>Ga0082212_10000268_pt1 | contig 75850 bp, 82 predicted proteins | sample TergutNt197P3_FD_71548 | JGI IMG/M metagenome (GOLD analysis project Ga0082212, IMG submission 71548) | Neocapritermes taracua P3 segment gut microbial communities from Petit-Saut dam, French Guiana - Nt197 P3 | ecosystem: Host-associated > Arthropoda: Insects > Digestive system > Gut ...
TTCCCGCCCTTATTGGGGGCGGTTTTTCCATGCTATCACATTCGGACTCTTTTTTCTGCAAGTGGCGGATGTTTCAATTATATTGTCTGCTTCTTTTGGCGGATTTTTAGATTATCATAAACATTCCCTCACTGGCTCAAACTGTTCAAATCCCCGCCGACCAAGAAGGCCACCACATACACCGGGTATGTCAATACCTACGAGGTACACTTCCTTGAGTTTTTCGGCTCTTTACAGCTTCACGAGATCACGCGGGAGGTCGCACAGGCGTATTACAACAGCAAACAGCTCAACGGCTCCCGGAAGGACGGGAAAGACGGCGCACTGTCTCCCAAGACCATCCGCAACCATCACATGATCCTGCGGAATTTCTTCGACTACGCGGCAGATAAGTACAAACTCCCGGCCAACCCCGCCCTCAAAACGGAACGGCCGGAGGTCATCCGCCCGCAGGTTCGCGTCCTTGACCCTGCAGATTCGCATTTTGAACTTCAACCCGGACAAGAAGACGCATTTGATCGTACAGGAATCGCCGAAAACAAGGAACTCCATACGCTGCATCCCGATGTCCGACAGCGTATTCACCTTGCTGGCGAAACGTCTTTTCTATCTGGAGCAATCCGGGTGGCTCAATCCGCACAATCTCCTCTTTCCGTCTACCAATGGTTCGTACATTGAGCCGAAGAGTTTTGAACTGCGCCTAAAGGCTGTTTCAAAGCGTTGTGAGATCAAGAAGGTCAGCGCACACGCCCTGCGGCATACGTTCGCCACCCGCCTTGTTGAAGAGAACGTGCCGTTGACGACGGTGCAGGGTTTGCTGGGACACGCTTCTGTTTCCACGACGCAGCGGTATGTCACGACCATGCCTGAGGAAATGCGGAAAGCCGTCAGCAATCTCTCTTTGCGAATGGAACCGGAGACCCTGTTTGACGCGAAAAAGCTGAACGGAACCAAAGACTGGATGAAAGTCGCCGACGTGCGGTTGCCTACCTGGTTGCAGACGGAGACGAAAACAGCTCAGAGTTAAGAGTGTGAAAAGATATGGTAACCCGCTCAAAATCCCTAGATTTACAGCCCGGTCAACCTTAGGTCTAACTCTGCAACGGTCGGTTGCAAACAGCAAAAACGATTCTTCGCAATAATGAGAATCCCTCAAACCGTTACAGTTCAAGGGATTCGTGGTTGCGGGGAGAGGATTTGAACCTCTGACCTCCGGGTTATGAGCCCGACGAGCTACCGGACTGCTCTACCCCGCGATATGGAATGACGCCGGACGGAAGTGGTGCCGGAGACCGGGCTCGAACCGGTACGAACCAACGGTTCACGGGATTTTAAGTCCCGGGCGTCTGCCAGTTCCGCCACTCCGGCAATGTTGAATCACCGTTTCTGTAGGTTACCATACCCCCCGGCATTTGTCAAGCGTTTTTTCTTATAAATCATCGACTTCATTGTCTTTATGCAGTTCCATGCTCCATTGCAGCGAATCGGCATACAATCCGGCCATATCTCCGCCGTTGACGCCCAACCCTTCGCTGATGCGCAAAACGTCTTCCCATTTCCCCTGTTCAAGCGCGATGATCAAATCAAGCGTGTTATGGGCGTCGTTGCTATTCCCCATTAAGGCGTCATGGGTGAGTTCAGGCAGCATGACGTCCTCTAGCAGAATTTTCTTATGGACGTCCAGCATGGCGTCGAGCAGGGAAAACAGTCCTGTTAGGAAATATGCGTCGCTGCACTCTTTTTTGTTTAGTCTGATGGCGACATTTTCGCAAAAATGGGCGCGGATCAAGCTCATTTCGATCAACTCGGGCGGTTTGTTGTCGTTCATGTTAATCAACGCCGCAAAGGAAACCCACTTTTTCAATTCCACATGTCCAAGATAGACCACCGCTTTTTTGATGTCGGTGATTTCCTTTGCCAACCCGAAATAGGCGGAATTGACAAGTTTCAGTATCTTTAATGTGAGTCCCATATCCTGCTTGATGATGGCGGCCACGGCGTCAAAGTCAACAGCGTTTTTGCTGACTTCCGCCAGCAGGCGCATGGCGTTGATCCGCATAACGCCAACCGTTTTCTCTGTGATATTGGACGGCTTGGCGAAGAAGTATCCTTGAAAAAGCTGACAGCCAAGATCGCGCGCTTTTTCGTATATTTTCTGATTCTCCACCCGTTCGGCCAAAAGTTTGCATTTGGCCAAATTGACATGAGAGCAAACGGCGTAAAAGTTCCGCATGGTAAACGAGCCGTCAAGAAAATCAATTTTAACAATATCGGCGAGTGCCAGCAGCGGGTTGAGCGCGGGCCGATAACGGAGGTCGTCAAGTGCCAGTGTGTAGCCCAGTTTTTTCAGGCGGCGCAGCTCCTCAATGACCTCATCCGACGGGTCTACGTCCTCTAAAACCTCAACAACCATCGTATTCGGAGGGAAATAGGTGGGCACACCGTCGAGGAGGAGTTTTTGCGTAAAATTGACGAACGCCATTTTCCCGCCGGTGATATTCTCGATCCCGCGCACTTGAAACCCTTCGATCACGGCGGCGGTCGCCCTCTCCCCGTCAATAGGGTTGCCCGAATTATCGGCATGAGGGCCGCCCCGGTACAGCAATTCATAGCCGTAGAGGCGCATATTCTGATCTAATATCGGCTGCCGGGCAAAATATGTCTGCACAGCGTTTCCACCACCCAATCATTATCTTAATATTTACAGCGTTACGGTTTATCCTTCTTTTTGATAAACAGCCAATAGAGCATCAGGGTGAACACCGCGAACAGCAGCACCATGCCGAGTACCTGTTTCAGTTCGTAGGCCGCCGTCACCGCTATATACGCCGATATGGCGGACAGACCGAACAGGATCCCCATCACCGCCAGGCAAAGCCAAAAAAACCGGTTGCGTTTCTTTTTCACGTAAATCCCCCCTTTACAATTCCATTATATATCAGTCCGCTGGGAAATACAAGGTTTAGCGGGAAAAGGTTTGTTTCAACACCGCGGCAAACAGTGAAGAATCGCGCCCATATTGCGGCAAATGCTTTGCCGAACTCCTCAACGCGGGTATCCTGCCGAACAACATACATATCTACGACATGGACGGCACCATGACGTTTGAACAGGCTATGCAATATGACGCGCTTTACGTTACGGGCGGGAATACGGCTTATCTATTACGACGCATGAAAGAAACCGGGTTTGACGGTATTGTGAAAAAGATGGTCAATGCGAACAAGGTCTATGTGGGCGTGAGCGCGGGCAGCCTGATCGCCGCACCAAACATAGGCGATCCTTATGATAAGGATACGGCAGGACTGTGTTTGATTCACGCGTATCTTTCATGCCATTGCCCCAAGGGGACAGAAGCACGGAAGGATTTGCCGCTGCCGCATATCCCGCTGTGTGCCGGACAAGCGTTGGCGGTCAGTTGGCAGGGATATGAGCTGATCGAAGGGTAATATAATTGACGCGTTGAGGTTTTTGTGGTATCTTGGAGAAGCATGGGCGGTGTGTCGGCGGTCTTTGTCCTCCTACGCCAAGCGTAAGCTAGGCGTGAAGGAGGTGATGCCATTTGAGGTACATAGTCGAGGTTAGAAAACTCTTGCAAGCCTTGACGTCCTTGATCCGCATTATTAAAACAAAGTAACCGCCTCCCTAGCCAAGAGCAACGGTTACTTTGTTAACCTATTAACTTGAGGCGAAGACCGTTGAGGTGCCGCCCCTCTGCAATGATTATAGCAGAGCGTTTAAGCATTGTCAAGACATATAGGGAGGAGCAATATGAAAGAATCGGAAATGACCGCCGAAAACGCTGTGGAAATCATCAAGCTGTTAGAGCAAAACGGGATCGAAGTCTATGTTGACGGCGGTTGGGGCGTTGACGCTCTGCTCGGCGAACAGACACGCAGACACGACGACCTTGACATTGCTCTGCCCCACAGATTTGTGCCTAAACTGCGCGAGCTTTTTGAAGCCCGAGGGTATACAGATGTGCCCTGTGACGACACGCGGGATTGTAATTTCGTACTGGGCGATGATAAGGGACGCTTGATTGACGTTCATTCCTATACCTTTGACGAAAGCGGACAAAACATATTCGGCGTTGCTTATGAGCCGCATCATCTAACCGGAACAGGCGTCATAAACGGCTATCCGATCAAATGTATCCCGCCGGACGTCATGGTCGAGTTTCATACCGGATACGAAGTGGATGAAAATGATTATCTCGACGTAAAAGCCTTATGCGAACGTTTTGAGCTTCCTTTGCCGGGTATTTACGAAACATTTGAATAAATATATATGGAGGTGCGATATGAAAAAGTTCGAGTACAAAGTATTATCAATCAAAAAGGGTACATTCACTTCAACCGATAAGTATATGGCGCAATTCTCAACCGAGCTGAACGCGCTCGGAGCCGAGGGATGGGAGCTGATTGAAATTACGGGAAACGCTTCCATAGATGGGTTTATCATTCAGGTCTTCAAACGGGAGATGGATTAAGCGTGATCCCGGCATGACTTCACTCTCTCCGCTAAGATCAGTTTACGCTTTACAAATACCGACTAATACCGTATAATAATATAGGGAGGGATGAACTCATGCCTATTATTTCATCGTTTTATGGTATTGTCATCAGAATGTATTTCAAAGACAACGAACGTCATCATTTACCGCATTTTCACGCAAAATACGGAAGTACGGCGGCTTCTTTTGACTTAGACGGCAATATGCTGGCAGGGGAGTTCCCGAATAAGCAAATGAAATATGTTGTCGCATGGGCGGATATTCACAAAGACGAACTAACCGCTTTATGGGATATTATGCAGACGGACGAGGAATATTTTAAGATAAAGGGGCTGGAATAAATGACGAATTATCCTGTCTTATCAGAAGTGGTTCCTCTTGATAATTATAAACTTGCGCTTACATTTGGCAGGGATGAACGGCGTATATATGATTTTACCCCGAACTTAAATCATAAATTTTATTGTTCTTTGTCAGATATAAAACTTTTTGAGAACGTTTCGGTGGTGGATGGGGATTTAATTTGGATTACAGGTCAAGATTTTTGCCCTCACACTTTATATGAAAAGAGCATTCCTATTCCGTAAAAACAAACAAGAAACGGGCGGCTGTCGCATTACAGCCGCCCGTTTTTTAGTGCTTATAGCTCGTGGATCAATACATATCCATGCCGCCCATGCCGCCGCCGGGCATCGGGGGAGCCGGGGGTTCTTTCTTGTCGGCGACGAGGCTTTCGGTGGTGAGGATCATGGCGGCGATCGACGCGGCGTTTTGCAGAGCCGAACGGGTGACTTTGGCCGGGTCTACGATACCGGCGTCGAACATATCGACGTATTGCTCGGTCAGGGCGTTGAAGCCGTGGCCTTTCTTGCCGTCGTTCTTGACGTTCTCGTAAATGACCGAGCCTTCCAGCCCCGCGTTGGCCGCGATTTGGCGGAGGGGTTCGGCAAGGGCGGAAATGACGAGCGACACGCCCGTTTTCTCGTCGCCTTCGGTTTTGTCAAGCAGCTTAGCGACGCCCGGGATGGCGTTGACATAAACCACGCCGCCGCCGGGGACAATGCCTTCTTCAACCGCCGCGCGGGTGGCGTTGAGGGCGTCTTCGATGCGGAGTTTTTTCTCTTTCATCTCGACTTCGGTCGCCGCGCCGACTTTGATGACGGCGACGCCGCCGCTGAGTTTGGCAAGGCGTTCCTGCAATTTCTCGCGGTCGAAATCGGAGGTGGTCTCTTCGATGGCGGCGCGGATCTGGGCGATACGGTCTTTGATGTCTTTTTCGGTGCCCGCGCCGTCGACGATGATGGTGTTTTCTTTCTGCACTTTGACTTGGCGGGCGCGGCCGAGCTGGCTGACGGTGGCTTCTTTGAGTTCGAGACCAAGCTCGTCGCTGATGACTTCGCCGCCGGTCAGGATGGCGATGTCGCGCAGCATTTCCTTGCGGCGGTCGCCGAACCCGGGGGCTTTCACGGCAACACAGGTGAATGTGCCGCGCAGTTTATTGACCAATAAGGTGGTCAGGGCTTCGCCCTCGACGTCTTCGGCGATGATGACCAGCTTCTTGCCGGACGCGACGATTTGCTCCAGCAGGGGCAGAAGATCCTGCACGGCCGAGATTTTCTTATCGGTGATGAGGATATACGGATCGTCGATGACGGCTTCCATCTTCTCGGTGTCGGTGACCATGTAGCTGGAGATATAGCCGCGGTCGAACTGCATCCCCTCGACCACTTCACTGTATGTCTCAACCGATTTGCTCTCCTCGACGGTGATGACGCCGTCTGCCGAGACTTTGTCCATCGCGTCTGCGATCAGGCTCCCGATCATCTCGTCGCCCGAAGAGATGGCGGCGACGCGGGCGATGTCTTTGGTGCCGCCGACTTTGACCGAACTGTCTTTGATGCTGTCAACGGCGACGTCAACAGCCTGTTGGATGCCGCGTTTCATGATCATCGGATTGGCACCGGCCGCGACGTTTTTCAGCCCGTCGCGCACCAAGGCCTGAGCCAGCAAAGTGGCGGTGGTGGTGCCGTCGCCCGCGACGTCGTTGGTCTTGGTGGCGACTTCTTTGACCAGCTGTGCGCCCATGTTTTCAAACGGATCGTCCAATTCGATCTCTTTGGCGATGGTCACGCCGTCGTTGGTGACCAGCGGCGCGCCGAACTTTTTATCCAAAACGACATTGCGCCCCTTAGGGCCGAGGGTGATCTTCACGGTATCGGAAAGCTGGTTGACGCCCCGTTCGAGGGCGCGGCGGGCTTCTTCCCCATATAAAATGATTTTAGCCATATTCTATGTTCCTCCTACTCTACAACGGCGAGGATGTCGTTTTGGCGCACGACCATCAGCTCTTCGCCGTCCATTTTGATTTCGGTGCCCGCGTATTTGCTGGTGATGACCTTATCGCCCACCTTGACGTGCATGGTGACTTCTTTGCCGTCCACATTGCCGCCGGGGCCGACAGAAAGGACTTCGGCGACCTGCGGCTTCTCTTTGGCGTTGCCGGTCAGGATGATGCCGCTTTTGGTGGTTTCCTCGGATTCCACCATCTTGATGACCACGCGGTCCGCAAGAGGTTTGAGCTTCATATGTTCTCCTCCTTCATCTTTTTAGCACTCAGCTCGTGAGAGTGCTAACATGCCTATTCATCATAATCGCGCCGCCTGCGAGACGCAAACGGCGCAATTCGGGTATATTGGAGGTTCATGGGTTATTTTCTAATGTTTTCTTCTGTTTTCTCTCAAATGCTCATGGTTACAGTTTTTTACGGTCAGACATTCATTACCGTTCCGATAAAGATCGGCAGATTGGTGGCGTTGTCGATGATGACGTAGACAAACGGCCTGTCGAGCCGAACCGTTTTGGGTTGAGACGGAGCCGCGCCCGCGTCTGACATAGCCACCAACGTCGCCGCTCCGGCTTTGGTGCCGAGTTCGTCCACCGAAATAAACGTCTTGTGGATGACCCTGTCAATGAAGATATTGCCGCGTGACGAAACCGCCATTTTCTCAAATTCCGCTTCATCCATGTCAAAGGCGTCGGGCATCCCAAGAGCGATCAATATGTCGTTCATGTTGACGTCATACTCATATTCAAATTTGGGCAGCGCGGCGTACACTTCAACGTTCTGCGCGTTTTGAAGGGTTTCCAAGAATCCCGCGCCGTTCAATGACGCGATATACTCCCCGATGGAAATACCCTCGTTGGGCAGCAGGGCGGCGAAGCTGTATCCGTTTTCATACGGTTTGATAAACCCCGCTGCCAGCCCGTCTTCGAGGTATGTATACTCTGAAGAGTGCATGAAATCAGCTTTTTTCTTTGTGCCGCTAATGTCGGTAAAGTCACCTTTACGCACGTTTTCCAAATAATATACATTCTTCCATTCGGCGTCGAACACAATGGCGTTGATGAGGTATAAGACGTCATCATCGAGAATCTCTTCGAGAATTTCTTTGATCATGCCGTCGGTGTTGTCTTTGACCCAGTTGTTGACGTCTTTCAGCGTTTGGGTGTCAAAGGCCGCTTTATAAGCCGCCGCTTTGTAGTAGTCGGCGTTTGCTTGCAGGAAACCGGGCTGCACCTGCAAACGGTCTTCGTCGTCACGGAACCAAATGGAGTTGGCGATGCTCAATTTCGACTTCGCCGTACTCGGGAGGCCTTTTGTGTAACTGTACAGGGTTTCATTCAGGCTATCAATCGATAACCCGCCGCCGAGCAGGGCTTCCATTTGACGCAGAGTCTCCCCGCCCGCCCCGTTGGCCGTCATGGCCAGCGCGAGCTGCACCGAGAGCGGCGAAATCAGCGCGTTTTGATCGGCGGAAACGCTCTTCTTGAAGAGTTCGACCGCGAAATCGGCCGCGCTTCCGATGAAAGCGTCGTCAACGGGCTTGCCGTTCACTTTGTTTGAAGAGACGCCTTTCATCAAGTCGTCCGCGGCGGCTTGCACCGACGCGCAGCCCACCGCCCCGGCGAGCAGCAACGCGGCCAGTATAAGGGGAATGATCCGTTGTTTCATAGTGACAACCCTCCTATGGAAGGGTTAGACGATAAACCCACTGGAAAGTTCCCGGTTACATTTTCTCCGACGACACCAGGATAAAATCGCCGCCGTTGAAGGAGAAGAGCCTGGTTTTCATCAAACCGCTGTCGGTGCTGGCGATGGCGTCTATATAAACATGGCCGTTGGCAGCAAATACATTTCTCGCGTATCCGCCGTGAGCGTCGCCGAACTCTTTGATCAATTCCGCGCCGGCATATATATCGGAAGTATTGATTCTGTAAACACTATGCGCCCCATGTTTGCCTGTCCACGGAGCGACGTAATACATATAGTCACCGTCTATGGAAGGGACGCCGCCGCCGACGTTGTCGTACACGATCCCGTAGCTGTTTTTGAGCTGCACATTGCTCTCACTGTACGCGGCGATTTGCGAAGATTCACCGGAAGGCAATGAGAACCTGTTTGTCACGTAATTGTTGTTGGCCGGATTCTTATACCCGGAGAGATAAAACATCGTGCCGTTATGGTTCTCTTCTATTTGGATAATGTTTACTCTGCTGCAAGCCCCGTCGTGAATGTTTTCCGCTTCTGTTCTCCTGTTTTTACCGTCCAAATCCATGGAGCATAGGATGCTGTCTTTGTACTGATCGTCTTCCAAAACCGCGTATATCCTGCCGTTGTAGATAACCGGGGATTTAAGGGATCGCTGTATCCAATCAACCTCGTTCCGATTGTTGCGGAAATCGTCTGTTTGATTCAGCCGCGTGACCGTCCGATCGGCCAGCGACACGGCATACAGCGCGTTCCATTTAATTGTAAGGTTGTCAATGTAATTGGACTCCTCAAACGAAAGAAACAAGGTATCTTCATAGATAACAGCGTGTTTGAACGAAAAACTCTTTGAATATACCGTATCAATCAGATTAAACGAGAACAACAAATCCCGGCTGCCGCTTTCGTAATCAAGTGAATACAGTGAAATGACGGTATCGCTGACATTCGCGCCGAGAAGGTTATAGCCGTTTGCGGCGAGAACGTGATCGGTATACGTGTTCAGCGTCTCGCCCGATTCGTTGATGCGGAGCTTCCGGTCGATGACAAAGGTTCCGTCGGCCAGCTCGATGATGGCGTTGTTTTTCGCCATCTCGGCGACAGAGCCGCTCAATTCGCCTTTCCCCAGCGCGAAGAAAGCCAAATCATCGGGGTGGGTATACGGCGGAAGCGGCGGAATCTCCGAGGGCGGGGTTTCCGATGGCGGAGCCTCGGAGGGGGTGATCACCGGGGAAGGCTCGGGCAGCTTAGAAGGTTCGGACGACGGGGTGCTCAAATCAGGCGTTTCTCTTTTCCACCATCCGTTCGGGCTTTCATTCGGGTCGGAGGAATCGCACGCGGCAGACAAGAGCGCAAGCAAACAAGCCAGTGATACGGCAAACAGTCTTTTCATCTTCACAACTCTCTTTTTCAATATAACTTCGGCAGTTTGTCCAGCGTCACGGCATACTCATGCCGGTAGGAATCCCGCAGGACGTCGCGGTCGGTCTGCTCCCGGCAGACGCTTTTGCTCCATGTCATAAACCATGTCCACGGGATGCGTGTTTCGGCCAGCCGCTCCATACTGGGCAGCGGGCCGGTTTCACCCAGCGCGGCTATTTTATCGGTTGGGGTGACGGCTTTCAGCTCGGCGTAATGCTCTGCGTAATCGCTGTGGACGGGCGGCTTTAAGTAGACGTCGCGCGAGATGACGTCGCAGAAATCATCCCCCACATACCCCTCTTTTAGCGGTGAGTTCCAAACCCAAATCAGGTTATGCAGGGCGTGGCGTTGTGTAAACCGCTCAAACATAGCTTGGTACAGCCCGCGCGCCGTTTCCGCCCCTTTGCTGCCCCACCAAAACCAGCTGCCTTCGGCCTCGTGGAAAGGCCGCCACAGAATGGGGACACCTTTCTCCGCAAACGGTTTTAGCAATTCGGCCATCACGTCGAGGTCGGAAATAAACGCCGCTTGTTCCGGCGTGCCGTCGGTTAAGGCCAGCCGCGCGTCGAAGGGGGTTTTCTCCTGATAAAAGGCTTTACCCGCGCCGCCGAGCGGCGAAAACCAATGCCATGTAAACGTGATCAATCCTTTGCGTTCCGCCCATTCCCACGCTTTTTCAAGGGTGCGCTTATTTGCTTCCACCTCGTCGAGGCATTCCCGGTCGCTGTCTTTCGTATTGATGTTGGGCGAGTAGGCCAGCAGTTCAAACCCGCACAGGGCGGGCTCCAGCCCCCCGGTCACTTCACGGATGTAAGCAAGCTCTTCCTGCGCCATCGTTTGGGTGTGCTGACCCATGATGATGCCCTTTCCGCGCAAACCGGAAAGGAATTGCAATATGGCTTTCGATTCATCCGACGCTTGCGGATTGCAGGGGTTGTATGGTATACTCATAAAATCCATCCTCCGTTAAGAGGATACTATATCATGTAAACCACGAAGAGGCAAGGTGTCGCATGGCTTATTCATTCCGGCTGTATTCCATGATCGTCTCCAAAGAAGCGCGGCGTTTCTTTACATACCGGGCCAACATCCTCGCGGGATGCCTGACGGCCTTTTTTACGCTGGCCGCGCGCTACGCGCTGTGGTCGGCTTTGTTCGCCACGGGGAACGCGCAGGGGTCTTCTTTTACGGAGACAATGACCTATTTTGTCCTCTACGATATTTTAATGATTTGGGCGGAATCACGGTACAATTCCATGATCGGCGCGGATATACGCTCCGGGGACATCGTGCAAAAGCTGACCAAACCCTGTCCGTATCATTTACAGCTTGTGGCCGCTTTCCACGCCACCTCGCTGACGTCAACGCTGACGCGCGCGCTGCCGATGCTGGCCGCCGCGCTGGCGTTTATCGGGCTTCTGCCGCCGGTATCGGTGACCGCCCTGTTTGCTTTTATCCTTGCCGCGGTACTCGGGATGGTCATCTATTCCTTGGTGGACTTCATCGTCAGTTATACCGCCTTTTGGCTGACCGACTACTGGTATCTCGGCTGGCTTATGGTCGCCATCTTCCTGCTGTTTGGCGGCATTGCCCTGCCATTGTGGTTTTACCCCGATTGGCTGCGCGTGATTTGCGATTATCTGCCGTTTCAATACGCGGTTTTCAAGCCGGTGGCGATTTACCTCGGGCGCGTCGCTGCCGGGGAGATCGCTTTTACCATCGCCATGCAGCTGTTTTGGATTGCCGTGCTGTTTGTGATCGAACGGCTTGTTTGGCGGCTGGCGCAGCGTAAATTGACGGTTCAAGGGGGTTGATGCTGTGAAGACGGTGAAAATGTTTGCCAAAATCGTGCGTTACCGTTTCAGCGCGCTGGTCGAATATCCCGGTTCGTTTTTGGCCGGGGTGGTGGCGCAATGGCTCAACTACGGGATACAAATGCTGATGACATTCCTGATGGTTTGGAATTTCGGAACACTGGCCGGCTTTCTGCCCGAAGAGGTCATCTTTGTCTATGCGATATGGCTTCTCTCTTACGCCATCGGCGCGTCGTTCACATTCAACGTATGCAGGTCTTTCCCGCAAATGGCCATCGACGGCACATTGGACGAAGCGTTTGTGCGCCCGATGCCGCCGTTCGCCTATCTGCTGGCCACCAACTACAACCTCGCTTATATCTCCCATGTGACCATCACGCTCGCCGCGCTGATCGTCAGCATCAGCCGTTTGGGCATCACATGGACGGCTCTCCAGTGGGTATGGCTGGTCATCCTCGTCATCGCTGGCGCGGTCATCCAGGGTTGTATGATGCTGATTTGCGACATGCCCGCCCTGCGCACCCGCTCCCAGTCTCCGACCGGCATGTTTTATTGGGAGATCAACTGGCATTTTATGAGATACCCGATCAATATATATCCCAGGCCGTTTCAGCTGATTTTCACGTCCATTCTGCCGTTCGGGTTTATCAGCTTCTACCCTGTGCAGGCTCTTTTAGGCAAACAGGAAGGGATCCTGCCCGTCGTCATGGTTTGGATGTCGCCTGTCGCGGCGGGTTTGCTGATATTGATCACAGCGGTCTGCTGGCATAGGGTAACGAACAGATACGAAAGCGCGGGCACATGAAGGGGGGAACTAACGTTGGCGCAGATAGAGCTTACAGAAGTGGTCAAAGAGTATAAAATCCGCAAACGGGATGAAAAACGCTCCAAGTTCATGGAGCTTGTCAGGCCGCGCTATGAGTTCAAGCGCGCGGTGGATCATATCAGTTTTTCCATAGAGCCGGGGGATATGGTGGGCTATATCGGGCCGAACGGCGCGGGGAAATCCACAACCATCAAGATGCTGACCGGCATCCTCACACCGACGTCGGGGCAGGTAAGCGTTTTTGGGCGCGACCCCTGCAAAAACCGCCGAAAAAACGCCTTGAAAATAGGTGTTGTATTCGGCCAGCGTTCGCAGCTGCTGTGGGATTTGCCGGTGCGCGATACCTTTGAACTGTTCAAAACCATGTACCGAATCGGGCAGACAGACTTTCTGCGCCAGCGCGACCGGCTGATCGACATGCTGGATATGAATGATTTCCTCAACCAAGCGGTTCGTCAGCTCAGCCTCGGCCAGCGGATGCGCGCCAACCTTGCCCTCTGCTTTCTGCATCAGCCGGAGGTCGTCTATCTGGACGAACCCACCATCGGGCTGGACGTATTGGTGAAAGACCGAATCAGGAGCTTCTTAAAGCACATCAATCAGGAGCAGGGAACGACCATCCTGCTGACCACCCACGACACACAGGATATAGAGCAGGTCACGCAGAGGCTGATGCTGATCGACGGCGGGCGGCTCCTATTTGACGGAAGCCAAGACGCTTTCCGCAGCCGGTATCAGGGAACGGAGTTTATGATCGAAGCCGAGTTTACCCAGCCCGCGGAGCCAATCGGCCATGAGCATTTCCGCCCGCATCAGATCGAGCCAACCCGGCATTCCTATTGGGTTCCATACGCGCAAATGGGGCGCGGGGAAGCCATCAGTTATATCGCCGCCCGGTATCCGGTGGCGGATATAAAGGTGCGCGAGCTGGGGCTGGAGGATATTCTGAAAGGCATTTATGCAGAATAGATAAAACTATCTCCGCTCTACCAAGATCAGGTCGTCCCCGATCCGTTTGATGCAAGCCCAGGGAATCACGATGTCGTCCCCCCGCCCGAATAGTCCGAAGTATTTGCAGGGGCCAGGTACCACGATGGCGACAAGATGCCCGTTGTCAACATTGACTTCCACGTCGATCGGAAAACCAAGCCGGATGCCGGTGCAAATGTCAATGACCTCTTTTCCTCGCAAATCGACGATACGGCAGTGCATAAAACCATCCCCTCTCCCCTTAAAACCTATGCGGTAAGGAAGTGTCTTATGTTTGACATTCAAGGGGCAAGTTGTCCCATTTACGACGTAAAAAAGGTACGCAAAGCCACCATGGCAGCCCCGATGTGGGTGCATTTCGGCGCGGGCAACATTTTTCGCGGGTATATCGCCGTATTGCAGGATGAATTGCTCAACAAAGGGTTGAGCGATAAAGGGATCATCGCCGCCGAATCATTTGACCCGGACATCATCGAAGCGGTTTACCGCCCGTATGACAACCACGCCCTTTTGGTCACCCTTCGCGCCGACGGTTCTATGCCGATGACCGTCTCAGCGTCGGTCACCGAAGCGTTGGCCGCCGTGCCGGGGACGCCGGATTATGAACGGCTGGCTGCCGTCATGGAAGCCGCTAGTTTGCAAATGGTCAGCTTCACCATCACCGAAAAGGGCTACCGCGGCCCGGCAATGGAGCTTTTGACCGGATTGCTCTATACGCGGTATCAGGCCGGAGCCGCGCCGCTGGCGTTGGTCAGCATGGATAATTGCAGCGCGAACGGCGATTTGCTAAAATCGGCTGTATCGGAAGAGGCTAAGGGTTTTAACGATGAAGGATTTATCGCCTATTTGTCCGACCCGGGCAAAATCTCCTTCCCGTGGAGCATGATCGACAAGATCACACCCGCCCCTTCGGAAGCGGTGCGGCAGAAACTGCCGGAAGGGATGGACTGGTCGCCGGTCAAAACGGCCAAAGGGACGATGATCGCGCCCTTTGTCAACGCCGAAGCCCCGCAGGTTCTCGTGATCGAGGACGCCTTCCCCAACGGGCGTCCGCCGCTGGAGAAAGCGGGGGTTTACTTTACAGACCGCGAAACGGTGCGCAAGGCCGAGCGGATGAAAGTGACCGCCTGCCTCAACCCGCTCCACACGGCTCTTGCCGTCTTCGGCAGCCTTCTCCGGGTGGAGACCATCGCCGACTGCATGAAGGACGGTGACCTTGCCGCGCTGGTGCGGCGTTTGGGATATGATGAAGGTCTCCCCGCCGTGGAGCATCCCCGTATCTTTGAGCCGAAGGATTTCCTTGACGAAGTGATCAACGAACGTCTCGTAAACCCCTTCCTGCCCGATACGCCCAAGCGGATTGCCGCCGACACCAGCCAAAAGCTAAAGTTCCGCTTCGGCGAAACCATCCATGCGTATGTTGAAAGAGACGACCTATCGCTTGATAACCTGATTGCCATTCCGCTCATTTTGGCGGGTTGGGTAAGGGTTCTGCTCGGGGTGGGCGACGACGGGGAACCGATGGAGATCAGCCCCGACGTCATGCTGCCGCAGCTCAAAGAAGCGGTCAAAGACATTGCGTTCGGCGACCCGTCCACAGCGGCAAAAGCCCGCGCCGTATTCTCCGGCGCGGACTGGTTCGGTTGTGATCTATATGCGGTCGGATTAGGCGAACGCTGTGAAAACTATCTCGCCGCCATGCTGAAAGGCTCGGGAGCCGTGCGGAAAAGCCTGCAAAACGTCATTCGCAACCTGTAGTTGACAAATCGCAAGCGGCGGTTGGTGGCATTTGGCGGGTAAAAAAGGGATCATCATATCAGAGCACTGCTCTAATATGATGGGGGGAACCGAAACATGAATTTTCATGACAAACTGCAAAAACTGCGAAAGGAAAAGGGACTGTCGCAGGAGATGCTGGCCGAAATGCTGGGCGTCTCGCGCCAAGCCGTCTCCAAATGGGAAAGCGGACAATCCTATCCCGAAACGGAAACACTGATCGAACTCAGCGGGATTCTCGAAGTCACGCTGGACAGCCTTCTAAAAGACGGAGAGCCGCAGCCGGGCGGAAACAATGCCAATCAATATCCCCCGTATTGGTTACCGGGGAGGCGTGTCTATGAATACAAAAGCAAAAGAACGCTTTGGGGGCTGCCTCTTGTCCATATCCATTTTGGATTCGGGAGAAGGGTTCGCGCAAAAGGGGTCGTTGCGGTCGGCAACATTGCCGCAGGATTCATTTCGTTCGGGCTGATCGCCCGCGGGCTGCTGTCTTTCGGGCTGTTAAGCCTCGGATTACTCGCTTTCGGGACGTTTTCGCTGGGGCTATTGCTGGCGGTCGGTGCCATCGCGGTCGGGACATTTGCCGTAGGGGCTGTCGCGGCCGGGGTATTCGCGCTGGGCGCCGTGGCCATCGGTATGTTTGCGAAGGGCGCGGTGGCGGTCGCTTCCCGCGTTGCCGTTGGCGATCACGCATACGGGCATATCGCCGTCGGGCGGGTCGCGGAGGGCGTCAGGGTCTTTATAACCGATTCCGATTTTGCCGCGATCAGCAAGACGGAGGTCAGGCAAGCCATTCTCGAGGAGTTCCCCGGATTGTGGAACTGGATCGTCCGGCTGATGACCTCATTTCTAGGATAATCAGCTCAGCATCCTGCGGAAGTAAGCCATCACCTGATCGGAAATGTTTTGGGGGTAGTCAATCCCCTTAAACGCGCAAATGGCTTTTGCGTCCTGTTCAAACAAGTCTATCCCTTTTTCAACGGCGGCTTGCAGGGAAGCAAAATCCGCCGGGGCGAAATAAGCCAAGCAATGACGCTGCATCTCTTCGGGGACGCAGCGTTTGATTTTGGGTTCCCATCCGCCCCAGTCCAGCGTGTCATACCGGCTTAACAGCAGATCGACATGGGTGCGGAAGAGAAATTCATAAATGTTCTTGATCAGTTTGAAAATATCTCCGCGCTTGAAATACTTGACCAGCATTTGAACATGAAACCAGTAAGTGTCGATGGCGCGCATGGTATCGGGGATGTAGTTTTCCGTCGTATAGCCCATCTTCAAAAAGGCGGCGGTCTCCCCTGCCCGGTCAAAGATGATATTGCTTTCATCACAGCCCTTGCAATGAATCCTGCACATCCAATCATCAGGACGATCTGCGTTGAGGATAAAGGAATCGAACTGGTGCAGGTTCTCCCCCAGCCGGACGATGGAGCAAAAGGTTCTGAAGCAATCATTGTTATAATTCTCCGGCCAATGGATGAGCAATTCATCGCTAGAGTCGGTCAAAACCTTTGGTATATCGGCTGTAAAGGCTTCATAATCATCGCTGCCCACCAAGAAAACAAGGTCATAGTCAGACCATTCGTCGGTCTCGCCGCGCCCGGCCGAACCGTAATGCCATCCGCCTTTACAGCGAGGATCGGTTTTCATCGCGGTGACGACTTTTTCAAACATTGCGATTAAATCGGGGTTCATAAATCCTCCCCGCCCATCAGCAGAACCATGACCGCTTTTTGCGCGTGCAGGCGGTTTTCGGCTTCGTCATAAATCTCTTTTGCGTGGGCGGCGAAGGCTTCGGCGGTGATCTCCTCGCCCCGGTGGGCGGGAAGGCAGTGCTGCACCATGACATTCTTGGCGCAGAGGGAGAGCAACTCCGTATTGACCTGATACCCCTCAAAATCTTTGAGGCGTTTTGGCATTTCATCCTCCTGACCCATGCTGGTGAAAACGTCGGTAAAGACAACATGGGCATCTTCCGCCGCTTCGCGCGGGTCGCGCAGCAACGCGAAATCGGGATTCTTTTGCGCCCACCCCAGCACTTCCGCGCTTGGCTCATACCCTTTGGGGCAAGCCACACGCATCTTCATGCCGCAGGTCAGCGCGCCGGAGATCAAGCTGGCGCAGACGTTGTTGCCGTCGCCCAGCCAGCAGACGGTCAGCCCGGCCAGCGTGGCCAAATGTTCGCGGATGGTCATCAGGTCGGCAAGGATTTGGCAGGGGTGCTCGTCGTCGGTCAGGCCGTTGATGACCGGGACGGAGCCGAATTTGGCGAAATCTTCAACATCCTTTTGGGCGAAGGTGCGGATCATGATCCCATCGACATAGCGGCTGAGCACATTGGCGGTGTCCTCGATCGGTTCGCCCCGTCCAAACTGCGCGTCGGCGGGGGTGAGATTGACGGCATGGCCGCCCAGCTGGAAGACGCCTGTTTCAAACGAAACGCGCGTCCGCGTGGAGGCTTTGCTGAAAATCATACCCAGCGTTTTGCCCTCCAGCAAGCGGTGCGGGATCCCGTTCTGCCGGTTGTATTTCATTTGATCGGCTAGAGCCAGTATTTCCAGTATATCGGCTTGATCCAAATCGGACATTTTCAACAGGTGTTTTGCCTTCATAACAAAACCTCCTTCAAGATTTGCAACCCTTCTTCAATCTCGGCATCGCTCACCGTCAGCGGCGGCAGCAGCCGCACCGCGTCGGTTCCGGCAGTCAGGCAGACCAATCCGCGTTCGAGCAGTTTGGGAACATATACTTTCGGGTCGCCTTGAACAGCGATGCCGATCATCAGCCCGCGCCCGCGTGTGTTCAGGGGCTTTAACCCGTCGCGCAAGAGGTTTCCCTTGCGCGGAACATCGTCTATAACGCCCGATAAAATGTCCAGTGTCGCCAACGCCGCGGCGCAGGCCAGCGGGTTGCCGCCGAAGGTGGAGCCATGCAGCCCCGGCGCGAAAACGCCGCTCACTTTCTCTCCGAGGATGAAGCCGCCGATCGGGAACCCGCCCGCAACGCCCTTGGCGAAGGAGAGCCCGTCGGGCTTAACGCCAAACATCTCATAACCAAACCATGTCCCGCACCGTCCGATACCGGTCTGCACTTCGTCGAAGAGCAATAGCCAATCCCTTTCAGCGCACAGCGCGGAAACAGCGTTGACATAGCTTTCCTCCAGCGGGTAAACGCCGCCTTCGCCCTGCACCGGCTCTAAGAGAACGGCACAAACGCCGTTTTTCAAGGCTTTTAGCGCATCTATATCCCCTGCGTCAACGTGGACGAACCCTGGCGTCAGCGGCTGGAAATATTTGTGGAAGACGTCCTGCCCGGTGGCGGCCAGGGTGGTATGCGTCCGGCCGTGGAAGGAGCGGTTGAGCGTCACGACGGTATGCCGCCCGGCTCCGTATTTGTCCTCGCTGTATTTACGGGCGGCTTTGATCAGCCCTTCGTTGGCTTCCGCGCCCGAGTTGCTGAAAAAGCAGCGTGAGGTTTCGCCCAACTTCGCCAATTCGCACAATTTCTGTGCCAGCAACCCGCCCGGCTGGGTGTAGTACAGATTGGACGTATGAGCAAGCGTCGCCGCCTGTTTCGACACCGCCTCCACCCATTTCGGATGGGCGTGGCCAACCGAGTTGGCACCGAGGCCGGAGGAGAAATCGAGAACTTTCCGCCCGGACTCTTCAAAGAGATACGACCCCTCGCCGCGGACAAAGCAGACCTCCTGCCGCGCGTAGGTGGGGAGTATGTAGTTGTCGTAGAGTGTTTTGGTTTGTTGGAAATCCATCGTGATTTCTCCTTTCATATTATTGACAATGTAAATAATTATTGATATATTGTATATAGTATTATAGGAGGTGAAAGTTATGCCGCAGACCAATATCAATATCCGTATGGATGAAGACTTAAAAAATCAGTTCAACGCATTGTGTGTAGACTTAGGGCTGACAATGACCGCCGCGTTCGGAGTGTTTGCCAAAGCCGCAGTCCGCCAGCGAAAAATCCCCTTTGAGATCAGTGCGGAAAGCGACCACCCGTTTTACAGTGAGAGCAATCAGGCGTATTTACGCGAAGCCGTTGCCGCCCTCAATGCCGGAAAAGGAATCATCCGTGAAATCATAGAGGTCGAAGATGATGAATAAAGTCTGGTTTGACCGGGCGTGGAGCGATTACGAAATATGGCAGCAGAGGGATAAGAAAATCATTAATAAGTTAAATAAGCTCCTCAAAGACATCGAGCGGAACGGCTATAAGGGGATCGGCAAGCCGGAACCTTTGAAACACAATTTACAAGGATTTTGGAGCCGGGAAATTGACGAAAAACACCGTCTTGTATATCGTGTTGAGCGCGGACAAATTGAGATTGCCCAGTGCATGGGGCATTATGATGACTGAGCGGTTCAGCCATTTATGATCTGCGTGCCGCAGCCTTCGTCGGTCAGCATTTCCACCAAAAGCGAATGCGGGGCGCGGCCGTCGAGGATGACGGCACTCTTAACGCCCCTTCGCAAAGCGTCCACACAGCAGTCCACTTTGGGGATCATGCCTTTGCTGACGGCTCCGCCGCGTTTTAAGGCGGGAATCTCGCTCAGTTTGACTTCGGGGATGAGCGTCGCCGGATCGTCTTTATCGCGCAGCAGCCCCGGTACGTCGGTCAGCAGGATCAGCTTTTCCGCGCCCAGCGACGCCGAGAGTTCGGCCGCCGCCGTGTCGGCGTTGATGTTGTACGACGTTTCGGCGTCAATGCCGCGTCCAACGGTCGAGATGACCGGGATATAGCCTTTTTCCAGCAGCAGTTCCACCAGTTCGGGGTTGGGCTTTTTAATGTCACCCACCAAACCGTAATCGTTCGCACCTATCAATCGTTCGGCAGGAAAAAGGTTGCCGTCTATCCCTGACAAGCCGACTGCCTTGCCGCCCCGTCCGGCGATTTGGGAGACAAGGTTTTTGTTCACAAGGCCGCACAGTGTCATCTGTACGACGTCCATCGTCTCCTCGTCGGTGACCCGCAACCCATCCGCAAACCGGGACTCGATCCCCAAACGGTCAAGCAGGGCGTTGATCTCCGGGCCGCCGCCGTGAACCAACACAAGGCGGATGCCCACCAGCGAAAGCAAAACAATATCGCCGATGACGGCTTCGCGCAGCTCGGTTTTGTCCATCGCCGCGCCGCCATACTTCACAACCACCGTCTTGCCGCTATATCGCTGGATATACGGCAGGGCTTCGGTTAGGACTGTTATTTTGCTTGTCATATGTCCTCCTGTCGCGCTCCATGCGCGCTTCGCGGGCAGTGCCGGAAGTGAATTCCTTCACTTACGAAGCGATGGAGCAGCTCTTTTCTATCATGTCCTGTAAGCCCCGTTGATTTCCACGTATCGTTCGGTCAGGTCGCAGCCGAACGCTTCGGCTTCAAAGCCTCCGTCGTGCAGGTCGATCAAAATCTGCACCTCGTCGCGGCTGAGGATGCTCTTGGCCAATTCCTCATTGAACGGCAGCCCCAAGCCGTCTTTGCAGACGTCGATGGTTTCGCCGGAGGAGCGGAAGGATATGTCCACATTTTCGGGCTTAAACGGAGCCTTGCTGTACCCCATCGCACAAAGGATACGGCCGAAATTGGCGTCGGCTCCGTACATCGTCGCTTTGACGAGGTTGGAGGAGATGACGCTCATGGCCAGTTTTTCGGCGCAGGCTTCCGAGCTCGCGCTTTTGACAAGGCAGCTGATCAGCCTGCTCGCGCCTTCGCCGTCCCGGGCGATCATCCGCGCCAATTTGCCGTTGACAAAGTTGACAGCCTCTAAAAACGTCCGATATTCGGGGCCTTTCCACTCGATCTGCGGATTGCCCGACAGACCGCTGGCCAGCACCGCCACCATATCGTTGGTGGATGTATCACCGTCCACACTGATGCGGTTGTAGGTGATGCGATTGCTGTCACTCAGCGCGGCGTGCAGCATCTCCGAGGTGATGGCGGCGTCGGTGGTGATGAACGCCAGCATGGTGGCCATATTGGGGTGGATCATGCCGCTCCCTTTGGCGATGCCGCCGACGGTGACGGTTTTCCCCGCGATTTGGACTTGGACGGCCGCTTGTTTATCGCAGGTATCGGTCGTCATAATGGCCGCCGCCGCGTCGTCCGAACCGTAACGGGACAGCTCTTTGACCAGCGCGGGGATGGCATTAACGATGGCTTCGGCTTTCAGCGGTACGCCGATGACGCCGGTGGAGTTGACGATGATCTCATCGGGGCGTATGGAGAGCTCTTTGGCCAACGCTTCGCAGGTCGCCCACGCGTTTGCCTCCCCGTCCGGGGCGCAGGCGTTGGCGTTGCCGCTGTTGGCGATGATGGCGCGCGCCGTGCCGCGCATGAGATTGCGCTTGGTCACCTGAAGGGGGGCGGCCTGCACTTTGTTGGTGGTGTAGAGGGCGGCGACGGTACAGTCGCAGTCGGCGTAAATCAGCGCGAGGTCTTTCTTCGCGGCGTTTTTGCGAATCCCGGCATGGACGCCGGAGGCGGAAAACCCTTTTGCGGCGCAGCAGCCGCCTTGTATTTCATTCATGATCGACGTCTCCTTATAAACCAAACTTCAATTTGAAACATTGAACGGCTCCGCCGGACGCGCCTTTGCCGAGATTATCAAACCTTGCGGCGGCAACCGTTTGGAGTTTCTGCCCGAAGACGAAAATCTCTAGGTCGTCCGTCCCGTTACAGGCTTCCATATCCAGCCGCCCGTTTTCCAGAGATTCTTCCCCGCCGAACGGCATGACCTTGACGTGTTCGGCTCCGTGATACCATTCCTCCAGCGTTGCGTGGACGCCGGGCGCGTACAACGGGAGGGGGATGGAAACCAGCATCCCCTGTTTCACCGGTGCGAGAACGGGCATAAAGATGGGCGGCGTATCCATTCCCGATACCGCCTGCATCTCCGGCAGGTGTTTATGCTGAAGGCTTAACGCGTATGGGCGGGCTCCGCGCGGCGGGTTTTCGCCTTCGTACTCGGCGATCATGGCTTTGCCGCCTCCGCTGTAGCCGGTCAGGGAGAAACAGGACAGCACTTTATAAGGAGCCACCCATTTCTGACGGACAAGGGGATAAATGACGGCGCAAAACCCGGTTGCGTGGCAGCCGGGGACGGCGATGCGGTTGGAGGATTTGACCATATCCCGGTGCTCCCTTGACAGTTCGGGGAAGCCGTACGCCCAGCCGGGATGGGTGCGGTGGGCTGTCGAGGCGTCAAAAATGACCGTTTTGGGGTTGGTGACAAGGGAGACGGCTTCACGGGCAGCTTCATCCGGCAGGCAGAGGAAGGCCGCGTCGGCCGCGTTGAGCCGCTCAGCCCGGGCGGCGGGGTTTTTACGCTCCCCTTCCCCGATTTCCAGCAGTTCCACTTCCGATATGGCGCGCAGTTTCTCCTCGATCTGCAATCCTGTTGCCCCTTCACGCCCGTCGATGAATACTTTCACGATAATCCTCTCCTTTTTACGCAATGTTCGAGTTTCAACACATCGTATATATCTTCGTCGAATAATACAGACCGTTGTCGGTATTTGTCTATTGGTAAGGTTTCTAATGTTTCGCCGTTTTCGGCGCAATCCCTGACCAACGCCCCGGCGACGCCGTAGGCTTGGCGGAACGGCATCCCCTTGCCAACCAAGTAATCGGCGCAGTCGGTGGCGTTGAGGAACCCTTCGGCTGCCGCCGCCCGCATTCGGGATTTGTTAAACGCAATGGCTTCCATCATCGGGGTGAAGGCTTCCAAACAGGCTTCAACAGTGTCCAGCGCGCCGAACAGGGCTTCCTTATCCTCCTGCATATCCTTGTTATACGCCAGCGGCAGCCCCTTCATCACCGTTAATAGCCCCATCAAATGCCCGAAGACGCGCCCCGATTTGCCGCGGATCAACTCGCATATATCAGGGTTTTTCTTCTGCGGCATTATCGACGAGCCGGTGGAGAAAGCGTCGGGCAGGGTTGCGAACCCGAACTCTGAGGAACACCACAGGATGACCTCCTCGGCCATACGGGAGAGATGCACCATCAGGATGGAGAGGGCGGACAATGCTTCTAGCACGAAATCCCGGTCGCTCACCGCGTCCATCGGATTGGCACAGGGGCGTGTAAAGCCTAACGCCTTTGCTGGGATAGAACGGTCGATAGAGTAGGTCGTTCCAGCCAGCGCGCCCGCGCCCAGCGGGCATTCGTCCATACGAACGATAGCATCTGTCAATCGGGCGTTATCGCGCGATAGCATTTCGACCCACGCGCCGAGATGGAGTGTCAGCGTCACCGGCTGCGCCCGCTGGAGGTGGGTATATCCGGGCATGACGGTTGCTTGATGCTCGTTGATCCGCGAATCCAGTGTTTCCAACAGTTTGCCGATCTGCTCCTGTAACTTTGCTAACGCCGATTTAGTGTAAAGGCGCAAGTCTGCCGCCACCTGATCGTTGCGGCTCCGCCCGGTGTGCAGGCGTTTTCCGGCGTCGCCGACGCGTTTGGTCAGTTCGGCTTCGACGAAGGTGTGGATGTCCTCGGCGGCCGGGTCGATGTCCAGCCCGCCGCTTTCAAGGTCGGCCGCAATGCCCTTTAGTCCGGCGTCAATGGCGGCGGCGTCTTCCTTGCTGATGACGCCGCATTCACCCAGCATGGCGGCGTGGGCGATTGAGCCTTGAATATCCTCCCGCCACATCCGCGCGTCAAACCCGACCGAGCGGTTGAATGCCTCGAGCGCGGGGTTGACGTCACCACTTGTCCTCCCTGACCACAGTTTCATGGTTTTCTCCTCAACTGCGCCTGTACCTTGTTGGGCAGGCCGAACAGATTGATAAACCCTTCGGCGTCTTTTTGATTATAGTCGCTTTCACCGAAAGAAGCAAGGTCGTCGCTGTACAGCGAAAACGGGCTTTCCATCCCCTGCCCTGTGACGTTTCCTTTGTAGAGTTTGAGCCGCACCGTCCCGGTCACGCATTCCTGCGTTTGATCGGCGAACGCGCTCAACGCCTCGCGCAGGGGGGTGAACCACTGGCCGAAGTAGACCAGCTGGGCGAAGCGGATGGCCAAATGCTGCTTCATATGCGCCGTGTCGCGGTCTAGGGTGAGCTGTTCGAGCATATTGTGCGCTTTATAGAGGATGGTTCCGCCCGGCGTTTCGTAAACGCCGCGTGATTTCATGCCGACAAGGCGGTTTTCCATCAGGTCGATGATCCCGACGCCGTGTTTGCCGCCCAGGGCATTGAGCTTTTCGATCAGGCGGACGCCGTCCAGCGTTTCACCGTTGAGGGAGACCGGGACGCCTTTCTCGAAGCCGAGGGAGATGATCTCCGGGGTCTCCGGGGCTTTCTCGGGTGGTACGCACATTTCTAAAATTTTATCATACAGAGGGGTATTGGCCGGGTCTTCCAAATCAAGCCCTTCGTGGGAGAGATGCCAAAGGTTTTTGTCTTTGGAGTAATTGGTCTCGCGGCTGACAGGCAGCGGGATGCCGCGCGCTTCGGCGTAGATGATCTCGTCCTCCCGGCTTTTCAAATCCCACTCGCGCCACGGGGCGATGACAGTCATCTCCGGCGCGAAGGCTTTGATGGCCAGCTCAAAACGGACTTGGTCGTTGCCCTTTCCGGTGCAGCCGTGGACGACGGCGTCGGCACCCTCGCGCCGGGCGATCTCCACCACCCGCCGCGCGATCAGCGGACGGGCGAATGCCGTGCCTAATAAATATTCATTCTCATACACCGCCCCCGCCTTGAGGGTGGGAAAGATAAACGCCTCTACAAACTCTTTGCGTAAATCCTCGATAAAGCACTTGGACGCGCCCGTTTTGACGGCTTTTTCGATCAATCCGTCCAACTCCGCGCCCTGACCCACGTCGGCCGCCACGGCAATGACCTCACAGCCGTAGTTTTCCTTGAGCCACGGGATGATGACCGAGGTATCCAATCCGCCGGAGTAAGCGAGCACCGCTTTGTTACATGATTTCAACAGAATAGCTCCTCCCTTTGCTTGTGTTTATATTTATAACACATGATGAATAATAATGCAATACCCTCTTTGAACTTTTCCTTGAAATTTTTGAACGCTTGGGTTATAATGTTTCCAATGCTCTGCAAAGGGGGAACGATGCAGTTGGACGGGGCGCATATAACCCATAAGGAATTCATCACCTTGGTCAGGTATATCAAGGAAAATTACGGCGTCAACCTCGAACAGAAGCTCACCCTTGTCGAAGGCCGCCTTTGGAATGTAATCAAGCAAAAAGGTTTTTCATCGCTGGAGGAGTTTTTCAATTACGCCATTACCGACAAGTCGGGCACCGAGATCAAAACGCTGCTCACCCGCCTGACGACCAATTATACATATTTCATGCGGGAAGACGTGCATTACACCTTCCTGACAGGAACCTTCCTGCCCGAATTGGTTTCCAAACTGAAAACCAAAGACCTGCGCATATGGAGTGCCGGAAGTTCTTCCGGCGAGGAGGCTTACACCGCCGCCATGGTGCTCGACGACTATTTCGGCGCGGCGAAAAGCCAATGGGACGCCAAAATACTGGCGACAGACATCTCGCCGCAGGTGCTGCAAATGGCCGAAGAAGCCGTTTATCCCGAAGACCGCTTGAAAAATCTGCCCGCCGCTTGGAAAACAAAATACTTCACCAAAGAACCGGGCGATCAATTCCGTGTGAAACCCGAAATCAAGAAGGAAGTTATCTTCCGCCCGTTTAACCTGATGGAGCCTTTCCCCTTCAAAAAACCATTTCATGTCATCTTTTGCCGCAATGTTATGATCTATTTCGATAAACCCACCCGGGACGGCCTGATCGAACGGTATTACGACGCGCTGGAACCGGGGGGGTACCTTTTTATCGGTCTCTCGGAGACGGTGGATAAAACGGTGACGCGATTCGAGTTTGTCAAACCTTCCATATATCGGAAAGCATAACCATACGGAGAGGGGCGGAGCCTATGCCGCGCGGTAAAATCAGGGTTCTGGTAGTAGATGATTCTCTCTTTTTCCGCAGTATGCTGGTGAAGGGCTTATCGGCGGCGGACGGCATCGAAGTCGTGGGCGAGGCCTTTGACCCGTATGACGCCCGTGACCGTCTGCTCGGTTTAGAGCCGGACATCATGACGCTGGACATCGAAATGCCAAACATGAACGGCGTTGAGTTTCTCAAAATCCTGCTTCCGCAATGGAATATTCCGGTGGTGGTCATTTCGAGCCGGGGTGACCTTGCCGACGCCGCGAAACGCGCCGGCGCGGCCGATTTCTTTCAAAAACCGGACGCCAACAGCAAATCCGCTGTCGCCAACTTTCTCAAGGATTTGCCGGATCGAGTCCGCGCGGCCGCCCGCAAGAGCAAAACGGCTTCCGCCCTTCCGGCGGAAACAGCCGGTTCGGCAAGCTGCGTGGTCGCGCTGGGCGCGTCGACCGGCGGGACACAGGCCACAGCCCGGATCGTACAGGCTCTTCCGGCGGATTTTCCGGGAATGGTGGTCGTGCAGCACATGCCGCCCGACTTCACCAAAATGTACGCGACAAACCTCGACCGCGACTGCCGGATGCGGGTGGCCGAAGCGCGGGACGGCGACAAGATCGAGCACGGCAAAGTCCTGATCGCGCCCGGCGGCGATTCACACCTGGAAGTACAGCGGCGCGCCGACGGGAATTTCGTGCGGCTGGCCAGAGGCGAAAAGGTCAACGGTCACTGCCCCTCGGTCGACACCCTCTTTTACTCGGCGGCTAAGTACCTGCCGGGGAAAAACACCGTTGGTGTTATCCTGACCGGTATGGGGGCGGACGGCGCGCGCGGTCTGATGGCCATGCGGAACGCCGGATCGTATACCGTCGGGCAGGACGAGAAAAGCTCGGTTGTATACGGGATGCCGCGCGAAGCCTTCGAGATGGGTGCCGTGACCCGGCAGGCTCCGCTGGAAGCCATCGCGGAGCTATTGATCAGGTATGTAAAGAATCTAAAATAACAACATAGGTGGAAATATGGAACATGTGGTTGGTATCGGGGGATACGCCGTTTCAGGAAGCCCCGATGACGTCATAAAGACCTTCGCGCTGTCCACCTGCGTCGGGCTGGTGTACTACAGTATGCGCAAGCGCGCCATGGCGATGGCGCACATCCAGCTCCCGGTCTGCCGTTCGATGAGCGCGGGCGACAAACCCAGCCGCTTTGCCGACCTCGCGGCGGAGTTTTTACTCAAAGAGATGCAGCAGAAACACGGCATCACGCCGCGCGAAGTGCTGATCAGCCTCTACGGCGGCATTGACGGACGGGGGGCGGGCGACTGCTTCCGCATCGGGGAAAAAAACCTCCAAACGGTCAAGGACGCCCTGCGAAAGCTCGGGCTGCCGTATAACGAAGTCGATACCGGCGGGCAAGAAAGCCGGACATTGGTGGCGTACACCTCCACAGGCATTGTGGAAGTCATCAAACGCCCGATGGCATTCAGCGGCCTCGGAGCCGCCCCAAGACCGGGGCCGCAGGGGCCGGCGGGAGCCGCCGCGAGGACGGGGCCTTTGGGGCCGGCCGCGAGAACCGGGCCGCAAGGGCCGGCGGGACGGGGGCTGGGTTTCCTCAGATAAGCCTTGACTGACGCATAATTTTGTGATAAACTGCAAAATATGCACTATTGGTAGTGGTGAAGGGGGTGTACGCGCATGAACGGGATCGGCAGCCTTGCGGATACCAAGGTCAGAGAGGTCATGCAGGGCGTACAGCTCCGTTTAGCCGAAATCGAAAACCGCACGGGATTGACCTTCGGAGCTTACTTAACGCGCGCCCAGGTTTGGGAAGAGGCGGGGGTAGACAGTGTCGCCTTTGCCCAAAGCCTTGCCGAAACACAAAAGGATACGGCCGGACAGATTGATTTGAACAAATACAGCCCCGCCGTGAAAACCGGCGCCTTTTCCCGTTTGGCCGAGAGCGAATACGACGGACTGTTCGCCGAAGCCGCCGACCGCTACGGCATAAACGCCGCTTTGATCAAGGCGGTCGCATTCGCCGAAAGCAATTTCCGCCCCGGTGCCGTTTCCAAATCGGGCGCGATGGGGCTGATGCAGCTCATGCCGTTCACCGCCGAAGCCTTGGGGGTGGACGACCCGTTTGACCCGGCGCAGAACGTAGACGGCGGGGCGCGGCTCATTTCACAGCACCTCGACCGCTTCAACGGCGACGCGCTGCTGGCTTTAGCCGCCTACAACGCCGGCCCCAACGGCGTGACCTCGCGTGGGATCACCGACCTGACCGACCCGGAACAGCGAAACTGGCTTCCTTCGGAGACAAAAGGCTATTTGGAGCGGATCGAACGGTATCTCGACGCGGCGCAGGCACTCTATGTGCTGGACGCTCCTTACGCGGTTTGAGGAAAATTGCCGGAAATTGCCGATTGTGGCTTAGTATGCAAACTACCATAACGATAAACAATACATACAGGCATTTCCAAAAGGGATGTGAATTGATTTATGTTCAATAAAATGTTCCGCCAAATCGACCTGATGCAGCGGGGCATGGACGCCGCTTGGATGAGGCAGGAAGTCATCTCCCATAACATCGCCAATGTCGATACGCCGGGGTATAAAGCCCAGCACGTCGAATTTGAGGTCGTCCTCAGAGCGGCTTTGGCCGGTGAAGGAACATTGGAAGCCGCCGTGACCCACCCCAAACACATCCGCATGGGCGGCGTACCCGACCCGACCCGGGCGCAGCCGGTCACCGTAACGGACAACCACTATGTCATCCGCATGGACGGCAACAACGTGGACATCGATCACGAGATGAACGCGATGGCCTCCAACTATATCCGCTACAGCACCATGCAGCAGCAGCTCAACGGAGAGTTCGGCAGATTGAAAATGGTGATCAGGGAGGGTAAATAATGTCCATCTTCCGCAGCATGGAGATCAGTTCTTCCGGCATGAGTGCCCAGCGTTTCCGCATGGACGTCATTGCCCAAAACATCTCCAACGAAGACAACACCCGTACCGCCGACGGCAGCCCGTACCGCCGCAGGATGGTTGTTTTTCAGGAGAAAAACAACCCCTATCTCTTTTCCAATTATCTTCAGGCCGTGCAGCAGCGCACAGTCGGAATGGGCGTTAAAGCCACACATGTGGCGGAAGACCGAAAGACCGATTTCAAGATCATCTACGACCCGGCTCACCCGGACGCCGACGAAGAGGGCTATGTGCGCTACCCCAATGTGGATCGGGAGCAGGAACTGGTGGATATGCTCTCGGCGTTGCGTTCGTATGAAGCAAACGTCACCGCGCTGAACAATTTCAAGAACATGGCGATGAAGGCTTTGGAAATCGGCAGATAATTTCTATTTTAGGAGTGTGGTTCCGTGGCTATCGAGTCGATCAACTTCAACAACAATCAAGTTTTGCTTCCTTCCCTGATGACCGCCGGGCGTGTGCAGGACGCCCAGCCGCCCATTTTGCCGGGCGCGGCTCCGATGGTGTCCTTCTCCGACTTTCTCAACGAATCGATGAACAACACCGTGGCGGCCGACGCCGGAAGCAAAGCCGCCGGGATCGATATGCTTTTGGGCGGCGAACAGGATCTGCACAGCATCCTGATCGCCGGGCAGAAAGCCGACGTTTTGCTCAACCTCACCGTCCAAATCCGCAACAAGATGGTTGAGTCTTATCAAGAAATCATGAGAATGCAGGTGTAAGCATTGGAATTCCTGCGTGGTATCTTCGGTCGCATACGCGGCTGGTTCTCGGGAATATGGGAAAAGACGGAAAAGCGCGACCGCACGCGCTTTCTTGTCATTTCATCCATCGCGCTTGTGCTGATCATCGCGGCCTGGATGATGCTCAACAACAGCAGATACACCGAACTGACCACCATCAGCGATCCCGCGTCGTTTCGCGCCGCAACCGGCGTTCTCACGGATAACAAGATCAGTTATAAGACCTCGGGGAACACTATACTGGTAAACAAAAAGTATGAAATTGACGCCGCAATGTTTTTGGCGCAGTCGGATGATGTGTTTGACGGGGTAGACATCTCCATTTATGAAGCCGCAATGGGTTTAACATCAACCGACGCTGATCGGAGAATGCTTAGTAAGGTTCAAGTGGAATCCAATATAAACAAAATGCTTATGAAAACAGCATTTATCGCCCATGCTGATATTCAGCTCAATTACCCGGATAATAAAAATGTATATCACGGTGACGAAGAGCCCCGGACAGCGGCGGCTATGCTTGTTACGACACAAGATATAACCAGAGACCAGGTTAATACGGTCGAGAGCGTGATCAGCAGAGCCGCAGGCGTACTGCCGGAGAACATAGAGATCATGGATCAATATATGCGCAACCTCAATAAAAAAGATGAGGACAGCTTCTTTGTCAACATGGGAAAGGGTTATGAATATAAACTGAGGTATGAGCAGGATTTGGAAAAAGGGTTTGCGCAGATGCTCACACCGCTGTATGGCTCTAATAATTTCAGGGTCAGTGTCGCAGCCAAATTCAATCATGATTCGGTTACCGAGCATAAGGTCGTTTTTGAACCCGTTGTTGACGAAGACGGCATCCCCCGTTCCACTATGGAAATTTTGGAGCACGCTAGGGGGCTCGGTCTTCCGGGCGGGTTCCCGGGAACCGACCCAAACGGGTTGGGGATGGACGCCGACGAGTATGTGGAGATGTTGGATCAAACGATGAGCGAATACGACAAACAGCACAGAAGCACCAACTATGAGATCAATGAGACCAATACGACCACCATACGAGACCCCGTTGTTTTAGAAAGAATAAACGCTTCGGTGGTCATCAACTCCAACGGTCTTGAAGCGAATGAAATGAACGCGGCCGCCATACAATCGCTGCTTGGCGCGATTTTACTGCTGCCGCCCAGTGAATACAGGAACATTTCGGTAGAGTTCATGCCGATGAAGGGTCTCGAAGCACGCGAAGCGGAGCTCGAAAAATTGGAAGAGGAGCAGAAACGCCAGGAAACCTATACCCTCATCCAGACGTTGGTTCTCTACGGCATCATCGGTATCTGCATCATCCTCATCATCCTGAGAACCTTCGCTTTCCTCAAACCGCCTGTGGTGGAAGTTCCGATGGATCTGTACGCCGGCGACGCCGGCGAATACACCGACCTTTTGGAAGCCGCTCAAATGACAAGCGAGCTCGAAGTCACCAAAACACCGTCGCGCGAGCGCATTGAGGAGTTTATCAACAGCAACCCCGAAGCCGTGGCCACCATGCTTCGCGCATGGCTTCAGGATGAAGAAGACCGCAGCTGGTAAATATGAAAGGTGGTGAACCGTCTTGGCGGTAAAAACGGAAAAACTAAGCGGACGCGAAAAGGCGGCCATCCTTCTGATCGCGCTCGGAAAAGATTACTCTTCAAAAATATTCCAGCATCTCAAAGATGAGGAGATCGAGCAGCTTACGCTCGACATCACCAATGTGCGCCGGATCGACGCCGAAACGAAAGACGAAATCATCAATGAGTTTTATGAGGAATGCCTGACGCAGAACTATATTTCCGAAGGCGGCATCGACTACGCCCGCGAGCTCTTAGAGCAATCGATCGGGTCGACGCGCGCCCTTGAGTTGATTTCCCGCCTGACCTCTTCCCTTCAGGTGCGCCCCTTTGATTTTGCGCGGAAGACCGACCCCAATCAAATTCTGAACTTCATCTCAAATGAGCATCCGCAGACCATCGCCTTGATTTTATCCTATCTCGAACCGTCCACGGCGGCGGCGATATTGAGCAAACTGCCCAACGAAAAGCAGACCCAAGTCGTTGTGCGCATCTCCACGATGGATCGCACCAGCCCCGAGTATGTGCGCGAAGTGGAGCGTATCCTAGACCGTAAATTGAGCAGCATGGGCGTCGACGACTTCACCGTTGTAGGCGGCATCCAGTCCATTGTCGACATCCTCAACGCCGCCGACCGCGGCACAGAGCGCAGGGTTTTGGAAGAGTTGGAAGTCGACAACTCCGATCTTGTCGACGAGATCAGACGCAAGATGTTCGTGTTCGAAGACATCATCCGCCTCGACAAACGCGCCATCCAGCGCGTTCTCAAAGACGTCGAGAATGCCGATCTTACGGTTGCCCTCAAAAACGCCACCGAGGAACTGCGCAGCCTCATCTTTGAGAATATGTCCAAGCGTTTGTCTGAGATGATCCGGGAAGACATGGAATATATGGGGCCTGTGCGTGTGCGGGACGTTGAAGACGCGCAGCAAAAGATCGTAAACGTCATACGGAAACTCCAGGATGCGGGCGAGATCGTCATCTCGCGCGGCTCGGAGGATGAGCTCATTGTCTAGTCATACCGTTATAAACAATACCATTATCAAGAAAGACCGAACCCGTCTCCTGCCGCCGGAGAAAAGGCGGCCGGTGAATGTTGAAGAAGAAACCGAAGAGACCGCCATCGCGCGGGAAAGTGACTGGGAATCCGAACGCGACGCTTCTTATCAAGCCGCCTATGACGAAGTGATTGAAGCGGCACAGCAGGAAGTTTCTCTGATCTTGAAAGACGCACGGCATCAAGCCCGCGAACTTGTGGAACAAGCCGAGGCCGGAGCCGACAAAGTGCGGGAAACGGCGTATACCGAAGGGTACAATAAGGGGTTTGAAACAGGGGTTTCCGAAGGCGCCGGCAGGGCGGAAAACGCGCTGGAAGGCCTTTTACGGGAAGGTCAGGATGAAGTTGACCGTGTTTTGGCCGCCGCGTTTGCCGAGCGGGACAAACTTCTCGATGATATGGAACCCAAAATCCTCCGCCTATCGCTTGATATAGCGCAGAAAATCATCCAACTGGAGCTGGATCAAAACGATCAAGCCTTCCTCTCCCTCGTCGCGGCAGCCCTTGACGTCATCAAATGCGAATCACGGGTGACATTACGGATCAACGCCGAACAGCATACAGGAACATTCCGTTCCAGAGCCGCGGCGCAGATCAAAACGGCGCAGGGGAGCATAGAAGCCGATATTGTCACCGATTTGGGCATTGAGCCGAACGGATGCCTGATTGAGAACGGGAACGGAACGGTGGATGCGTCTGTCGGCGCGCAGTTGGAGCAGATTGGAAGAAATTTAGGGTTAGAGCAATATGATTGATTTTGAAAAGGTGACCAATGCCGTCAATCAAGGCAACTCGTTGAAATACTCCGGCAGCGTACAGGTGATTTCAGGTCTGACGGTGGAAGCCGGGGGTCCGGCCGTACAGATCGGCGAAATGTGCCGTATATATACGCTTGCGGGTGACCGCTTTATGCCGGCCGAGGTGGTCGGCTTTCGTGACGGACGAGTCCTTTTAATGCCATACGGTGACCTCAACGGCGTCGGGCCGGGGAGCCGGGTGGTCTCCACCAACCGCACCTTGACCGTCCCGGTCAGCGAATCCTTAAAAGGCCGGGTTTTGAACGGGCTGGGGCATCCGCTGGACGGCGGGACGGCCATTGTGCCGGAGACGCATGTCCCGGTGGAAAACTCACCGCCCAACCCTCTCAGCCGCCCGATGATCGAAGAAGCCATGCCGATGGGGGTACGCGCCATCGACGGGATGCTGACCTGCGGGCGCGGTCAGCGCATCGGTATCTTTGCCGGTTCGGGTGTTGGAAAAAGCACCTTGCTGGGTATGATCGCCCGCAACGCGAAAAGCGACATCAACGTCATCACCCTAATTGGGGAGCGCGGCCGCGAGGTCAACGGTTTTTTGAAAAACGACTTGGGTGAGGAAGGATTGAAACGCTCCATCGTCGTGGTGGCGTCAAGCGACCAGCCCGCCCTCATCCGCGCCAAATCGGCCATGGTCGGCACCTGCATCGCCGAATATTTCCGCGACAAGGGTTTGAATGTCTTGCTGATGATGGACAGCCTGACCCGTTACGCGATGGCACAGCGCGAGGTCGGGATGGCGGCGGGTGAACCGCCTGTCTCCCGCGGCTACACGCCTTCTGTTTACACCGTTATGCCCAAACTGCTGGAGCGGGCGGGCAACGCCCCGGCCGGTTCGATCACGGCTCTCTATACCGTTTTGGTGGAAGGCGACGACCTCAACGAACCGATCACCGATACGGCGCGCGGCATCCTCGACGGGCATATCGTCCTGTCGCGCCGTATGGCCAACCGCAACCACTACCCGCCTATCGACGTGCTGGCGTCCATCTCCCGGCTGATGCCCGACGTGGCGTCAAAGGAGCATTATAAACAGGCCGGACGGCTCAAAAGCATGATGGCTGTTTACGACGACGTGCAGGACTTGATCAATATCGGAGCCTATAAAACGGGGAGCAATCCCGACATCGACGCGGCCATTAAGCTGGTCAAGCCCATCAATGAATTTTTACAGCAGGAAGTGGCCGACCCCAGCCCGTTTGAATTGACGCTTGAAAAGCTGATGGCGATATGAAACGGTTTCGGTTCACCCTGCAATCGGTGCTGAACGTCAAGCGGGCTCTTGAAAAACAGCAGATGGGCGAATTGAGCGTTGTCAACGCCCGTATCCGAACCATCGAGCAGAAACGGCAGGAATTGATCGGAATCGAGATGAGCCAGCATGAGGGATTCCGGCGGCAAATGACCGAAGGGATGACGTCGGCCGACTTGAAACTGTGGGGTGGAGCCAACCGCGCCGCCCGAGAGCGGGTCGAGTATCAGGACAAGGTGCTGGAACAGGCGGAAGGCGAACGGATGCGCATCGAGAAAAAGCTGATTGCCGCCATGCAGGAGAGAAAGATTTTGGAAAAACTGCGCGAAAAGCAATGGGAACAGTACCGCGCCGAACAGCAGCGCGAAGCGGCCGCCGAGATGGCGGAGTTTATCGGCCACGAGGTTTTTGAAAATCAGGAGGGATAGGGATATGGCAGCAGCGGTTAAAGGGACGGACGCGCAAAAGGTGCCGTCGATCGAAGAGCTGGAAAAGGAACTGCTGGGACCTAAAGGTCCTCAGGAGGAAAAACAGAAAAAGGTCAAAGAAAAAAAGGAAGGCAAAGACGCCGGGAAATTCGGCGTGGCTTTTTTAGCGTCGCTCTTTTGGGTGACCCTCTTCGGTGCTTTCATCCTCCTCGTTTTGTTCGACCCGACCGAAGGCAATGCCATACGCGGCAAAGTGCTGTTGCTGCTCAACCCGGACGCGGAAACAAGGGAAGAATATTATGCCGCCGATTTATATGACATTCAGGAGGCGTGGAAGGATATTCATCAGGAAGAGGACAGATTGCTGCACGAATGGGACGATTTATATTTATTTGAAGAAGAACTGGATGATTTGGAAAGCGAGTTGGAGAATAAACAGACCGAGCTTGACGATAAATTGGAAAGATTGGATGAGATTTTAGCGAAAAACGGCGGGAGCATGACGATCACAGCAGACTTAACCAAGACGGCGAAAGACCTCGAAAACACAACTCCGGCCGCGGCCGCGCGGGCACTGGAGATGATGGAGATGGAGAACGTTGTGCGGTTATGCTCGATCATCGGTTCAAAGAAAATGGGGCTTATTTTATCCCAAATGGAACCGGAGTTTTTCGCCGATCTTCTTACAGAGCTAACTGCCTTGGATGATGACGAGTGGGACGACTGGGACGACGACGAGGATTGGTGATATGCACAAAGATTTTCTTAGGGCGGCGGCTGTAACGCCGCCTGTCACCCCGGCAAACCCGCGAAAAAACGCTGAGGAAGCTCTGCGCCTGATTGCACGGACAGACGGCGCGGGGCTGATCGTTTTGCCCGAGCTATCCGTCACAGGCTACACCTGCGGCGACTTGTTCCTCCACGCCGCGCTGCTGGACGCCGCCGAAGAAGCTCTAAGCTGGCTAATACAGAAAACAAAAGCCTCCGGCGCGTTGATCGCGGCCGGGCTGCCCGTCCGCCGGGGCGGGGTGCTTTATAATTGCGCCGCTGTTTTTCAAAACGGGCGGCTGTTGGGCGTTGTGCCGGGAAATCGGGTCGATCTCCGCACTTTCCGTCCAGGCGCGGGATTATCCGGGTCGGTTTCTCTCTGCGGGGAGGACATCCCGTTCGGGGCAGACCTGCTTTTTGACGGGGGCGGGGACTTTTCCGTTTCCTTTGAAATCGGAAATGACGTATCGGGAGGCTCGGGCGCGGCTGTCATCGGGAACTTGGCGGCTTTGGAGGAAGACGCGGGGCAGCGCGGGGCTTGGAGCGATTTGCTGAGAGTCCAGTCGGCGCGTCTAGCCGCGGGCATTGTGTCGGCTTCGGCCGGTAACGGCGAATCGACGGGAGACGCCGTTTACTCGGGTGTGAGGATGATTGCCGAAAACGGAACCATCCTTGCTCAAAGCGGCATTGAGGAGAACGAGGGCGTCACGGCGATTGAGATCGACCTCGGTCTGCTCGCCTATGAGCGGCGTAAAACAGGATATTGCACATTTACCGAAACGCGTGGTATACCGATCAAATGCGGCGGAACAGCTGATAAACTAACGCGGGTTTATTCACCTGAGCCCTTTATCCCTGAGGAAAACGACGCCCTCGCCGCTCGCTGTCATGACGTCATGTCGGTTCAAATACGCGGATTGCGCACGAGACTTTCCCGCTTGCCGGAAACCGGATTGGTGGTGGCTGTTTCCGGTGGTTTGGATTCCACCCTCGCTTTATTGGCGGCGCGTCAGGCGGCGAAGCAAGAGCAACGAACCCTGCTCGCCGTGACCATGCCCGGCCCCGGCACAACGGAGCGTACCCGCTCGAACGCCGAGGCTCTTTGCAACGCCTTGAACGTCCCCTTACAGACGGTTCCCATCGGGGAGGCGATCACCACACATTTAACCGACATCGGGCATGACGGGCAGCCGGACGTGGTTTTTGAAAACGCGCAGTCACGGGAGCGCACACAGATCATCATGGACATTGCCAATGCCCATAACAGCATTGTCGCCGGGTCGGGCGACCTCTCCGAAATAGCTTTGGGGTTCTGCACCTACGGCGGCGACCAAATGAGCATGTACAACGTCAACGCGGGCGTTCCCAAAACGCTGATGCGCCGCATCATCCGCTTTGTCGCCGGAAAATCCCCCAAGATTTTGCGCGCGGTGCTTTATGACATTGTTGACACTCCTGTAAGCCCCGAATTGCTCCCGGTCGGCTCGGACGGAACACAGGATCAGCGGAGCGAAGACATTTTGGGTGATTATCTTGTCCATGATTTTTATCTTTATTGGTTCATCCGTCACGGCTACCCGCGTGATAAACTGCTGATGGCGGCCAACAGAGCGTTTGAGGGGCGGTATACGCCCGAATCCCTTGCGTCGGTATTGGATGTTTTCGTGACCCGGTTTGCCCGCTCGCAATTCAAACGCAACGCCATGCCCGACGGCGCGCGCATCGGCAGCGTCTCACTCTCCCGCGGCGACTGGCGGATGCCGGCCGACTTGGAAGGGTTGCTGTAGAAGTTACTTTATTTTCTTGTTGATTAACTTCTGTATATACTGTATAATAGTATATACAGAAGGGAGGCGTTGGCTTTGACAGCAACGATCAAACGATGGGGTAATTCGGCCGCGGTTAGAATCCCGCGCCATGTTCTCACCCAAGCCAATCTTGAAGAAGGAACCGACGTCGAGATTGTGATAACCAAAGACGGCGAGATCATGCTGCGTGCGATCCGCAAACGAAAAAGCATACAAGAACTCTTTGAAGGTTATGACGAAGGCTTTTACAAAACAGAGGAAATGGACTGGGGCAAACCGCAGGGGCATGAAGTATGGTAAAACAGGGAGATATTATAAAGCTCAATCTTTCGCCGACACTTGGTCATGAACAGAGCGGTTATCGGCCTGCCGTTGTCGTCTCCAGCAATTTTGCTATCTCAAAAACAAATGTGGTTTATGCCGCACCCATCACAAACACGGTGCGGCATTTCCCTCTTCATGTCGCATTGGATGAACGGACGAAAACAACAGGCGAGATTCTCTGCGAACAAGTGAAGGCTGTTGATTTGACCGCTCGGCAGCATACACTGATCGAACATCTGCCGGACGACATCCTCCAAAGGGTTTTGACTTGCATTATTGGTTGTTTCGACGCATAACAGAGCTCATAGAAGGAGAATTAACCATATGAAAGCAACAGATTTATATCAAACATTGGCGAAAGATTTCGAGAAACCGGGGATCGTTGAAACATGGTATAACGAGGATTGGGAGAATAAAGAGCTTATTTGCGGTAATTTCAAAGAGCGCAGCATGGGGTTGCTGTGTGATTTCGCCGAAAATATACAGAGAGTATATACCGCTGTTTTCCCTTCCGATAAAGTCTTGGCAAAAGTAGTAGAAGACGGCGCAACCGACGCCATGCTCTTCCTGCATCATCCGCTGGCGTGGGATTCAAGCAGGGAGCCCGGCGTATTGAATGTTCAGATCAACTCCGGGCTGCTGGAGAAACTGAAAGCCAACCGCGTCTCGCTGTTCAATTACCATTTGCCGCTCGATCATATCGGCGAATATTCGGTGAACAGAATGCTGGCCAACGAGCTTGGCATAACGATAGAAAAGCCATTCGGCGAGTTCGGCGGCGCGGTTTGCGGCATCCTCGGGACGATCGACTGCGACAACGTCCATGAATTGCAGCGCAGGTTTTCAAAGGTCATCGGGCATGAAGCCAAACTGTATCTTTACGGCGACGAAAAGATCAAAGACAACAGGGTGGGCATGTGCGGAGGATGCGGGAACGACCGGGGCATTGTGAACCAGTTTTTGGAAACCGGGATCAATACCTACATAACCGGGGTGTCCATCAACGGCCTGTATTGGGGCGACGTTCATGAACTGCAAAAGGCAAAGGGCGTAAACGTGCTGGGCGGGACGCATTATTCCACCGAGAAATTCGCCTGTATGGCCATGTGCGAGTATTTTCAAAAGCTGGGGCTGCCGTCCGATTATGTGGCGGATGTCCCGTGTTTGGGGGATTTGTAGAAAGGGGGTAATTCTTCTATGAGGGTTCAGAAAATTTATCTCGAAACAACTGTTTTCAATTTCTGCTTTGCAGACGATGCACCCGACAAGAAGTTAGATACCCTGCGCCTGTTTGAAGAAATCGCTCAAGGAAAGTATGAACCGTATACATCCGCTGTTGTCATACGTGAAATTGAACAGGACGCCACATCCAAACGAGATAAAATGCTCGACCTAGTGGAGCATTTTAATATAGCCGTTTTACCGGCTGATGAAGAAACCCGGCGGCTTGCCGCCATTTATGTTGCGGAAAAAATCATTCCAGAGAAATACGCGGCCGACGCGCTCCATATTGCGTCCACCACGATTAACGATTTGGACTTTATTGTCAGCTATAACTTCCAGCATATCGTAAAGATGAAAACGATAACAATGACTGAAAGCGTAAACCTGCGGGAACGCTATCGCAGAATTGGTATTTACTCACCAACGGAGGTGATCGAGCATGACGAATGAACCAAAAGCAGTCAGAGAAGTGCATGAGATACGTCTAAAACTCCAAGAACAAACAAAAAACATGACAATTTTGGAAGAAATCGCATTCTATAACAATGCCGTAACAGAAAGCGAAAAACGACGGGGCAGGATGTTCAAACGCCCTGATAGCAAGCAAATACGCAAGGTAATATGAATAACTACTGCCCGTTAGAATTGGATCATTTACTAACGGGCAGTCTATATTTTTATCATGTAAAATGGCACAAGGAGGATGGAAAATGGACTGGACAAACCGGATCAACGCGGTGGTGGATTATGTCGAGGCGAATCTGCGCGGGGAGATCGACCCCGGGGAGATCAGCCGTATCATGGCTTGCCCGTACAACGTGTTTCAGCGTTCGTTCGTACAGATCACAGGCATCACGCTGGGCGAATATGTGCGGCGCAGAAAGCTCACTTGCGCCGCTGTCGATGTCAAGAACACCGAAGACAAGCTCATAGACATCGCCATGAAATACGGCTATGAGTCGTCGGACGCGTTCACGGTTGCCTTTAAGCGGCTGCACGACGCCGCCCCGGCGGCGGTCAGGAAAGGCACGGCCGAGCTGAAATTCCATGCCCGTCTTCACTTTACGTTAACGGTCAAAGGAGTGTCGGAAATGAACTACCATGTGGTGGAAAGAGAACCCTTCACGGTCATCGGGCGGCGGAGAACGACGCCGGACGGCGGCGGTACATGGGGCGTTGCCCGCGAAGACGGCAGCATTGAGCAAATGACGAAGATGGAAACAGGCAATCCCTTCCTAGGCCTTTGTTTCGGGTTCGGTGAGGACGGCAGCAACGACTATATGGTCGGCATTGAGTACGGCGGGGATGCGGTTGAAGGGCTGGAAAGCTACACCTATCCCGCGTCGAAATGGCTGGTCTTTGCCGATGAGGGGGCATTGGATCAAAATGTACTCGGCAGGACATGGGACAGAATTTACGGGGAATTTCTGCCGCAAAGCGAATACAAGCAGGCCGACCTGCCGACCATCGAAAGTTATCTTGTTTGGGATAACGAAAAGAAGTTCTGTAAAATAGAAGTCAGGATCCCGGTGGAATAATCACGTAAACAACTCCGGGAACTGTTGACGCAGCCCGGCGGAGAAAAAGTCGGCCATCATCATGGCTTCCTGCTCCACCATATCGAATGCCTTTATATCAGCCGGATAGTCGCCCGCAAGCCGCAGGGCGGCTTCCTGTTTTGTCAGGTCAAGATGTTTATACAGCATGGCGCGCAAGGCTTCATAATCGTAATGCGGATTGATGCCGCTGAACGCTTTGGCCATCTCGTCGGCGTTTTTGTACCACTCGGTGTTTTTCGCCTCAGCTTGCGCCGTTTGCCCGTCCCGCAGGGCTGTCACCAGCTCGGCGGCGATTTGGAGATGCTCGGTCAGCAATTTGACGATGACCGCGACGGTTTCCGGCGGGTAGTAATCGGCGAAAACCTTCCCGATGTCGGCGGGGTTTTGCATCAGCCGCGCTTGCGTGGCGGCCAGATCGCTCCGCTTTTCGATCAAACTGAGCAAAAACATCCGCGTCCAGTAGACATGCTGGCTCCACGCGAGGCGCATCTTGTCGTTGAGAATGACCTGCTTTTCAATGAAATACGGCTGTGCCTGAGGATAAAACATGAGGAACCGCTCCTTTATCGTTTTGCCCTCAGCCTATGCCGCCGCTTTCAGGATGGTTCAATTTCTCTAAGGCGTTCCAGCGGCTTCTGCGCGGGGCCGCTGATCACGCTGCCTTCGGCGTCGAACCGTGAGCCGTGGCAGGAACAATCCCATGTCTCTTCCTCCCCGTTCCATTCAACGGCGCAGCCCATGTGTGTGCAGACCGGTTTGACCGGCGGGAGCATATGGGATAAAAACCCCCCGGCGATGCCGGCCGCGTTCTTGAAAAAACTCCCGGCTTGGAGGCCAATGTCGCCGCGGCCGAGGGAAAAGGCGTCTTCCGCCGCACTGCGCCCTGTTGTGATCAAATCGGCGATGATCTCCGCCGCCGCCATGCTGGCTGTCATGCCCCATTTGTTGAAACCTGTTGCGATATAGATGTTCTCCCCCGCGCTGTTATAACGGCCGATATACGGAATCCGGTCGTGGGTCATGCAGTCCTGCGCCGACCACATATATTGCACATTTGCCGTTGGATAAAGGCGGCGCGCCTCTTTCTCCAAGCCTTGATAATGATCTTCCTTCCTGTCCTGCCCTGTTTTATGGTCATAGCCGCCAAACAGAATCATTCCGTCCCATCCGCGGAAGGTCAATCCCCCGTCTTCGCAATCGACATACATATCCTTGAGCGTCCCCGCGCCTTGAAGCAGGGACAGATAGGAACGGCTTTGATAGATTTGGGTGAATAGAAGAGAATGTTTGTCGATAAACGGGTAATGCGAGGCGGATATGATGTGTTTGCAGCGGATGTTCCCCTTTTCGGTGTACACAATCCCCGCTTTTGCCGCCGTTGCTTTGGTATGTGTGTAAATTTTACAACCCGCGCCGGTCAGAATCTCACTGATATGCAGCGCAAATTTAAGGGGATGGAAAGAGGCTTGATGCGGAAAGCGCACCGCCCCCAAAATGTCAAACGGCAGCTCGGTCTTTCGGTCAAATGCCGCGTCCATACCGAGTTTTTGAACGGCAGATACTTCCTCCTCCATAGAGGGCAGGTTTTGCTCATCCGTCGTGTATACCCATGAATTGCAAGGGGTAAAGCCGCAATCGATCCGCTCGCGCCGGATGATCTCCCCGAAATGCTGAATGGCGTTTTGGTTCGCGGCCAAAACCTTTTGCGCGCCCTCCAACCCCAATCCTTTGAGCAGCTTGTGGTACAGGAGGCCGTGCTGTGACGTGATCTTCGCGGTCGTTCCGGCGGTCACGCCGCCGCACAACTCCCCGGCGTCGATCAGGATGATGTTCTCAACGCCTTTGCGGTAGAGAAAGTACGCGCACAAAAGACCGCACATCCCCCCGCCGACGATGACCGCGTCGGCTTGCGTGTCGCCCCGCAAGGGGTTATGACGGGGCATCTCTTCCTGCTGCCAAACCGACTGACGAATTTTTTCCAAAACCAAAGGAAAGCCCTCCCTGTTCATCCATTTCTTCTATATCCTTTGCCGATGAACGCATTGTTATACCGCCGCATACACTGCCTAGGAGGGGATGAGGCTATGGCGGGGGTACTGGAAGGCTTGGTTTTGGCGTTCGTTTGCTCGATCGACGCATTTGCGGCCGCTTTTGCTTACGGCGGCAAACGGATACGGATACCGCTGCTTTCCGCCGCGCTCATTACGGCGATCTGCACCGCCTTTTTAAGCGGAGCCCTCTTATTGGGCGTGTGGGCACGGCCGTTGTTGCCCGATTGGCTGATCATTTCCATCGGTTCCGGCATCTTATTCATTCTAGGCATATGGAAACTCCTTGACAAGGGGCATATCAAAGACGGCGACAAAAACGGGGATATGATCATATCCCCGTTTGAAGCGGTTGCGTTATCATTGGCGGTGGGCATAGACGGTCTTGCCGCCGGGGTGAGCGCTGGCGTCGGCAACGTGGATTTCACCGCCGCAACCGCCGGATCGGCTGTTTTGGGACTGGCGGCGATATTGGGAGGCAGCCGCCTGGGCAGGAAGGTATCCGGCGCGCTGCCGTTCAACCCGTCTTGGCTCGGCGGCGTGATTTTAATTGGTTTAGCGGTGTATAGAATCTTCTAGGCTATTTTCTTTTGTTGTAATAAAGCACAAGAGCCACCCCTGCCGCCATAACCGCGGCGGAGACAATGATCACAAGCATATAGCTGTCTTTATCGTCCGCGTCCTCGTCATCCCCGCCGGTCGGCGGGGGTGTTTCCGTTTGCCCGCCGGACGATTTATCGGGTGCGGAGATGGGTGTCATAGAGGCTTGGCCGCCGCTTTTCACATCGTCATACGCCCCGGCGAGATAGCCTTCGGGGTCCATGACGGCGTAGTAGGCGAGTTTGGGGCTGGTGCTTTCGTCAAACAGAAGGGGGCTTCCCCCGCTGCGCCAGCTGGTGGGGTCGTCGATCCCCCAAATGGAGACGCGAACGATATGGTCGGAATATTTTTTGAAGATTTGAAAGAGTTCGGCATAGAGTTTAGCTTGCTTTTGCTCCTCCTCCTCGGTCAGTTCCTTATATCCCGTCCAGCTTCCCATCGGGATGTCCAGTTCGGCAATGCTGAGCTCACATCCTGTTTGAATCCACCGTATGATGGTTTCTTCCACATTGGCCGGGTTGAGATGGTTTGTCCAGTAATGCGCCTGCAACCCCAACCCTTCGATCAGGAGCCTATTGGGTTCGGTGTTGCGCGGGTCGGTTCTCCATTGTTCGTTGAGTTCTTCCGTCATTAGGGCAATGACTTCGCGCTTGTGGGCGTATTCTTCGTTATAATCAAGATAATAGAGGATGGCATTAGGGTCGGCCTGACGGGCAAAAACAAAGGCGTCGTAGATATAATCAGCTCCGCTTTCCCCGGTACTTGTGTCGGCACCGTTTTCATACGCTCCATACCATGGAGAATCTTCGTTGGTAGTGCCGTTCTTGCGCAGCTCGTCGTGCCAATAACCGTCGCCGGTGCTGGGAGTGAACGCTTCGTTCACAACGTCCCAGGAGATGACGCGTCCGGCGTAATGCCCCGCCACGGTGGTGATGTAGTCCTCCAAGTTGGCGCGCGCCTCCGCGCGGGTCAGCACCGACCCGTTGGGGTGTTGATTCAGCCAATCGGCCGACTGGGCGTGCCATACCAAAGTGTGCCCATGTACGGGGAAACCTGCGCCGGAGAGGATTTGCAGCATGGCGTCGGCGGCGTCAAAGATATATTCACCCTTGCTTGCTCCGCCCAGGGCGTCGGGTTTCATGGCATTGCCCAACGTCATCACATTGAAATGGCGTTTGACCAGCTCAAACCGCTGCCCGTTGAGGTCGGAGCGGACAACCGCGCTGCCCAGCAGAAAATGTTCGGCGTAGATTTCCTTCAATGACGGCAGGTTCAAACTTGGGGTGATCCCCCCGCCCTGCGGCGGATAAAACAGCATATCATCTATGTAGAACTCCGCGTCGGGCACATCACATTCGATGTAGATGGTCACAAACTCCGCGTTGGGATAGGAAGCCGTTCCAGTCAGTTCTGTCCAGCCCCCGGCGCGGGAAACCGTTTTCTCGTCAAGGCTGTAGTATTGCGCGCCGTCGCCCTGCCCGATTTGGGTACACAACCTGAATGTCACGCTCTCCGGCGTCTTGGGCAAGACCCAAATTGAGACGTCGTAGTGCAGACCCGGTTCGATATGCGCCGATACGTTCCTTGAAGGACCGTGCCATGCTGCGCTTCGGTTGGTGACCAACAGGGATTTCGTCCCGCCGCGAGCCTCTTCATCGGTCACGGTGAGAACCTCACTTCCGGCGTGGCCGCTAAAGCCCTGCCTGTTGTTGCTCTCAAAATCGATAAACGGCATCTCCACAGCCGCTTCAGCAAAAAAGGCGGACGGCGCGGAAAGGAGCAGTAACGTGACCGCCAGCAAACAAGCAAAACAGCGGCGGGCTCGGTTTTTTCCAAACATATCGTTTTCCCTTTCTATCTTCTTCACGAATGAACGGTCAACTCGGTTAAAGCCAAACGGACATAAATATTCCCAATCGCTTCATAGGTTTCCAAAACGCCGGTTATGTCAATGGTTTGCTCCTCTTCCGGGTAGCCGCCCTTCCAAATAAACTCCAATCCTTGCTGGCAGCAGCTGGCTTCATCCCCGACCATCACAAAATGGTGGATAAGCCCTGTTTGCTCAAAATACGTGGAATAATACTGCCCTTTGATCTTAATGGTTTTTCCCAAATAGTCATCAGAGTTTTGCAATATTGTAACAAGCTGAGAATACGCCACCACACTGCCGAGGATGCTTAAATCCAAATCAACACCGCCGGCAGGCTTTTTGCCTTGACCCGAACAGCCCGAAAGCAATGATCCCGCAAGGCAGATGGCAACCAAAACGGACAAAATTCTCTTCAACCCGCAACCCTCCTTGTGAATAAACCGGCCGCGCTGAACAGGAAAAACCCGGCAATGTCAACGGCAACAATGGTGGCACCCACAGGCGTATCGGCAACGATGGAGATAAGGATGCCAAAAGCGGCGCAAACAACCGATATGATAACGGAGGATATGGTGACCGCCTTAAAGTTTTTGAAAACGCGCATGGCCGACAGAGCCGGAAACACCACCAACGCGGAGACCAGGAGCGAACCGACCAAATTCATCGCCAGCACAATGATGACGGCGATCACAACGGCCAAAATCAGATTGTACAGTTTGGCTCTTGTTCCGGTCGCCGTGGCGAAATCCTCGTCGAAGGTAACGGCGAATATCTTATGGTAAAACAACAGGAAGACCGCAACCACCAAAACCGATAACCCAATGCACAGCCAAACATCGGTGGTGGATAACGTCAGAATGGACACCGAACCGAACAATGTGGCGCAGACGTCCCCGGCCAGGTTGGAGGCTTTGGAGAAGATGTTCATCACAAGATAGCCGATGGCAAGGGCTCCCACCGAGATCATGGCGATGGCCGCGTCGCCTTTGATTTTGGCGTTCTGCCCTGTGCGCAATAACAGGATGGCGCACAGGATGGTGATCGGGAGGACAAGAAAAACATTGTTTGACAGCTTCACCGCCGTAGCAATGGCCGTTGCGCCGAAAGCGACATGCGCCAGGCCGTCCCCGATAAACGAGAACCGCTTTAACACCAGCGTCACACCCAGCAGCGATGAACAGAGGGCTGTCAGAACGCCGACAGCCATGGCATATCGAACGATCGGAAACTGAAAGGATGCCGCCAGCTTATCCAGCATCTCGGTCATGTTTGCTCACCTTCCGATCTGATGTATCTTCGACCCGCCTCACTCTCTGTATAGCCCCCGGCTGTGCCGAAATACAGAGGGTTTTGCTCCCCTATGTGCAGGATGTGGGAGGCATGTTTCATAGAAGCGGTAATGTCGTGCGAAATCATGATGACGGTTGTGCCGCCGTCATTCAAATCCTTGATCAGCGCGTATAAATCGGCCGAAGCGTTGGGGTCAAGCCCCGCCACCGGCTCGTCCAGCAACAGGAGCTTCCGGGTGGCGCACAACGCCCGCGCCAACAGCACCCGCTGCTGCTGCCCGCCGGACAGCTCCCGGTAACACCGTTTTGCGAGGTTGGAGATACCCAGCCTCTCCATGTTTTCATCCGCCGCCCGCTTTTCGGCCTTGTTGAAATACGGGCGGATGCCGCAGCGGTTTAAGCAGCCCGAACGCACAACCTCCCGGACAGACGCCGGAAAATCTTTTTGAACCACCGTCTGCTGGGGCAGATAGCCGATTTCTTCGGGCAGCAGCCCGTCCCCCATTTGAATTTCGCCCGACATCGGCGTTTTCAGATGAAGCAGGGTTTTCATCAGCGTGCTTTTGCCCGAACCGTTATCCCCGACGATGCACAGATAATCCCCCGCATTTACGGTGAAGGAGAGATTGGAAACAACCGTCTTCCCGTCGTACCCGAGGATCAGGTTTTGGCATGACAACAGCGGCATATGTCTTCTCCTTTGTTACTGTAAAGCCTCTTTCAATACATTCAAATTGCTCCCCATGATGGCAAGATAGGCCGCCCCGCTTGCCGCGCCGCCCGATGTGACCGACTGCATCGAATCCAGCACGAGGATTCCCCGGTTTGGATCGTTGGAATTGCTGATGATGGTTTTGGCGATGGATTGGTTTGACCCTTCGGTCACCATCACATGGTTCAAATTCAGCTCGTCCAGTTTTTCCACCAAAAAAGTCATGGTTTGAAAGCTGGCTTCGGTTTCCGCCGAGCAGCCGGGGAAGGCCGCATACGCCTTTAACCCGTAGTCGTCCATCAGGTAACGGAAGGGGTAACGGTCACCGAACAATAATGTATCAACAGGAGCGGCATCCACCGCCTCCTTGTAGGCCGCGTCCAAGAACGATAACGCCGCCCGGTAGTCCGTCAGGTTGGCGTTGTATTGTTCAGCGTAGTCCGCATCCAGCGACGAGAGGATTTCGGCGATGGCGGCGCAGAAAATCTCCGCGTTTCGCAAAGAGAGCCACACATGCTCGTCAAACTCATCCTCATCGTCGTGATCGTCCTCATCGTGATCATCATCGTCCTGCATACCCTCGAAGAGTTCTTCTATCTTTGCCGCATCCCCGAGCGTTTCCAGCAAGTTTAAGACAATCATGTCCGGGTTTACCGCCTGCCGGAGCGCGGCGTCCGCCCAATGGTCGGATTCGCCTCCCACATAGATGAACAAATCGCAGGCGGATATGGTGATCATATCGTCGACGGAAGGCTGATAGTTGTGCAGGTCGGCCAAACTCCTCTGAAGCAGGGTCAGCTCTATATCTCCTACCCTGTCCCCTAGGATTTGACGCACCCAGTCGTATTGCGGGAAGACGGTGCAAACGATCTTTAAGGAATCCCCCGCATCCGATTTGGTGCTTTCGTTTGGGGCTGAACAGCCGGCAAACACCAAGGCTGTTATGACAACAAATACAATGAATTTTTTCAATGGAATTGACTCCTCCTATGTACTGTATTTATAAACAGTGGCTGCATTTCCCATACAAATCGGTTTTCGCGGGGGCTAACAGGTTAAAAAACAGCCTTATTTAGCTGTTACAGTTTAGCATTCCCGCTTATAGAAGTCAATGAAAATATATCCTCTTGATCAGCCCCGCGTAATATCGGTGCGGGTAATGATCCAACGCCCGGGCGATCAGCGGCAGGCGGGGCGAGCCGACATGCAGTTTGGCTCCCACATGGCGGAACCCCCACAGCGCGGGCGGGACTTTTGTGATGACGTCGTTGCTGTTTTCGATCCGCACCGTTTTGCTGACCCGTTTGTTGTATGACTTCATAAACGCCTTATTGCCTACGCGGGGACATCCGAAAACGATGGCTTCTATATCGCGGTCGGGGTAATTATATTCAATATCAACAGCGCAGAGAACGGCCAAAGCCGCGCCAAGCGAATGCCCGGTGATTTTCACCGCGCGGATTTCGGGTGTGATTTTGCTCAGGATACGGTCGCGTACGCCGGACAGTTTATAAAGGTTGATGAATCCTGTATGCACGCGGATTTTCGATGATGTGTTGTTATACGGGACGGTTTTTTTCCAAAAGGTGAGGTCGGCTTTCCAGTCGTTCCATGAATCCGTCCCCCGGAAGGTGATCCAAAGGGTATCGCCTTCCCTGCATAAAAAATAATGCACGTCTGCCCGCCCGTATACATTGACGGCCTGACAGCCATGAGACGTATAGGGCTGCACATCGCGGTAGGCCGCCGCCGAATATTCCATCGCCTTGATCATATCTGAACTGTTCATCGTACCACCTCCAGCCATCCTATGCCGGAGATGATGAACTGTTCGACATTTATCGCTCCGCGCACCACCGAAGGGCGTTTTCCAGCAGACGTTGAACCTGTTGGTTCTGCCAGACAGCCGGATGATGCCCCGGCGTGAGGACGCAAACCCGTCCTTTGCCCTGCGTCCGCACCAAACCTGCCGGGCATATCCACGCGGGAGAATTGTGATACGGATTTTCCCGGTATAAGTGTTCCTCGCCCTGCGGCGGGGAATAGGAGGCCATCAGAATGTCGCTATCATTTGATAGAATTTCCAATCGGTAGTGTTCGTCTACCTCGCAAAACGCTTCTACACCCTCTGTCACCGGATGCGGTTTGAGCGGTTGCACCATAACCGGGCAATCACAGGGATGATAGGAAAAACGGCAGCCCAGCAACCGCCCCAGTGCAAGATTGGCGTCGGTTGTGACCGTTCCGTTATGTACGGCCAAAAGGCCTCCGCCGTTTTCTGCATATCGGATAAACGCGTTCTCCGTTTCCTCTGTCATCCACCCCTCGCCTTTGCAAAGAACGACGACGGGATAGTTGCTTAGGCATTCGGGAGAAAAAGTACCGGCATCGGTGACAACGTCAAAACTGAACCCTTTTGCTTCGAGCGGTTTGACGCCGTCGGACGGCACAACTCCCGGGTGCCAATGATCGTCACAAATCAGCAAGCACTTCATATATGGAACTCCATTTGACCGCCGCTGTATTCGGCGACATAGCCGCCGCGGAAACCGCTGACTTCGGCGTACCCGTTTTCATCGGTGAAGCATTTGGTTTCCGGGGTGCGCCATTCCTTCTGTATCAACTGATATAGAGCATCATACGCCGGTTTGACGCGGGCGTCGCGGGTCATCAGCCCGGCCGGGGCGTTGAGCCATCCGCCGTCGCTGAAGCTCCAGTAGGTGACGGCTTCCACCAGCGGGCAGTTGAACAGCAGCTTGTAGAACGCGGAAAGTTCCTCAGCCTGCCGCGCTTCGCCTTCTTCCGTTGTAGGCCATTCCTCAGGAGCGAAATCGTTTAAGTCGATGATTTCCGGCGGCATCAGCTCGCCCGAGACCAAGTTGACTTCGGTGAAGTGCAGAGGAAGCCCGAACTTTTCAAAACGCGCCAAGACGGTCTCGGTTTTTTCAAGATTCCAGCAGCCTTGGTGCATATGCGATTGCAAGCCGATGGCGTTGAACTGGACGCCTGCGTCCAGCAATTCCCCGATCAGGTTGCTGTACTCCTCGCTCATGTTAAAGTCGTTGATGAGCAGGGTCGCGCTCGGGTTGGCCTGCTTCGCCTCGTCGAAGACCTTTTTCACAAGGCCGGTACGCCCCTCCTGCTTGCAGATGCGGGTGACGCCGTTGTCGTAACGGTCGAAAACAGGCATGATGACCACTTCGTTGATGACGTCCCACATGTCGATCGCGCCCTCAAACTCCGAGACGTCGCGTTTGATGCGTTCCAGCTGCGCCGACAAAATCTCGGCGTTGGACAGATCGAGCAGCCACGGAGCGGTGACGGTGTGCCAGCATAGAGGATGCCCCTTGACGGCAATACCCTTTTGGCGCAGCCATTGGGCGGTGTTCAGCAGGCGCGCCGTATCCGGTTTGCCGCGTTCCGGCTCAAAACGCCCCCAGTAAAAGGGCAAGGTGATGAAATTGAAGAGTTCCAGCATCTTCCCCACCCGCGCCTCAGCCCGGGCTTTCTCCTCGCCCTCCAGCTCGCCGTTGACGACCTGCACCGACTCAAACCCGGCGCAGCCGAATTGTTCCCTGCTTGTCAGCTGCCGCACGGTGATCTCGCTGTTGGCCAGCGGCATCCCGTCCGTTCCGATGACCTGAATGGCTTCCGATCCCATTCTGTGCGCAACCATACTGCTCATGGGGTACCCTCCTTTTTCATTTGGCGCGCGGCTGCCGCGCAAATCATAACATCCTCCGCTCCGGCGGAGAGGAGTAAGCTCCGGCATTCCCCCGCTGTCGCGCCCGATGTATAAATGTCGTCGATCAGTAAAACGTGCTTCCCTTCCGGGTTTCGCAGCACTTGAAACACATCCCGCACATTCTCCCGCCGTGCCTTATCGTCAGCCATTTTTGTTTGAGATTTGACTCGGCGTTTTTTCCTGAGCAGCCGTTCAACCGGAAGGGAGAGCCGCTTGCCCACGACGCGCGCCAGCCGTTCGCTCTGGTCGTATCCCCGCGTCCACCGCCGGAAAAAGTTGCACGGAACCCATGTGACAATGTCGATTTCCCGGCTGCCGACAGCCTCCGCCATCAGCAAACCGAAAACCTCCGCGCATCCCGAAAACCCCTTGAACTTATATCTATGCAACGCCAGCCGCACCGTATCACGGTAAATCAACGGCGCGATCACGCCATCTGAATCCGGCGGTTCCCGCCACGGTAATGTGTCTTGGCAATCCCCGCACAGCCCGTCTTTACAGGATTTACGGCAGAAAACGCAGCGTTTGGGGAAGAGGAAGGATAAAAAGTCAAACACCCGCCGTATCAACAGCGTTGCCGCAACATTTCTCCACGCAAATGCCGCACCCGGTGCATATATCGTAGTCAATCACAATTCTGCCGTAGGGGTTTGGCTCGCACTTGCCGATATTGACGCCGCAATCACAGCCGCAGCCGCACCCTGATGACACAACGCACTCAACCCGCTTATCCATAATGGGTTCATCAACCTCAATGTAACTGATTGCATCCACGGGGCAGATGTTGATGATGGTACACGCTTTTTCATTTGCGCCGCATTTTTGATCGTTGATGATAGGTTTCATCGCCGCACCTCTATTCATATTATTCTGCCGCCAGCAGCCCTTTTAACCCGCTGTAGCGTTTCAACCGCTTATCGTTCTGCGTCATGGCGGCGACCGTATCCTCCTGTCCGACCATGATGAGCCACTCCCGCGCCCTCGTGACGGCGGTGTACAGCACACGCCGGGTCATCAGTTTCCGCGGCCCCGGCATAACGGCCAGCACAACGGCTTTATATTCGCTCCCCTGCGCTTTGTGAACCGTCAGCGCGTAGGCCGGTTCCAGCTCGCCTAGGTTGTCGAACGCGTAGTCGGCCAAACGGTCGTCGTATCGGACAGTCAATGACGACGCTTTGAGGTCGATTTGTACAATAACGCCGATCTCGCCGTTGAATATCCCTGTGCCAGCCTGCGGGCTGTCTTCCTGTTTCCACAGTATATCATAATTGTTGCGGATTTGCATGACGCGGTCGCCCTCGCGGTATAAAAACTCACCGAACCGCTTTTCCAGCTTGTGTTCGGCCGCCGGGTTCAACGCCTCCTGCAAGACCTTGTTGAGGCTGACGGTGCCGCACGGCCCCCGCCGTGTGGCTGTGAGGACTTGGATATTCTCCGGCTCGATGCCAAGCTTGTCCGGCAGGCGGGCGGCGCAGAGTTCTGTGATGGTCTCCACAGCCGACAGCATGTCGCGGCGGCGCAGGAAAAAGAGGTTTTTATCGTTGCGGAACTCCGGCAGTTCCCCCCGGTTGACGCTGTGCGCCCCGGTGACGATCAGGCTCTCGGCGGCCTGGCGGAAAATCTCGGTCAGGCGGACAGAGGGGGTTTCCCCGCCATTCAGGATGTCTTCCAACACCGTTCCCGGCCCCACCGCCGGGAGCTGGTCGGGGTCGCCCACCAGCACCAGCCTTGTTTCCTCCGGCATCGAACGGGCGACGCAATCCATCAAAAGAACGTCCAGCATCGACACTTCGTCCAACACCACAACGTCGGCGTTCAGCGGGTTTTCCTCGTCCCGCAGGAAGCGCATGACGCCCCGTTCCGGGTCATAGCCGAATTCCAGCAGGCGATGGACGGTCGATGCCTCCCGCCCGCACAGTTCGCTCAGCCGTTTGGCGGCGCGCCCGGTCGGGGCGGCCAGCAGCACCTTCAGCCCCATCCAGTCAAACAGCCGCAGGAGTCCGCGCACCGTCGTTGTCTTGCCCGTCCCCGGCCCCCCGGTCAACACCGTCAGGCTGCACCCGGCCGCCGTCATCAACGCTTCCCGCTGCAAATCGGCGTATTGGATCGATAACTCCTGCTCGATCCGCCCGATGACGCCGCTTATATCGCGGGGGAGAGAGAAGGCTTGCGCCGATCGTTGACGGATGAAACGGGCGACGTTCCGCTCAGCGTCGTATAAGTGCTTGAGGTACACCGAGCCGTCGTCACAGGCGACGATCGTGCCTTCGCAATACAGCTCCTGAAGAGCGTCCTCCAGCGGGTCTTCTTCGGCGGCCAGCAGCTCGGCCGTGGCCGGAATGAGTTTTTCACGCGGGAGATAGACGTGTCCTTGGTCGAGGTTGTAATACAATTCGTATAATAACCCGGCTTTCAGCCTGACGGGTTCCGCTTCCCCAATGCCCAGCGAACCAGCCAGCTTGTCCACATGGTCGAAAGACGCCTCAAACGGCGGATACAGCAATACATACGGGTCTTCAGCAAGACGGTCGGAAGCCTCGGTTCCGTACCGTTTGGTCAGCTCTGCCGCGTAGGATGGGGAGAGATCGTTTTTGACCATTTGCTCCATCAGGCGGCGGAGAGCTGTTTGCTTTCCGAACAGTTCCCCGATGGATTGGGCGCGTTTAGGGGTGATGCCCCGCACCTCGCTCAAACGGTTTGGCTGGTGTTCCATCACATCGAGTGTTTCGGAGCCGAACCGCTCGACCAAAAGCCGCGCCGTCGCCTGCCCGACCCCCTGAATGATCCCCGAAGCGAGGTATTCCTGAATGGCCGAGGTCTCCGACGGGAGACACCGTTCGGCCGACTGCACGGTAAACTGCGGCCCGTGCGCCGGATGCTGCGTCCATCGTCCCCGCGCGGATATGTCCTCCCCCGGAGCGGGAGAGGGAATATGCCCCACGGCGGTTTGCAATGAACCATCCGGGCAGGCTACGCGCAGCACCGCCCAGCCCGTCTCCTCATTCGCGTAGACGACCGCCTGTATGACGCCCTCTAATATCTCGTCCGTCGTCCGACACCCCTTTGTAAACCTGTCCCAGCCAATCGGGTTTTGCGGCGGTCAGCGGGAATCCCAGCCATCTGCCGAAGACAGCCCACCCGGCCATGACCGCGCCGTATGCGCACAATACCGCCAAGAACCATGTCAGCAACATCGTCTCCACCCCTTACGGGGTATCCTATGCCGTCCGCCCGCCAAGCGTCACAAAAACCGCTTCCTTCCCAAGACGAACGAAAGCAGCCCGCCCAAAAGAAAGGTCACAATGCCCGCGGTGACGAGAGAGACCGAAAAGTCGCTCTGATATACGCCCGGCTCATTGAAAAGGGCGTAAACAGAACCTAAGAGCAATCCCAGTAAGACCAGATTAACCTGCCTATAATAACTTTTTAAGAGTATCCCAATCATTTTGGACATGGTGATACAGCCGATGATGATACCCGCGCCGAGAGGCAATAGAACCTTGCCAATATCCGGCAGCAGCCCGATGTTTGTGAAAACGGCCGATACATCTTTGACCGAATCCATCACCGGCTGATAAACCCCCAGCAGGAGTAAAAAGAAGGAGCCGCTTACGCCCGGTAAAACCATAGCCGCCGCCGCCAAAATCCCGGCGAAGAAGAGAAACACCATAAACGGCACGCTTATATCCGCCGCCGCGTCAACCGGATTTACGGCATAAACACGCTTCAAATGGGACATGACCGGTAAGGCCAAAGCGGGGATCAGGATCAAAACGGTTTCAAAAGGCCTGTATCCGCGTCCGCGCTCTTTGCCGTTCCGGTACATATAAGGGATGATCCCAACAACCAATCCGATAAAGAACAGTATCATGGGGAAGGAGTAATGATCCAGCAGATAACTCATGACCCTGCTGAAAGCCAGTAAGCCGCAAGCCGCGCCAATGAAAAAGAGAAGTAAAAACCGCAGGTGCTTCCGAATGTTTTTTTGAAAGCTGCCTATCGCTTCGATCAAATCGTCATAAAACCCCAAAATAACGGCAATGGTTCCCCCGCTCACACCGGGAACGGTTTCCGTGATCCCGAATGCCAGCCCGTTTATAACCGTCCGTATTGCTTTGAGCATCTTACCACCCGCAATTTTGGATTTATTATGTCAACCGATATTATATCACGCCAAGCAAAAAGACGCAAGCGAAATGCGTCTTTTTTGCTTTTTTGATATACACTTAACTCTTTGCCGCCCTTCCGTGGATGAGCCAAGACAACCTTTTATAGGTCAGGAAGGTGATCAGGCCGATTGACACGCCTTTCAGCAGGTTGAACGGTGTGATGGACAAGAGCACTACCTTCCACAGGCTGTCAACAGCGGGGATGATGGCGGCGCAAATGCCTATTAAAACTTCCTCGGGAACCATCACCCTTGTGAAAAACGGAACGGTGATATAGTAATTCGCGAATATCCCCACAAACGCCATGGTAAACACGCCGATTCCCATCCCCAGCAACGCGCCGCCGCGTGTTTTCCGAAATCGGTAAACCATCCCGGCCGGCAGCACCAACGCGGCACCCACGATGAAGTTGGCCAGTTCGCCAACCCCGCCGGTGGTGGTCACCGTAAGATGTATCGCGTTTTTCAGCAGTACGATGGTGACCCCGGCGACCGGGCCGAAAGAGAACGCCCCAATCAATGCCGGAAGCTCGGAAAAATCCATTTTCAAGAACTCCGGGAAAATCGGCAGCGGGAATTCCAGTATCATCAGAACGGAGGCCACCCCGGCCAGCATGGCTGTGACCGTCATCACGCGGAGGCTGCTTTTCATCGTTTTCACCATTATCATCTCCTAAATCACAAGATAAACGCCCTTAAACGGTTCGTTTAAGGGCGTGACAACGCATAAAACTATGCGGCTCACCTTCTTCCATCCAGACTGTAACTGTCGGCACCGGAATCACACCGGTTCAGCGGAAATATTCCGCTCGCGGGCTTTGAATGTCGCGCTCTGTGCGCGGTTCACGGGCGGTTGCGGAAACCTCTCCGGTTACGTTCGCAGGCTCACTAGACCTGCGAGGTGTTCCGCTCCCTGTGACCCGACAGAGCAGCTCTCTTCTTACCGCCGGTGGGGACTTTCACCCCGCCCTGAAGATGTATTTACTTTTGGACTGCTTACGCGATCTGCGGGATGTCGATCACAACGCCGCTGCCGATTTGGTTGAAGGTATAGTTCATGATCATTTCCATGTCGACCGTTTCACCCATAACCGACATATCCATCTTCATGGCCATCCGCATGGATTTCAGGTTGCCGCTGTTGTCGGCAACGGCTTCGATGATGACGTCGCCAATGTTCATGTCAACCGACGACATGCCGCCCAGTTCATCCATAGCGTCGCCCATCGAATCAAGCACAAAATCGGAAAGCATGGAACCGTCCACAATGATGGTGATCTTTTCGCCGCCGCTCACCGTTGTTGTTTCCACCGATTTGATGGCTTCTTCCTCAAAATCAGGCAAATTGACGGTGCTGTCCATCTGCGTGTTGAGCTGATCCATCAGTTCATTCATATCAAACCCCATATCGGCCGCGCTTTCGCCTCTCACCGGGATTTCCTCGCCGTTCATGGCAAAATACTCTATGAGGCCGTTGGTGTTGAGAATCATTTCAATCTCTTCACCCTGCATTTCCATGATGTAATACAGCTTTGCCCCGTCAAAGATCATCTCCATATAGATGTCTTCCCCGTACATATCCATGTTCATCACCATGGCGAGTTTTTCTACGCCGTCTTCGATGACCATCTTCATATTGCCGTCCATACGCATGGATACATTTTCAAACCCGGCTTTCATACGGATGTCCATATCGAAATCCACGTCAAATTGCGTGTCGTCTCCATCGCTGTTAAGCCCTTCCATCCAGTTTGTGTATGTGGTATGGGCTTTGCTCTTTGTCATACCCGACAGCAAAGCGTCTTCCTTTTTGCCGTCTTTCTCTTCCGGGCTGTTTTTGCCGCCGAAACCGCCTCCCGAAGAGCCGCCTCCCGACGTATCGTTTGCGCATGCTGCCATCAACAACGACAAAACAATGACGAGCGCGAGAATGGTTTTTCTTCTCATAGCGATCCCTCTTTCCTCATATTTGAGTTTTCCCCTTAGGGATCATTATAACGGCATCATTTCGTTTTGTCAAGGAGGGCTTCTTTCAAAAACTGCCCCGTATACGACACCTCACAGGCCGCCACCTCTTCCGGCGTGCCTTGCGCGACGATTTCGCCGCCTCCCCCGCCGCCTTCGGGACCGAGGTCGATGACATGGTCGGCCGTTTTGATGACCTCAAGGTTGTGCTCAATGACCAAAACGGTATTGCCGCCTTCCACCAGCCTCCCCAGCACCTCGATCAGGCGGTGGGTGTCGGCGATGTGCAGCCCGGTGGTCGGCTCATCAAGGATGTAGATGGTGCTTCCGGTGCCGCGTTTGGAAAGCTCGGTCGCCAGTTTCACCCGCTGCGCCTCGCCGCCCGACAGCGTCGTCGAGGGCTGACCCAGCTTGATATACCCCAGCCCCACCTCGCAGAGGGTTTGGATTTTGCGGTGTATCCGGGGGATGGGCGCGAAAAACTCCAACGCTTCGGCGCAGGTCATGTCGAGGACTTCGTGGATATTCTTGGTTTTATAACGCACTTCCAGCGTCTCGCGGTTGTAGCGTTTGCCTTTGCATACATCACAGGGGATGTAGATGTCGGGCAGGAAGTGCATCTCAATTTTAATCAGCCCGTCGCCCGCGCAGGCTTCGCACCGCCCGCCGCGTGTGTTGAACGAAAACCGCCCTGGGCCGTAGCCGCGTATCTTTGCGTCCGGGGTGGCGGCGAACAGGTCGCGGATGTCGGAGAACAGCCCGGTATAGGTCGCCGGGTTGCTTCGGGGCGTCCGCCCGATGGGGGATTGGTCGATGTCGATGACTTTGTCGAGGTGTTCCAGCCCTTCGATGCGGTCGTGCGCGCCGGGGCGGGTACGGGCACGGTTAAGTGATCCGGCGAGGGCTTTATACAGAATGTGGTTGACCAGTGAGCTCTTGCCCGAGCCGGAAACGCCTGTGATACAGGTTTGGCAGCCGAGCGGAATGGAAACGTCAATGTTTTTCAGGTTGTTCTCCCGCGCGCCGCGGACGGTCAGCGTTTTGCCGTTCCCTTTGTGCCGGACGGCAGGGACGGGGACGGACTGTTTGCCCGAGAGGTATTGCCCGGTGACCGAGCCGGGGCAGTCCATAATCTCCTGAAGTGTCCCGGCGGCGACGACTTCGCCGCCCTGAACGCCCGCGCCGGGGCCGACGTCAACGATGTAATCGGCTTCCAGCATGGTTTCCTCGTCATGCTCGACAACGAGGAGGGTGTTGCCGAGGTCGCGCAGGCGTTTGAGGGTGGCCAGCAGCTTTTTGTTGTCCCGCTGGTGAAGACCAATCGACGGCTCGTCGAGGATATACAAAACCCCCATCAGCGACGAACCGATTTGAGTCGCCAGCCTGATCCGCTGGCTCTCGCCGCCCGACAAACTGCCCGACTGGCGCGAGAGGGTAAGGTATTCCAGCCCGACCGAACGCAGGAATCCCAGCCGTTCGCGGATTTCTTTCAGGATACGGTCGGCAATCAGGCTCTCTTGGGTGGTAAACTCCACCGTATCCCAAAAGGCCAGCGCGTCGGTGACCGGCTTTAAGGCGTATTCGGAAATGTCCAGCCCCCCCACAGTGACGGCAAGGCTCTCTTTTTTCAGCCGTTTGCCTTTACACTCGGGGCAGGGAACGGGCGACATCATCTCCTCGATGTGCTGGCGTGAGCCGTCGGACTGGGTGTCGCGGTAGCGGCGTTCGAGGTTGTTGACCAGCCCCTCGAAAGCGTGGCGGTGGATGCCGGTCGAGCCGTTGGCCTTGATGTAAGGCAGGTCGAGCTTGACGCCTTTGGTGCCGTACATCAGCGCGTCGAAGGCTTCCTCCGGGATGTCGCACACCGGGGTGTCGAGCGAGAAATCATACCGTTTGGACAGGCCGCCGAAATACATGCGGGCGATAGAGTTGTCGTCGGCTCCGTTCCACCCGCCCGCGACGACGGCACCGCCGCTCAAGGACAGCGACATATCGGGGATGACCCGGTCGGGGTCGACCTTCAAATGCGCGCCCAGCCCCATACACTTGGGACAGGAGCCATAAGGGTTGTTGAACGAGAACATGCGCGGCGTCAGCTCTTCCATCGAGACGCCGCAGTCTTCGCAGGCGTAATTCTGCGAAAAGAGCAGCTCTTTCTCGCCCGGGCCGATGTCGATGATGATCAGCCCGCCCGACAGCCCGGCCGCGATCTCGGTTGAGTCGGTCAACCGCTGCTGGATGTCGGACTTGATGACAAGGCGGTCGATGACGATCTCAATGTTATGCTTCTTGTTTTTATCCAGCGTGATCGTCTCGGTCAGGTCGTACATGCTCCCGTCGACGCGGACGCGGGTAAACCCGCTCTTTCTCGCGTCGGTGAACACCTTGGTATACTCGCCCTTGCGGGCGCGAACCACCGGCGCGAGGATTTGGATGCGCGACGATTCAGGCAACGCCATTACCTGATCGATGATCTGATCGATGGTCTGCTGATGGATGACCTTCCCGCAGCGCGGGCAATGGGGGATGCCCACCCTTGCCCAAAGCAGGCGCAGGTAGTCGTATATCTCGGTGACCGTCCCCACCGTGGAGCGCGGGTTTTTGCTGGTGGTCTTTTGGTCGATGGAGATGGCCGGGCTGAGGCCGTCGATGTAGTCGACGTCGGGCTTCTCCATCTGCCCCAAAAACTGCCGGGCATACGCCGACAGGCTCTCCACATACCGCCGCTGCCCTTCGGCGTAGATGGTATCGAACGCCAGCGAACTCTTCCCCGACCCGGACAGCCCGGTTAGAACGACCAGCTTGTCCCGCGGGATCTCGACGTCGATGTTTTTCAGGTTATGCTCGCGCGCGCCTTTGACAAAGATTGAATTTCGCATGTTTGACCCCTTGACTATCATTTGAATTTTTTAGTGATGATAAACTCCCTCAATACGGGTGGCAGCCTTGCCGCCGAAACGTATGCAATCATTCATATATACCAGCTTCACGGTGTTGTAAATCCGATCGGCACCGCCTTGCTCGATCGTTATCGGGCTGCCGTCCCATACCTTGTTTTTGAGCATGTAATAGCCAAACGCGCTGTTCCCCGAACCGGTGGCAGGGTCTTCCAAATAACCAAATTTCGGTGCGAATACGCGTGTACGCGCTTTGTTTTGCGGATTTTCTGTTTCAAGCGAGAAAATCAATGTTATATCAATTTGTTGATTTAAGCAAAAGGTTTTCAAGATTTGCTCATCCGGGAAAATGCTTATCTCATCTTTCAACGCGGTCATCGGAACGATCAGTGTTTTCAATCCCGCATCGATGACGTCAACAGGATACGAATTGGAGATTTGATTCTTTTGAAGCGATAAAGCCTCCGACACCTCATCTATACTTAACTCCGTTCCGATATGCCGAGGCTTGGGGGCGGATATATAAACCGCATCTTGTGTTTCAATCTCATTATACACCGTAAGGACGCCTTTTTTACCCGCGTAAATTGTGATTTCTTTCTTTTCCAGCAGAGCGGGATTCCCTTTGATGAGGTCATACATACACGCAACGGTGCCGTGCCCGCAAAAATCGACTTCACATTCGGAAGAATAGTATGTAAGCTCAAAAGAACGATCCGGTTTCGTCCGGCAATAAACAACCTCAGAAATAAAACCTTTATGCCGCTTTGCGATATGCAGCATGTCGGCTTCGCTCAAAGACTGCCCTTCTTTCAAATAGATACAAGCCGCCGGATTGCCCAATGATTCCCCGGAGGTAAAAGCATCTATTTTTTTATACCCGTATGGTTTCATCCTTTATTCACCGTCGTAATACTCCACGCCGCTGTCCAGTCGGTAGTTGTCATATATCCCGTCGGCTCTTACGCCCAGCTTTTTAGAATGGGGATAATATACGATTTCCGGTCTGATATGAGTATCCACATCTAGATAGATTAGATCCTCCGTCTCCGAAGTGTTTGTGATTTTGTGCGCGCCCTCCTTCACAGCCGGGCAGACGATGACGTCTCCCGCCGCAATAGGGCGGCGTTCCTCAAAGGTTTCCAAAACCCCGCTCCCGGAAATCACATAAAAAACCTCTTCGTTGGCGGTGTGGTAATGAAAAGGATAGTTCGATTTGCCGGGTGACAGCGTATAAAACGCCGTTTTCATTTGACTGTACGACACTTCATGCATGGTATATTCATACTGGTTGTGTTCGTGGTGTTTGGGCGTGATTGTCTCTCTGTTAGTGATGATGATCTCGTTCATTGTTTCATTTCCTTTCTATTATATATCATTATTTTTATGGATAATTAGCCCTTTCATATGTTCCAGCGTCGCCGCGTCAGGATCGCGGAGCCGGATGACGAAATGCCCGCAAGTATGATGATACTTTTCTCCGCAAATCACGACGCTGTGACCGTCGCCGTTGTTGCACATATGAACGCATTTGGTGCAGGGATGAATCCCCGCGATGACCTTTTCTTTGATGTTTTCGTCATTGATAAACTCATTAAGGTACTCGTCGCGCTGCCCGGAAGGCCAGATATACCAAGACCCGTTATATAATTTCAGATAGCAGACCCGGACTTTACGATAGGTCGCCGACCATGAGTTGGCCGAGCCCCATTGAGGGTTCATTTTATTTGCCCTTAACCATGAGACGAAATCAAGGGCGTTTTTTAGATTTTCGCCTTTGAGATACCCATTTAGTACATCTTCTATTTTGGGACGCACTTTCTTTTGCTCGCGGTACAAGGATTCACTATCCATCTTACCTGTCCCCCTTCAGCTTGATGATTGTAGCTCCACTCTCCAAATCCAATCCATGATCAGCGCGGCGAAAAGCGGTTCGTTGTCTATCTGTAAGTTATGCCCCGCGCAGTCCACCGCCGCGTACGTTGCCCTCGGAAACATTTCAACGAGCTTGAACGCGTCCGAGTACCCGACGGCTTGATCCTGCCGTCCCGTGATGATACAGGACGGTTTATGGAACGGGGCTGCCTTCAAGGAATGATACAAAGGAGGGTCGCAATCCCCGTTGAAGTAGTTGGACAGAAATTCTGTATCAGAAATCTGTATCCCCGACAGAATATCAGATTTATATCTGCGGTATGTCTCCGGGGCCGCGATCACGGCATACTCCAAAAACGCGGCTAAATCCGGGTCGTCTTCCGGCGAGCCCAGTTCCGGCGACTTCCAAATGATCTGTTTCTCAGGAAGGTTTTGCCGGTCTTGCGTCACACCGGGACAAAGCAGCGCGATGCCGTTGATCCGATCCGGCATTTGGGCGGTCAGCCCCAATGTCAGATACCCGCCGAATGATTCGCCGATCACTAGGAATTGCCCTTCGGGGAGTACGGCTTGTATAAATCCTGTGAGTATTTCCAATGTATGACGCGCGTTTTGAATCCACCGGGCCGACGGGGTCTTCCCCATTCCCGGCAAGTCCACATAAATCCTGCGGTAGCTCTGTGTTTGGCTGAATATCGGCTCCAAACATCCCGACATCAGGCGGTGATCGACCCAATAGCCGTGAATGCACAATACAGGCGTCCCTTCCCCGTATTCTTCGTAGTAAACGGGAAGTTCACGAACGGTACAGTTCATATTACCCGTCCCCCTTCAGTTTAATGATTTGGTCACGCAACAGCGCGGCGTACTCGAACTCCAGCATCTGCGAGGCTTTCTTCATCTCGGCCTCGAGTTTCCGCAACAGCTCCAACCGTTCTTTTTCGGTCATTTGCGTTCCGTCCGCCTTCTTTTGTGCGTCCGGCTTCTTTGACATCTCGGGCAGGTCGCCCACCTTTTTGATGATGGTTTTCGGAACGATGCCGTGTTCCGCGTTATGCGCCATTTGTATACCCCGGCGGCGGTCGGTTTCGCCGATGGCGCGGCGCATCGAGGGGGTGATGCTGTCGGCGTAGAGGATGACCCGGCCTTCGCTGTTGCGCGCCGCCCGCCCGATGATTTGGATCAAAGACGTTTCGCTTCGTAAAAAGCCCTCTTTGTCGGCGTCGAGGATGGCGACGAGCGACACCTCGGGCAAGTCAATGCCTTCGCGCAGCAAATTGATGCCGATCAGCACGTCGAAGACGCCCAGCCGCAGGTCGCGGATCAGCTCGACCCGCTCCAAGGTGTCGATGCTGTGGTGCAGATACCGCACCTTGACGCCCAGCCGCTGGAAGTGCGCCGTCAGGTCTTCGGCCATCTTTTTGGTTAGGGTGGTGACCAGCGTCCGCTCTTTGCGTTCGGCGCGCTCGTTGATTTCATGCAGCAGATCGTCGATCTGCCCTTTAACGGGGCGGATGACCACTTCGGGGTCGATCAGCCCGGTCGGGCGGATGACTTGCTCCACGATTTGCCCGCTCCGCTCGCGCTCGTACGGCCCGGGCGTTGCCGAAACGTAGATGATTTGATTGAGTTTATCGTTAAACTCCTCAAAATCGAGCGGGCGGTTGTCAAATGCCGACGGCAAGCGGAACCCGTAGTCGATCAGCACCGCCTTGCGGGAACGGTCGCCCTTGAACATGCCGCGTACTTGCGGCACGGTGACGTGCGATTCGTCGATCACCAGCAGAAAGTCTTCGGGGAAATAATCGAGCAGGGTAAACGGCGTAGAGCCGCGCGGCCGCCGGGAGAGGGGGCCGGAATAGTTTTCGATGCCGGAGCAGAACCCCAGCTCGCGGATTGATTCTATGTCATACAATGTGCGCTGTTTGATCCGCTGCGCTTCCAGCAGTTTGCCTGTTTCCTCAAATTCCTTGACCACCGCCCACAGCTCTTCTTCAATGTCGCGCAAGGCTTCTTCGATGGTTTCCGGCGCGGCGATATAGTGGGTGGCGGGATAGATGGCGGCATGGTTTAGGACGGTGCGCGGCGTCCCGGTGACGATGTCCACCTCGCTGATGCGGTCGATCTCGTCGCCGAAGAATTCGACCCGGATGGCCGTATCGTGGTTGTAAGCCGGAAAAATCTCAACCGTATCCCCCCGGACGCGGAACATATTGCGCTCAAACGCCACGTCGTTGCGGCTGTAGCGGATGGACACCAGCTTTTTCAGCATGGCGTTGCGCTTCATCGTCATTCCGGGGCGGAGGGAGAGGATTTGCTTTTTATAGTCGATCGGGTTGCCGAGGCCGTAAATGCACGACACCGACGCCACAACGACAACGTCGCGGCGTTCGGCCAGCGAGGAGGTCGCACTATGGCGCAGGCGTTCGATCTCTTCATTGATTTTGCTGTCTTTCTCAATATAGGTGTCGGTGTGCGGGATATAGGCCTCGGGCTGATAGTAATCGAAGTAGGAGACGAAATACTCCACGGCGTTGTTGGGGAAATATTCTTTCAACTCGGCGCAGAGCTGTGCCGCCAGCGTTTTGTTATGCGCCAGCACCAACGTCGGGCGGCGCACCCGCTCGATGACCTTGGCCATGGTATAGGTCTTGCCCGACCCGGTGACGCCCATCAACGCCTGCTCGGTCAGGCCATTCTCCACCCCTTCGGCCAGCTGCCCGATGGCTTTGGGCTGGTCGCCCGCCGGCTGATACGGGCTAACGACTTCAAAGTCCGGCAAAGGACAATCCCCCCTGTCACATACCAACCATTCTAACAGAACGCTTGTACTTTGACAAGGGGGTTTGCGGAAATATTTTATCATCCCGGCGGTTTCACTTCCCAATTCTCTTCGCCGCGATCGAATACACCTCGTCGTCGGCACGGGCGGCTATGACGATGATTTTCATTACATTCTCAATGCGAATGGCCTTATAAACAACGCGCAGTCCCGTGTTTTTAAGTTTAATTTTGCAAAGACCCGTCAGGTTATATCCGTGTTTATGGCCTAAAGGGTCGCCGTAACCACCTTCGTTTCGCGGGAGAGGGTTTTTAGCAACTTTATTTAGTGATTTTTCCACTTTCATTGCCAGTGAGCGATTTAAGGCTTTCATATCGGCTTTCGCTTCATCTGTATGCTCAATCCTCCAACTCATATTCAAGCTCCACATCATCCATAGCGTCAATTTCGTCTTGCGTGATCCCCAATTCCGCCATTACCTGCTCGTTTGTATACGTAATTCCCGTATCATTTGCCAACCGCTCCGCCACCAACGAGTATAAGTGCATTTCGTCGATGTGCTCAACCATCGCTTTATAATATTCCGGTGCTAAGACCACTCCGGCAGGTACATTATTTTTCACAACGATCTTAAACCCGGATTTCCGCACCTCGTCGAAAATCTTACCGGCTTCACCCTTGTTGAATCGTGAGAGCGGTACAAGCGCATCCATTGCACTGCTTAGAACCATAGGATTAATCATGGTATTAACCTCCATATATATCATCAACATTATTATAGTATATATCTATAACAATGTCAATAGGTAAACAGCAAAAACCGCCGGGGAGCATCCCGGCGGTTTTTTACAAGCAATCCCTCATACCCGAAACAAGTCGGTACTCAAATACTTCTCGCCCCGGTCGGCTAGAATGACCACCATCACGCCGCTGTCCAGTTTTTGGATCTTGCGCGTGGCGGCAAGCATGGCCGCGCCGCTGGACATGCCGACGAAGATGCCCTCTTCCAGCACGATCCGCCTGGCCGTTTCATACGCCTCTTCGGTATCGATCAGGATGCTCTCGTCGATCTCGTCAATGTTGTAAATCTCCGGCACGATGGCTTCGGCGAGATTTTTTAAGCCCTGTATGTAATGGCCTTTGACCGGCTGCGCCTCGATGATTTTGACGTCGGGGTTCCGCTCTTTGAGCATCATGCCCACGCCCATCAGCGTCCCCGATGTGCCGAGAGCCGAAACGAAATGGGTCACACGGCCTTCGGTCTGCTCCCATATTTCTTCGGCGGTGGTTTTGTAGTGGGCGCATTTGTTGTTCTCGCTGGAAAACTGGTTGGGGTTATAGTATTTGCCCGGGTCGGCCGCGATCATCTCCCGCGCCTTGATGATGGCGCCGTCGGTTCCCAGTTCGGGGGCGGTGAGGATGATCTCGCCGCCGAAGGCTTTGATCATCTTCTGCCGCTCGACCGAAACCGCCGAACTCATCACGATCTGGACGCGGTAACCTTTGACCGCCCCGATCATGGCAAGGCCGATGCCGGTGTTGCCGGACGTCGGCTCGATGATGATTTTATCCTTCGTCAGTTCCCCGTCGGCCTCGGCCTGTTCGATCATGTTGAGGGCGATCCTGTCTTTGATGCTGCCGGTGGGGTTGAAACCCTCCAGCTTGGCGTAAAGCTCCACCTTCGGGTTGGGGTTCATGCGATTGATACGCACCATCGGGGTGCGTCCGATCGTACTGAGAATGTCATTATGGATCATACTGTCACCTTTCCTATTAGTGCTCCTGTTGGGCAGACTTCAGCGCATTTTCCGCAGTTGACGCATTCTATGCAATCCCCGGCCGGCATGACAACGGTGTCGAATCCGCGCCCGACAAAGCCGAGGACGCCCGCGCCGACCTCCTCTTCACAGAGGCGGACGCACAGGCCGCAGAGGATGCACTTATCGGGTGTACGGACAACGCCGGGGATGTCGTCTTCGACGGCGCGGCGGTGCATTTTGCCGCCATATTTTTCCGGCTGCACATCGTATTGGTTGGCGTATTTGATCAGTTTGCACTCGAAATAATCCAAACAACCGCATTCAAGGCACCGGGACGCCTCTTTTCGGGCTTCCTCTTCTGTCAAACCCGGGTTGATTTCTTTGAAATCTTTGATCCGTTCCCCGGCGGGGCGGCAGCGCACCTTTACGCGCAACTCTTTTTTCCGATCCTCAAAATCTTTAGCTGTCTTCTCCGTTTTGACCAAATAGGGAGCTTTATACTCCAGCGTTTCGCCGTTGAGGTACCTGTCAACCATCCCGGCGGCGCGGCGCGCCTCCCCGATGGCGGAGATGGCGATGCCGGCTCCGTTGTTGGTGGCGTCGCCGACGGCGAAAACCCCTTCGAGGTTGGTGCGGAAAGTGTGCTCGTCGGCGGCAAGGGTTTTCCAGCGGGTCAGTTCCAGCTCTTCCAGCCCGGAGACGTCTGTCTTTTGGCCGATGGCGACGAGAACGGACTCAACGTCTAGCGTCTCCTCTTTGCCCTGCACGGCAACCGGGCGGCGGCGTCCCGACGCGTCGGGCTGCCCCAGTTCCATGATTTGCAGACGGACGGCACAGACTTTGCCGTCTTTTCCAATGATCTCGATCGGGTTGGTCAGGTTTTTGAAAACGACGCCCTCTTCTTCGGCTTCGGTGATTTCAATCTCCTCGGCGGGCATCTCGTTTTTGGTGCGGCGGTAGATGTTGTAAACGGCGTCCGCGCCCAAGCGCACGGCGGTTCGGCAAGCGTCCATGGCGGTGTTGCCGCCGCCGACGACGGCGACCTTTTGCCCAGAGAGCGGGTACAATACGTCTTCATTGCGATTGTCCGAACCGGACATTGTCTGCGGCGACACGCCGCGCAGGAAATCTATGCCTCCAACCACGCCGTCCAGTTCTTCGCCCGGGCATCCCAGCCCGACGGAAGTCCATGCTCCCACGGCGACAATCACAGCGTCGTAGTCTTTTTTTAGATTACTCAATGTAATATTTCGACCTATTTTTACATTATTACGCATTTCCACCCCTGTTTTGGCAATGACGTCGATCTCTTTCTGCAAAATCTCCTTCGGCAGGCGGTATTCGGGAATGCCGTAGCGCAGCATCCCGCCCATCTGCGGCATGGCGTCGTAGACGGTGACGGCGTGGCCTTTTAGCCGCAGGAAATACGCCGCCGTCAACCCGCCGGGGCCTCCGCCCACAATAGCAACAGATTTACCGCTCTCCTCCCGGCACTTACGCCCAGCGTACGCTAGGCGTGTGCCACCCTCCTCTAAGAGGAGGGCTTTTGGCTCCCTCTCAGAGGGAGCTGTCGCCGCAGGCGGCTGAGGGAGTATCGCTTTATCCCCCACATATCGTTTTAGTTCCATAATGGAAACCGGCTCTTCCACCAGCTCGCGGCGGCAGGCTTCTTCGCAGGGATGGGGGCAGACCCGCCCGATCGAAGCGGGGAAGGGCAGTTTTTCCATGATGAGGTTATACGCCTCATTGTATTTCCCTTCGGCAGTCAGTTTGACATAGCCCTGACAGTCGGTTTCGCCCGGGCAATGGAGGACGCAGGGGGCGACGCAGTCCCCGGTGTGGTCGCTTAATAAGAGCTCTAGCATGGTTTGGCGGCTCTTGCGCACCCGCTCGGTGTCGGTATGGATGACCATGCCGTCCGCCGCCATGATGGAGCAAGCGCGCAGGAGGCGCGGGTTCCCCTCGGCTTCCACGACGCAGATGCCGCAGGAGCCATAAATCTCCGCCCGCTCGTCGTGGCAGAGGGTGGGGATGTCAATGCCGTTGGCGCGGGCGGTTTCGAGGATGGTCTGCCCCGCTGTCCCCGCACATTCGATCCCGTTGATTGTTAGTTTGATTTCACCCAACCTAATCCACCTCCACCGCGCCGAACCGGCAGACCTCGGCGCATTTTCCGCATTGGACGCACGCTTCCATATTAATGACATGCGGCTTTTTGACCTCGCCGGTGATCGCGGCGGCCGGGCACTTTTTGGCGCACAGGGTACATCCGGTGCATTGTTCGTTGATGTTGTATGTCAGCAGCGGTTTGCAATGACGCGCCGTGCATTTTTTGTGGTTGATATGGTCTTCGTATTCATTTCGGAAGTAGCGGATGGTCGTTAAAACCGGGTTGGGCGCGGTCATCCCCAACTGGCAGAGTGAGCCGGACTGGATTTGTTCGGCGAGTTCGCTGAGAAGCTCTATATCCCCTTCGCGGCCTTCGCCGCCGCAGATGCGTTCGAGGATTTCGAGCATCCTGCGGTTGCCGACGCGGCAATGGGTACATTTCCCGCAGCTCTCCTTACAGGTGAAATCGAGGAAATACCGCGCCGTATCCACCATGCAGGTGGTTTCGTCCATCACCACCATGCCGCCCGAACCCATGATGGCTCCTGTGGCGGCCAGCGTTTTATAGTCGATCAGGGTATCGGCCAATTCGGCGGGAATACAGCCGCCGGAAGGGCCGCCCATCTGAACGGCTTTGAAGGCCTTTCCGTCTTTGATTCCGCCGCCCGGACCGAACACGACGTCGCGGATGCTTTGCCCCATCGGGATTTCCACCAGCCCGCCGTTTTTGATCTTGCCCGTCAGCGCGAAAACCTTTGTCCCTTTGGAGTTTTCCGTCCCCATAGCCGAAAAGGCCGCGCCGCCGTTACGGATGATCCACGGGATGTTGGCGTAGGTTTCCACATTGTTGATATTGCTGGGTTTCTTTTGATACCCCTTTTGCGCCGGGAAGGGCGGTTTGAGCCTTGGCATCCCGCGCTCGCCTTCCAGCGAAGCGATCAAGGCCGTCTCCTCGCCGCAGACGAAAGCCCCCGCGCCCGCTTTGATGCGCATGTCAAAGGAAAATCCGCTCCCGAAGATGTTTTGCCCAAGGAAACCCTTCTCCCGCGCCTGCTTCATGGCGATTTCCAGCCGCGTGATGGCCAAGGGGTACTCGGCGCGGACGTAAACGATCCCTTCATCCGAACCGATAGCGTAGGCGGCGATCAGCATCCCCTCGATGACGGCGTGCGGGTCGCCCTCGATGACGGCGCGATCCATAAACGCCCCGGGGTCGCCCTCGTCGGCGTTGCAGATGACGTATTTTTTCTCACCCGGTGAAGAGCGCGCGGCGTTCCACTTGAACCATGTCGGGAAGCCCGCCCCGCCCCGCCCGCCGATGCCGGAGGTTTTGACCTCTTCGATGACCTGCTCGGGCGTCAGCCCGGTCACGCACTTTTTCGCGGCTGTGTATCCGGCTCTTGCGGTGTATTCTTCTATGTTTTCCGGGTTGATGACCCCGCAGTTGGCCAACGCCACCCGGGTCTGCCCGTTGATGTTGTTCAAGTCATCCTGTTTGATCGCGTACTGCCCGGCGTCGTTCGGTTCGCCGTTGATCAGCTTCACAATCTCCCCGGCGGCTTTTTCATTGACTTTGACGAATGCTTTACCATCTATCTCGACAATAGGCTCAAGATAACACAAGCCATTGCAGCCCACCAACGTGACGTTGGATCCAATGACGCTGCGCTTCAGCATCTCAAGACTCTCACCGGCTCCGGCGGCGACGCCGCAGCTTCCCATTCCGACCGTCACCTTCATCCGGCAGTCTCCCCTTTCCTGATGTCCTTGAGAATCTTGACGGTTTTTTCTTTGGTCAGGCCGCCGTAGGCCTTCTCGCCGATCATCATGACCGGGGAGAGGCTGCAGCAGCCCAAACAGGCCACGTTGTTGTAGGTAAACAGCCCGTCCTCTGTTATCTCACCCTCTTCAACGCCCAAGGTTTCACGGATGGCTTCTTCGATTTTGGCCGAACCGTTGACATGACAGGCCGTCCCCTGACAGAGGAGGATCAGGTTTTTGCCTGCGGGTTTGGTGCGGAACTGGGTATAGAACGTCACCACACCGCGTATTTTCGCGGGTTTGACCCCGATGCGGCGGGATATGGCCGACAGCAGATCGTTTGGCAGCCAGCCGTAAACCTCCTGCGCTTTTTGCAGCAAAGGGATCAAACCGCCCTCGTCTCCGGCGGCGATGTATTTGTCAAGATAAGGTTCTAATAAGGATATGTCCACAGACGTCTGTGTTTCCGCGCATTGACAGCTCATAACCGGGCAGCTCCCCTCTCATGCGATCCATATTCTTTACAAAACCGTATAAAAAAGAAATTCGACAGAACTCAGACAATGGGTAAGCCTGTCGAATTATTGGTGGGCCCTCAGGGACTCGAACCCGGGACCAATCGGTTATGAGCCGACCGCTCTGACCAACTGAGCTAAGGGCCCTGACTGCATTTTATTATACACCGTCTTTCAGAAAAAGCAAGCGGTTTTTTTGCCTCCGCCCCCTACAACACCCCCTGACAGAGAATGACCTCCAATAGGGCGGCATGAAACTTGCGGTCGTGATTCGTGATAAATTGCGGGTCGCCGGATTCATCAAGGTAGTAACGCTCTGCCTTTGTCACCGCCATCTTTTGATCCGGCATCGGCTTTACATAGACCATATAGGCGCAGGTATTGATCTTCAAGTTCACAAGGTAAGCCCCGTCTTCCATTTGGTACGCGTATTTCTCAAAGTGTTTGCATACTCTGATGTAACGGAATTTCGGCAGTTTTCGTATGTGCATAGCTTTCTCCTCCGGCAAATTTGGAGCGCGCCGGAGGATTCCCTTTTTCAGGGGGCAACAAAAACAAAACGCGCAAGGCATCGGAGCCGTTTCCGGCTGCCCGATTAGAACCTCACACGCGATAAATGACTTGTAAAAGGAGATAGAATGTGCTATGGTTATGGAGCGGTGCCGGGAATCCGGCTGTGTGAGGTGGGTGCCACCTAATGCAAGGCTCGCGGTGCTGTGAACACCTCGGGCCCGCCGCGCTTGTCCTGTTTTCTCCTGTCTTGGGGGAATCCCCCGGATAATGGCAGTTTAGCAGATATGCGGGGGGTTGTCAAGGGGGAGTTTTGGGGCTGGGGGTACTCCCACCCAGCCCCTTCATTGCTCAATCCCCGCGTTGCTTGATGGCGTCCAGCTCGGCTTGGACATTGACCAGCTCGGCTGTATCGATGACCTGTCTGCCAAGTTTGATCAGAGTATCGGAATCCATTGACTTTGGAGCCTTAATGTCAAACCATGTTTCCCCGATCAATCCGACAAATTCATGATACTTCTGAAAATCTTGCCCTTCGGCATATGCCATATCTTTGTCAATGACTTTTCCCTTAAACACTTCGGCAAGCCGCTCTATTGTTGCCGGAGAAGGTATATCTCCAAATTCATAGTCAAATCTCTTGAACTGCAACACAAGTGCCTTTCCGTCGCTAAAACAAAAATCACTTCTATCGCCAACGGTGTCAACCGGAGCGTAATAGTAACAGATTGATCCCCCTAGCAATAATGCTTTATACATTTCATATCTGTCAATTTTTATGTTGTCAGGATTGTAAAACGCCTTAATATTCGAGAATTTAACTGCCTCATAATTGCCTATAATTCGCTCGTCTTCTTTGCTTAAAGATTCTGATGCTTTAATCTCTTGTATAATCTCATTTTTGAAATGACCGTTTTTTGCATCGTTGATGACGACGCTATAAATTATATTTGGCATTAACTCGAATGATTCTTCCTTTTCTTCACTGATAAACGGTTCTTTTCCTTCCTTGCTGGTTTCAGTCTCTTGCAGGGAACAGCCGCCTATAGTAAAGAGCGTTGATAATAGAAAAGACACTATGAGCATTATTGATACTGTTGATTTGCTTGATTTCATAGAGGGTTTCCTCCTTATTTCAAATCGTGTTTGTTGATTCATTTGTTGCTCAATATAGAGTTTGTACAAGTTGTACACCATTTATCAAGTATAAAATAATTAGCGTTCACTGCACATGGATTGGTACAATCCGTTGCTCCGAGATTGTGCGAGAGTTCGTGTTGTATAAGCGTTGGCAAGGTTGAAGCGGCGCGACTAGTAACGATAGTATCCCTCCCCCGAAGACTGCCTAACCCACCTAATCTAGAGCCGGTAACAGTCGTTCCAAAATGTTCATACGGCGAGGTTCTTGTATCATACCAGCATATCGCATGACCCACCACTCTAATTGTATTTATGCTGGGTGAGGGTAATAATCCAATAAGCCGAGCGGCACTTTTAATATGATTGGTGTTACAGTTCGCATCAACACCACAGGCTGTTCCATTGTCCGCATTGCAAAACAGATTATCGGCAAGGCGGCAAGTGCTTCCGTTTAACGCGGTCGTTTGCTCAACATCGCCGTTCAAGGAGAACACAATGCCGAATGTGCTTTCAAAACCACTGGTAGCACTATTGAATTGTGCTGTCAACCCTGAAATCACCGCGGAGTTGCTTGGGCCGTATGATGCGTCATACCGTATCCTTGCGCTGCGGTAAACACGGTTATCACTATACGTACACGTCCCGCTCACGTATATAGGGGAAGACCCGTTATTCATGATCCGTATGGTGTGCTGACCTGCCTGTTGTGCTGTGAAGGAAAGCGTCATAGAGCCGGATAGGCTGGTTACATAGGTGAATGAGCCGCTTGGTGAGACAATTCCATAGTTCACCGTCATGTTGGGCGGTGTGTATGTCATGTTAAACTTTACCGTATCGCCGCCTGTCATATAACGGGTTGCCACTGTATGCGTTCCCACTGGGATATAGGTGCTGCTGTATGTATACGTCGTTGCTTCCGCCTGAGGTATGAACCCGCCTATGTTCATTATAGTAAACGCCAATGAGAAGATCAATACCAGGCTCAGGGTCTTCTTGAATGTTCTTGTTTGCATAACAATCGTCCTTTCTAATGGTAAATATTGCTGAAAACCTCGATCATACTATTTCCGCTTCAACAAGAAAACACAAACCGCTGCCGCCGGAATGGCCGCAAGAGCAATGATGCCGATCACCTTCCCGGTGTTGCAGCTTTCATCCGAGAGGTCGTCGGGTTCTGTTGAGAGGCTTTCAGGAGGGTTTGGCTGGATGTTGTCGGATGCCTGCGGCGGGGAGGTTTCTTCGCCGTTGTTTGCCAATGGTTCGGGAAGGGTGTAGATGTCGTCAATGTCATCAGGGTTGATCCCGTAATGGCTTATAAGTGTGCCGTCATTGCCGGCAGCACCTGTGCGCTCTTTGCCCGGATTCGCCGCTTCCCATTCTCTCTGCTCTTTTTCAACCGCTTCCAGCCATTCCTTGTACTCAAACAGTTTTTGATCCGCTACCTTTTTCAGCTCATCGCCCACGGCAATCATTTCTTTGTCCCTGCTAAAAACGTTGTCGTCAGCCAATATAGGAACAAGGACTTCGATCTCCCCGTCGTTGACGTAGAAGAACAAACCGAGACGACTGATACCAACGAATCTTACGTCAGCTTCGGAAACCTTTCTGCCAACGATCTTTTCCACTCTCCTCGCGTGATCGGCGTAATAAAAGGACATGACATTGGTATTGCGGGGTTCGAGCAGGGCTGTGGGTTGAAAAACACTTCGGTAGGCAGCACCATTTTCTACATACATGGTGTAAATACCTGTAAATCCGAATTTACTTGCGGTTTTCACGTAATACCATTGTTTGTCACCGATTGTTTTCCCGTCAACAACCTTTTTGCTTACGTCCGGGACGATTTCAAAGACGCCAGTTTCCGCGTATTGTAAAAGGTCTGCCGTATAGGTAGGCATAATGGATTCTTTCACAATGCTGACGCCATGAAATTTCAAGCTGCTTACAAACTCTTCTGACTTATAAATCATTTCATAGACCTCATCCTGCTCCGAAGCATAACCGTAGACCGATTCCCCCGGCACATCCTCCCGGCTTATGGCGGCTGCGTCGAACGGAACGGTTATCATACATCCCAGTATGAGGAGCAAACTGAATACCTTTTTCATATTGAGCACCTCTTTCTTAATATCTGCACCAGTTGATCCAGTGCATTCTGTATTTATCTGATGAGTAAGCGGTTCTTATATCATAGTCTGTAAGTCCCGATGCGGGGAACCAATACTGAGCGTTGTTCCAAGGATCCCAATAAATGTATTCATTGGCTGAGGTGCTATATGATTGTATGACAATGCAATGCCCGGTATCTGTATTCTCCTTAAACATTGTGCCGACCACCCATTTGCTGGAAGCCATATCCATCTTTAGGCTGTCTACATTTGGCGAGGAAAGCCCGTAGTCACTGCCGTATGACCCAACTCTTACGCTTAAATTGGAGGCCTTTAACATAGCGTCTTCCCTGTCGTGATTGTATCCAATGACATTTTGATCGTGACCTTTAACGTGCATAAGGAGCTGACGCTGCCCGGCGTCCGCCGTATACTGATACGACGCGTTTTGACCGTAATAAGGATTACCGTTAAAGGTATGCAGTCCGCTTGTGTTGGCTAACACGGTTTCGCCGGTGTTCAACGCTCCCGCGCCTCCGTTATGTACGCCAACCATTTTGGAAGCTGCCGCCCAACACCAGTTGGTTTTGTTTTGCCCGTCCCGGTTTGGAGTCCATGCCGCTAGGGCGATGGGGGACAATATGCTGGTTGCGAAGAGCAGGAGCAGGGATAGCGCGAGCATTTTCAGACGGTTCATTGCGAAGGGTTTGGTTAGCTTTTTCATGGCTACTTTCCTTTCTGTTGTTAAGGTAAGGGCGTTGTTTCACCCTCCCAAAAACATTGTATCATGACCGATATGTCGGAGAATGTCGAATTTTGTCGAGCGGGCTTTGAATTTCGCAAATTTAATACTTTGTTCATATATAAAGGGCGCGCGCCTCCCGGCGATCTCTGCTATTTATCCTTTTTCTCAAATCTCCTACATTATTTTACACCGAAATCGGTTTGCCCTTGATGAACATTTTTTGGGAGTGGACAAATAGCGATTAGGATGATAAAATGGCAGAGATGAGGAAAGCAGAAATAAGCGAGAGCAAGAAATGCCCGAAATGCGGCCAGAAAGAGAGACAAGTGAGAAACGGGAGCAAC
>Ga0082212_10000269_pt1 | contig 75650 bp, 60 predicted proteins | sample TergutNt197P3_FD_71548 | JGI IMG/M metagenome (GOLD analysis project Ga0082212, IMG submission 71548) | Neocapritermes taracua P3 segment gut microbial communities from Petit-Saut dam, French Guiana - Nt197 P3 | ecosystem: Host-associated > Arthropoda: Insects > Digestive system > Gut ...
TATGATGATATTCGAAACGCCTATAACAACTTAGTGGTCGTTAATAAGGGCGCGGAACCCGATGATAACGGATATATGCGAGGGGGACAATGGGGGGTTATCAACGATAACGGTAAGGTTGTTGTCCCGATTGAATACGACGATTTAGGGTATCCCAACCCCTACTCCGGGTATGGGCTTTTTACGGCAAATAAAGGCAAAGAACTCAACGAAAACGGCTACTATTCTAATGGCAAATGGGGCGTTGTTGACACAAACGGTAAGGTCATAGTACCTCTTGAGTACGAATACGCATCGGTTGTAACCGAAAACTTGATAACTCTTCGCACATTCATTGATACAGATGAAGAGGGAAATGTAACCGGCGGTAAATGGGGCTTGGTTAATACAAAAAACGAGGTATTGCTCCCCTTTGAATACGACGGTCAAATAAACTATTTCAACTATGGCGGCGGCAATTTGGCACAGGTTTATAAAAACGGTAAATACGGGTTTATTGACAAAACCGGTAAATTAGTCACCGCCGTCGAATATGACGCTATGAGCTACACCAATAACAATTTTATAAGCGTTCGCAAGGGCGAGAAATGGGGCATTTTAAACTCGAGCGGTAAGGTCGCCGTTCCGTTTGAATATGACTACATCAACTTATTGTACACTACCGCCGTCGCCGCGGGCGGGGTTCCGCGAGGTGCGATTGAGGCGGCGGATAATCAAGCCGCTATTGATAATATGTCCGAGGCGAATAATCAAGCCGCTATTGATTATATATTCAATGTGGATAATCAAACCGCCATTGATAATATGTTCGAGGCGAATAATCAGGTTGCTATTGACGATATGTTCGAGAACGAAGCCGAAACCGTCACAGGTACTGCAATAGTTGTTAAGGGCGGTAAATACGGGGTTATTGATACAAACCATAAGGTTTTAATCCCGCTCGAGTATAACGCGTTAGGTCAATATTTCGCCGAACTCGCGAGCGTTAAAAAAGGCGATAAATGGGGCGTTGTCGATACAAAAGGTAAAACCGTAATACCCTTTGAGTATGACGCTGTAGGGAGCATTACCACCGATGTTTTTTGCGTTAAAAAGGGTGAAAAGTGGGGAATTGTTGATAAAGCTAATAAGGCGGTAGTTTCTATTGAATATGAAGACATAGGCGGGTTTAGAACCGCCACAGTCAACTCCGCAACCACATTAACCTCGGCGTGTGTTAAAAAGGGCGGTAAATGGGGTTCGGTTAATAAAGACGGTAAGGTTATAGTACCTTTTGAATATAACAGCTCGTTTTATTTTAACAGCGACGGCTTTGCTAACGTAAGCAAGGGCGGTACAGTAAATCAAGGTTATTTAACCGGCGAGAAATATGGGGTTATTAACGAGAGCGGTAAGGTTATTTTGCCGATTGAATATGACCAATCAATTTACCTTTATGACGGCTTGGGCAGTATTCGTAAGGGTTCAAAGAGAAACGAAAACGGTTATATAGACTACGGTACCGGCAAATTTGGTTTTGTCAATTCGAGCTACGAAATCGTTTTTCAAGCGTTGTACGACGATACACTTATTACGGGGCGCGAGGGAGACACGGCGTATGTCTGGCTCAAGCGCGACGGAAAATGGGCAGTCCACTCCGTTAATGCACCGTTGCCTAAGCCTAAGCCGCCTATATATGTCGGTAGCCCCAACGCCTGTAACGAGTGTGACGTATGTAAATCGGGTAAGGCACCGATAAAAGGCTGTATCCGCGGGACGGAGGAACCCGAAATATTTGACTTTATCGAAATACTTTTATATCTCGTAAAAATGCCCGATTGTATCATAGTCGCCTGTGGTAACGCATTTGACGCGGCAATACTGAGCGAAGAGGGCAAGGCGGCAGAGGAACCCACAATTTTCTGCGGACTTGAAGTTTTGCAGTATTTGGTCGGTTTAGTCGACGGTAAAGATTGGTAAGTTAAACAAGAGATAAGCCCAAAGGACGGGCTTTGCTCGTCCGAGGGGCGAATCTTGACGTTAGATAAAGCCAAACAAGAGATAAAAAAGCAAAAAGAGGGAGTTTATTCCCTCTTTTTGCTCTTGTTGATGTTATATAGCAGTTTTAAAATTACGCTGTAACCTGCTCGGCGTTTCGGCAACGAATAATCATAATCGAGGCGACAGGATTCGAACCTGCGGCATCTTGCTCCCAAAGCAAGCACTCTACCAAGCTGAGCTACGCCTCGAACGGAGGTTGTTCAAAAACTGAACGACTATATTATATCACGGTTCATTATCAAATGCAATAGGTTAAAACGAAAAAAGTCGTTTAACCTATATGAAGGAGTATAAACAAAAATGAAAATCATATTACAACGCGTTACACGCGCATCTGTCACGGTTAATAACAACATTGTCGGGCGTATCGGCACCGGCTACCTCGTTTTGCTCGGAATCGGGGGCGACGACGACAGGGCGAAGGTTGAGAAGGCGGTTGATAAAATACAGCGGTTGCGTATTTTTGAAGACAATGAGGGTAAAATTAATCTTCCGATTACGTCTGTACAAGGAGCGCTTCTCGTGGTTTCACAATTCACGTTGTACGCCGATTGTCGCAAGGGGAATCGCCCGAGCTTCACCGAAGCCGCGCCGCCGCCGTTGGCGGAAGAATTGTACAGATATTTTATTGAATATGCAAACGGTAAATTTGAAAAGGTTGAGCAGGGTGTGTTTGGCGCGAAAATGCAGGTCGAATCGGTGAACAGCGGGCCGTTCACCGTGATTTTAGATGAGCTTTAACGGTTTTTATGGCGGTTCATTTATACTTATACATCGAAACCCGTTCAAACCCGTCTAAAAGCGTATCGGCACAACCGAACGCAATAGCGGTGCCTCTCGCGACACAAGAAAGCGGGTCGTCCGCTAAACGACAGGGGGCGGATACATTACAGGAAATCAACCTGTCTAATCCGCGGAGCATTGCGCCGCCGCCCGTTAGAATTATCCCGCTCGACAATATATCTCCGACAAGCTCGGGCGGCGTAGTTTCAATCAATGTCTTAACCTGATTAACTATTTCCATTGCCGACGGAAGTAAAGCTTCGTAAACGTCGGATTGATTAATCTCGAGAGCCTGTGGCAGTCCGCGCAGAAGATTACGCCCTTTTAAAAGCGTTGTAACGGTTGGGTCGGGGTCGTAAACGCACCCTATTTCTCTCTTCACCTGTTCCGCGGTTTTTTCGCCGACGAGTATTTTATCGCGATTTCCGAAATATTTTATAATGGCGCGGTCAAATTTGTTCCCCGCCATTTTTAGCGTAGAAGACGCGACAATCCCGTTGAACGAGACAACCGCCACATCAGATGTCCCGCCCCCTATGTCCACCACCATTGAGCCGGAAGCTTTTGTAATATCCACACCCGCGCCTAATATAGCCGCAATCGGCTCCTTTATAAGCCACACCTTGCGCGCACCCGCCGATAATGCCGCCTCAATCACCGCTCTGTTTTCGACGTCGGTTACAGATGACGGGACGCAGATGATTATTTGCGGCTTAATCATGAGGTTTCCGCTTACCTTTCGGACAAACTCTCTAATCATCATCATCGTTATTTCTCTGTCTGAAATAACGCCGTCTTTAAGAGGCTTAACAACCGTTATATAATCGGGCGTCTTGCCGAGCATATTATGAGCCTCGCGCCCTACCGCAATAATTTCTCGCTTTTTTGAATTGTAGGCGACCGCCGTCGGTTCGTTCACAATTATCTTCCCGTCCATTGTGACGATAATATTTGCGGTTCCTAAATCAATCCCGATATCCATCGCTGCCATATTTATTTACTCCTTTTATTCTCTGTTAAAAAAGTTAAAAGCTTATTTCTTTCGTTTTCGCATTTCTCGTCTATAACCGCCTGTAACAAAAAGTTTAACCCCGCTCCTATTTCTTTGTTCCTGTAACCCATTTCAACCAAATCCCCCCCTTTGACCGCAAGCTGTTTCAATGAAAAACAGGAATTTTGTGCAATGATTTCCCGCGCCGTTTTTGCCGCTTCGTGAAAGTGCGAAACCCGTTTGCGCCATTGCTCTGCTTTTGCGGAATCGTCGGCAATATGAACGTCAATCAACCTAAAAAACAAGTCCTCGCCAAAGCGATTGAGCAATCTTTTTACCGCTTTTTCATCGGCATTTATGGGTATGCTGTGAAATTTTATCAAGCACAGGACATTGTACAATGTATCGTTGTCATACTTTAGCCTTCTCATTGTTTTGCGCGCTATTTCCGCGCTTATTGCGGCGTGTCCCTTAAAGCTCCCTTTAAAACAATCCGGCTCGCTTTTTTTTTCAACAAGCTTGAACGCTTGCGGCTTCCCGGTATCATGGAGTAAAAGCGCGAGACGTGTGGCTTTATCCGGCGGTGACAAATCCATAGCGTTAAGCGTATGGGTAAGAACGTCGCGGTCGTGATACTTACTATGCTGGTCAAACCCTTTACAATCGTGCAATTCGGGTATAAACTCGGCAAAAACATCTGTATACTCTGCTATGACCTCGCTTACCCTTCCGCAAACCAATTTATTAAGCTCTTGTGCAATTCGTTCACCCGCAATATTTTTAATAAGCTCGCGGAGTTGATGCACCGCCGCAGATGTTTCGGGTTCAATCGTAAACCCATATACCGCCGCGAATCTTATTGCGCGTAAAATACGCAACCCGTCTTCGTTAAACCGTTTTTGCGGGTCACCGACGGCGCGGATTAATTGTCCTTTTAAATCCTCGCGCCCGTTAAAATAATCGACAATGCCCGTTTTCTCCGAAAACGCCATCGCGTTTATTGTAAAATCACGTCTGCTCAAATCATCACGCAGATTATTCGTGAAAATAACGCTTTCCGGACGGCGATTATCCGTATACTCGCCGTCTATACGAAATGTCGTTATCTCGACGGCGTTATTATCAATCGACACCGTAACCGTCCCGTGTTTTAGCCCGGTATCGTGTATTGAACACGCGACTTTGCCCAATGCGGTTTTTACCTCATCGGGGGTTGCCGAGGTAGTCACGTCGTAGTCGCTCGGCGTAAGCCCCAGCATCATATCGCGGACGCAGCCGCCGACCGCATATGCTTCATATCCCGCCGACTCAAGAGCTGTTATTATTTTGTTTACATAATCGGGTAAAATCATTCGAAATCTTTCATCAAGCCTTCACATTTTTCAATAATCATTTGAGCGTTATCCCGTGTAAAAAATTCGCCGTCTTTATAAAGAATCTTCCCGTTGACCATTGTCATTTTTACAACGCTTGTATCGCCCGAATATACGATATTTTTAACAATATTGTTGTGCGGGCGCATTGACGGACGGTTGAGGTCGAGCATTACTATGTCGGCTTTCTTTCCCGGCTCAATACAATCGCAAGCATCTAACCCGAACGCTTTAGCCGAGCCGCAAACCGCCCATTCCAAAGCGTTGAACGCGGGACAAGCCGACGCGTCGTTAGTGAGATACTTTTGCAACGTGCAAGCGAGATGCATTTCGCGGAACATAGAAAGCGCGTTGTTAGAAGCGGCTCCGTCGGTTCCCAAGGCTATGCCGACCCCCGCCTCCTGCATTTGTGTAAGCGGCGCGATTCCCGACGCCAATTTTAGGTTTGAGCCGGGGTTGCTTATTGCCCATATGTTCTTATCCGCCATCAGTTTTATATCGTTTTTGTCAACGTGTACCGCGTGGAATACGCCGCCGCCGTGTTCCCACAGACCGTTTTCGGCGAACAAAGCCGACGGCGATTTCCCGTGCCGCTCGTAACAACCGTCATGCTCGACCTTTGTCTCGGACATATGAGCATAAATCGGGGCTTTATGTTCAACCGAAGTGCGCGCTAATTCCTTTAAATTATTTATACCGTTTGTATATTCGGCGTGAAAACCTAATTTATACGCAACAAGCGGGTCGTATTTGTTATACCTTTCGTAACAGCCGCACATACGCTCAACCGCGTCGTCTCCGTCAAAATCCATGACCGAGCCGCACATTGTTATCCTGAAGCCGGTATCCTTTGCCGCGCTCGCAACCAATTCGGGCTTCATGTACATATCGAACGCCGCGGTAGTCCCGCCGGAAATGTATTCTAAAATCGCTAACTTTGTAAACCAATAAACGTGTTCATCGGTAAGCTTTGCTTCTTGCGGAAACACCTGTTCATGTAACCATTCCTGTAAAGGAAGGTCATCGGCGCGAGACCGCAAAAACGTCATTGCCGAGTGTGTGTGCGCGTTTTTGAACCCCGGTATAAGCATATTCCCGCCACAGTCTACCGCCTTGTCAAAAACACATTCCTTCTCCGAATCGCATTTGTCACCCTCGAAAACGCAGGCGATTTTATCGTCCTTGACGCAAAGTCCTCCGTTTGTAATTGTAAAATCCTTACGCAATACCTTAGCGTTGTAAAACTTTGTTTTCATTTATATGACCATTACTTTCCGAGCCACAAAAAGCTCTGCTAAATCAGTCAAGCTCTCGAGCGAAATGAATCCGCTCGTAAGCTCTCTTTCAAACTTCTCTCCTTTTTATAACTGTCAACTGCTGTCAGTATGCTTTTCCCCAATAAACGAGCATCTTTGCCGGTTTACCGCAACAGACGCATTTGTCGCCGACGTTTTCGCCGTCAAATGGGATACATCTCGAACCCGCGCCCGTCTTCTCCTTAACCTCGTCCTCACAAGCCTCATCACCGCACCACATGGCTTTAATAAAGCCGTCGCCATTTTTCGACAAAGAGTTTATTATTTCGTCGATATTACCGCAGGTATATGTTTTCGCGTTGATATTATCGAGACTTTTTTGGTAAATTCCCGCCGCCAAAGCTAAGAGGAGCTGTTCAACCGATTGTTCAAGTTCGTCTAATGTTGTGAACGCTTTTTCACGAGTGTCTCGGCGAACTATGACACATTGATTCTGTTCAATATCCTTTGGCCCTATTTCAAGTCTGAGCGGGACCCCCTTCATCTCATATTCCGCAAATTTCCACCCCGCCGAATTATCCGTGTCGTCTAATTTGACGCGTATTCCTGCGCGTTCAAGGCGCGTTTTCAACTCGTTTGCCTTATCTAAAACGCCTTCTTTATGCTGTGCAACGGGGATAATAACAACCTGTACCGGTGCAATCGCGGGGGGGAGAACCAAGCCGGAATCATCACCGTGCGCCATGATAATGCCCCCGATTAGACGCGTGCTTACGCCCCAAGAGGTTTGATGCGGGTGTTTGAGCGTGTTGTCTTTGTCCGTGAACGTAATATCAAACGCTTTGGCAAAGCCGTCGCCGAAATAATGCGTCGTCCCCGCCTGTAACGCTTTTCCGTCGTGCATTAACGCCTCTATGCAGTAGGTAGAAACCGCGCCCGCGAATTTGTCGCTTTCCGTTTTCTTACCTTTTATAACCGGCATATTGAGGTCTTCGGCGCAAAAGTCCGCATAAACGTCCAACATTTTTTCGGTTTCCGCAATTGCCTCATCTGCGGTTGCGTGGGCTGTATGCCCCTCCTGCCACAGAAATTCACGCGAACGCAGAAACGGGCGGGTTGTTTTTTCCCAGCGTACAACCGAACACCACTGATTATATAATTTAGGCAAATCTCTGTAGGATTTGATTACGTTGGAATAATGTTCACAGAATAAACATTCCGACGTCGGGCGGACGCACATACGTTCCGATAACGGCTCGTTGCCGCCGTGCGTTACCCAGGCGACCTCGGGGGCGAACCCAAAAACGTGGTCTTTCTCTTTGTTTAGAAGGCTTTCCGGTATAAACATAGGCATATATACATTTTCGTGGCCGGTATCTTTAAAGCGTTTATCGAGAAGCTTTTGGATATTCTCCCAAATTGCGTAACCGTAAGGGCGTATTACCATACAGCCCTTGACTCCCGAATATTCAATAAGCTCCGCCTTTTTCACGATATCGGTATACCATTTTGCAAAATCCTCATCCCGCGAGGTTATTTCTTCTACAAGCTTCTTATTATTTGCCATTTTAGTCTCCTTTATAAAGGTAATACAATATATAATAAAGAGTATATACCAAAATATTAAAGTTGTCAAATAAAAATTGTTGACGAATTAATATTTTTATGATATACTACTCTTATATAATTAATGCGAGAGGTGATATAGCTTGTCATTTGAATCATTGTCCGGCGTAAAAATTAACGATTCTGAAACAAAAAGGGCTTTTATTATAGCTGATTTCTTTTCCGTCTGTGAAAGCGATGAGGGTGTTCCGAGGATTTATAAATGGTCGGATTTTCAATCTGTCACCGAAACGCGGGATTTTTTTTCGCTCAAAAGCGGAGCGGACGAATTTGAAATACAAAAGTCGTTAATCCGCGACCCCGCCGTATTAATACGGGTGCGAGCCATTATCGAGGGAGCAATCGCCGATAACCCTAACATAGATTATAAACACGGAAAGAGGATTTTACCGCCAAAAACGCTTTGCAGCGGTTGTGAAATTCCTACCGAGGCATATGTTGCCACGGGTGCGTACATGGAGCGCGAGATAAATAATTCAAACATAACCCTTCACAACCCGGGGTTCGATAAACTCATATGGGTTTTTGCCGTTTTTGCCGCCATTTTAGTGTTGGCGTTACAGTTTATCTTTTGGGGGGATATAACCGACATCTCGAACCTTCTTGTATATACCGTTATATCGGTATTTGCGGGCGGTATTGCGGGAATGACGGCGTATCTTTTTTGTGCCTACGGCGCGAAAACGCTTTACGGAAGAATTTTAAAGGACGACCCCGCCTTGTTGGAGGATATCACCTTTGTGATATGCGATAAAGGGTTTATGGCGGCGGAAACCGAGGTGTATGATTATTCGGATATTATCCGCTGGAATCAGGTTGAATACTTTATCGAAACAAAACACGTATATATTGTCTTTAACAAGAATAAAGCTGTGTTTTGGCTCCCCAAAAGATTATTCCCGAAGGATATTCATAAAGAGCTTGGTGATTTTATCGCCGACCGTCTATTGCAGAAGTAAACAAGAGTGGAGAAATCAAATGAACCATAATATTATTACTACCCCGATGAATATAAACGGGCGGGAATTTGTTTTAGCGGAAGTGACCCGCGGTATGGGGCATATAGGCGTTTTAAGATACTCCACCGACGCATACACCGCGACGGATTTCTTTTATATTGAAAACGAGCCGATTATTAAGATTGTAAACCCTAATACGTCCGATAAACACGCCGAAAAATATATTATGCAGGTTTCGGGTTCGGAAAAATGTTCAGAGGCTATTGATGTTCGGCTTAACGCCTCCGCCGAAAACCTCTTCAGATATAATCAGGATTTGGCGCGCTCGGCAATGCCCGTGCTCGAATTGCTCAACACGGGGTTATATGTTGTTCATGAGGCTCAAATGCACCCGGCGGACGGAAGCGGAAATTTTTTCTGGAACAACTATTGTGTAAAAAAAGCTATATCCGGAACGTCGGAAACGCACGCGTCAATCGGCGACGCAAATTTCAGCCCTTGTTTCCTTATGCCGACCATTACCGCGTCGAGTTTTCAGATAAAGAAAATGTATGATATAGCCGATAAAATTAAAAGCGGAAGACAATTCGGCGGCGTCGCATATCATGTTACGGGAATGTATTCCGCGTTGCTTAAAGGACATCATGAAGCAACCGCCGCATTAATGGAGAATGTCGACTTCAAATGCTTGGTAATCGAGCCGTTAAGCGACGTTGTATATGATTCGTCGGAGCAGGGGCAAAGCAATATCGAGCCGAAAATTGTTGCTTTATCCTGTCCTTATGTAAACATTCCTCTCGAAGGACTTTCGGAAAAGACAATTGAACGGTTTTTGCTGACCCGAAAGCATATTAAGCCCAATGCTTTCGCCGAAATTAAGCCTAAGACGACCAAATATGTTCGCATAATGAGCAAACGCGCTTTTCCGGGACTCGTATACGAAAAAGCGGCACAGCTCCCCGATTGTGCCGCCGTAGAAGCGTCGTCGGGAATTGATTATATCACAGAGGAACAGTTGGACGCTTTATCGGCGGGTGAGGTTAAATACACCGTTATTGATGAAGAGGGAAATGAAGAGTCGAAAACTATTGTATCCTCTAACTATTACTCAAGTATTGTCACCGTTGCAAATTATTTACAGGTGAACAGCTTTAATCGTTTTTTAACCTTTGCAATAAGCTTATTAAAAAACGACGAGCTTACCTCGGTGCATAAGTTTATTGCCGAGCGTCTTCTCGGTATAATGAACCCTACGGTACACGAATATTTTGAAGAGGTATCAAATCGAGCCGAGCAAAAAGAGGGTATAATTACCGATACCGCCGGAAGATACCGCGTTTTATGGGCGGAGCATCTTCAAAGACAACAAAACGAAGACGAAAGCTATCAAATAAAACAAAGAAAGAACACACAGAATATGCAGGCGATAACAGAGGCAAAGGGTATCGCGTCGCTCGAAGCGGCTGTAAAAAATATGGGTGATTCACCATACTAAAAGACATTCATAAAAGGCGGTCATCAAGACCGCCTTTTATATAAAAAACTACAATAAAATTACAGACCGAATAATTCTTTTGTGTCGCGCGCAATCATCAATTCCTCATTTGTAGGAACAATCCACACTTCTGTAGAGCTTTGTTCTTTTGTGAGTTTCATGAATTTGCCGCGGGTTTCGGGGTCGGCGTTTTTCTCGACGTCAAACTCTATGCCGAGAAACTCCATGTCTAAACAGACGTCGCGCCGTATATCCGCCGCGTTTTCGCCTATGCCGCCCGTAAAGATAACCGCGTCAATACCGCCCATTGCCGCCGCGTACGCGCCTATATACTTTTTGATTCCGTAACGCAGAATAAGCGTCGCTAAAATTGCGCGTTCGTCGCCTTTGTTTGCGAAATCGGTTATTTCGCGATTGTCGGCGTAGCCGCCGATACCGAGCATCCCCGACTTTTTGTTCATATATTCATCAATTTGCGACGGATTCATATTTAACTTTTTTTGCAGAAAGGTAACAACAGACGGGTCGAGCGAACCCGAGCGCGTTCCCATTAAAACGCCGTCTAACGGAGTAAACCCCATTGTTGTATCAATTGATTTACCGTTACAAATCGCGGTTATCGACGAACCGTTCCCCAAGTGACAGGAGACGATTTTCATGCTCCTTAAATTGCGGTTGGTTTTTTCCGCGAGACAGGCACCGACAAATCTGTGCGACGAACCGTGGAACCCGTATTTGCGGACGCCGTATTTCTCGTAACACTCATACGGGAGTCCGTAGATATATGCAAAATCGGGAATTGATTGATGAAAAGCGGTATCGAATATTGCCGCCTGCGGAACATTTACGGGAATAACTTTGTTACAAGCCCACATAGCCAGCGCATGGGCGGGGTTGTGCAACGGCGCAAACTCCTTCAACTCGTCGATTTTATTTATAACCTCATCGGTTATTTTCGTTGTCTTACTGAAAAATTCGCCGCCGTGAACAACGCGGTGTCCTACTGCGTTAATCTCGTCCATGCTCGAGATTACGCTCGCGGGACTTTCGGTTAAAGCATAAACGACCTTTTCAAAAGCCTCGGTATGGGTAGGGAACGGACATTCCTCCTCAAATTTGCGCGAATCAAAGGTAGTGTGCGAGATTCTTCCGTCGATTCCGATACGCTCACAATTTCCTTTAGCGATAACCTTTTCGGTTTTCATTTCGATTAGTTGATACTTTAGGGACGAACTCCCCGCGTTAATAACAAGTATGTTCATTATACGACCTTCCTTACGTTTTTTGTTACGTTTTTTGTTAATAATTTGTCATTATATCATATAATTTTAAAAAAATCAAGCATATAGGAGAAATTTTTATGAAAACTGCCGCGATTATCGCAGAATACAACCCTTTTCACAACGGACACCGATATCATATTGAACAAACGCGAAGGCTTACCGGGGCAACTCATGTCGTGGTTGTCATGAGCGGTAATTTCACACAGAGAGGGGATTTGGCGATTATTCCAAAGCACGAACGCGCCGCCGTCGCTTTAAAAAACGGAGCGGATTTGGTAATCGAGCTCCCCGTTGCGTTCGCGTTGTCGAGCGCGGAACAATTTGCCGCCGGCGCGATAACCCTTCTTAATGCGCTCGGTACGGTTGATGTATTAAGCTTTGGGAGCGAGTGCGGCGACATTGACTTAATCGGAGAGGCGGCGGGTGCGGTTCATTACGCACAAACCACCGAAAAGTTTTTCCAAGAAATGAATAGCGGTAAAACCTTTCCCGCCGCCCTTCAAGCTGCGGTAGAGGAGCATTATACGGACGATGTGGTTGATGTTCTCACCCACCCGAATAATACGCTCGGCGTCGAGTATGTTAAGGCGTTGAACGAGTCGGGGTCAAATATTGTTCCTTTTACGATTAAGCGGGTCGGCGCGGGACATGATGAAGAAATCGAGACATTTGATAAGGAAGATATATTTGATTTAAACGACGATACAAGAATATTGTCTGCATCACAAATAAGAAAAAGAATGTTCGTCGGCGAGGGCGCGGACACATATGCAGATATAAACAGACTCGAAACGGCTATTTTGGCAAGGCTCAGAATGATGACAACCAAGGAGATAAGAAAAACACCGAATATTAACGGCGGACTCGAAAACAGGATATTTAAAGCGGCACGTGGCGCAACGAGCCTCTCCGAGCTTCATTTTCTTTCTAAAACAAAGAGATATACATTGGCGCGAATACGTCGAGCCGTTTTATGTTGTTTTCTCGGAATAACAATGGGTGACGTAAGGATTAATCCACAATATATACGGATTTTAGCAATGAACGGTCGCGGACGCGAAATAATCGGTAAGGAATGTACGCTTCCGGTTAATTCGTCATTGGCGACGTTGATGAAGACGAGCGAGGACGCAAAGAGACAGGCGTTGCTCGAAGACCGCTGTACTAATATATACGGATTGGCGTTTGAAAAAAATAAGCTTTGCGGGAAGGAATTTACGCTTAAATTTAAAATAGATGATGAGTAAGAACAAAAACGAGGGAATATAATTCCCCCGCTTTATCGTTTATTCTATACGGTTTCTATACGGTTTCGCCTTTTCCCACAAATACCGGGTAATCAACCGTCCCCATAATTGTTCGATAGCTCCCGCCTTTGATATCCTTATCCGCAACGACATAATCCATTTCACATTTTTCGTTAATGACCGAATCTTGCATTATAATGCTGTTTTTGACCACCGAGTTTTTCCCAACTTTAACCCCGCGGAATAAAACGCAATTTTCAACAATCCCCTCAATAATGCAGCCGTCGGCGATTAGCGAATTGGTTACGCAAGCCTGTAGCCCGTATTTTGCGGGTGCCTCGTCTCGAACCTTTGTGTAAATAGGTCTGTTTTGGTTGAATATAGCCATCCTTTTATTTATGTCCATAAGCTCCATGTTCGACTTAATGTAGGTACTCATACTGTCGATTTGTGAATAATACCCCTCATACTTGTAGCCGAATATTTTCAACTCGTTACAACGCCGTTGCATAATATCAATATCAAAGCTGTACAAGCTTCGCGACGACGATTCTTTAACAATATCGAGAAGAAAAGCTTTACTCATAACAAACATATTCATACTCGAGTTTACGGGTACACGCGTTTCGTCGTTTGCCGCATCGTCGGCGTTTGGATTTGCATAACTCGCTTGTGCGCGCAACAAAACATCGTATACAAGCCCTTCCTCGTTGATATTAAGTATTGTCTTAGGGCGCAGCTCGTCTGTGTTATAATTACCGCAACCGTAAACAACGGTAATGTCCGCGCCTTTCTCGGCGTGAAACTCAAGCACCTTTTTAAAATCAATGTTCACAATAACATTACAATCGTTCATAACGATATAATCGGCAGAGGTATTCTCGATAAACCTTATTACATTTGCCAAAGCCTCTAACCTTCCGCGATAAAGCCCCCCCTGTGTGTATGTGTTTGCGATGTTCCCGTATGGCGGCAATAATCGAAGCCTTCCGGCTTTGCGCGATAAATCCCACGAGTCGCCCGCGCCGAGGTGGTCGAGCAAGGATTGATAATTAGATTTTGTAATTACCCCGACAGATGAAATTCCGGAGTTTACCATATTTGATAAGGGGAAATCAATAAGGCGATATCTCGCGCCGAAAGGAACGCTCCCCATTGTTCGTACTTTTGTCAGGTCGTTTATTGTTAAATCGTGCATATTTGCGAAAATAATCCCGGCTACACTCGTTAAATTTGCCATGGTGATTCTCCTATTCTATTCTTTTACATATTTGTATCAATCATTTCTTTGGGTTTAATAACCGTATTATCTTTTATCTCAACCCTATGCCCTATTACGGCAACGCCCCAGTTTTCTTCACTTATATTTTCAATTTTTTCGGGACGTTCGCCGATAATCACGTTTTCGCCAATCACCGTATCCTCTCCGACAATTGCGTACTGAACCACCGCGCCCTTTTTAATATACGCGCCCGGCATAATTATACTGTCCCGAACCTCCGCCCCCTTTTCAACCGTCACCCCCGCGAAAAGAATCGAAAAGCCCACAAGTCCGTCTATATTGCACCCCTCGGTTATCATTGAATTTTCGATTGTACAGTTTTCGCCGCAGTAATGTGGCGGCATAATATCGTTTCGCGAGAAAATACGCCAGTTTGAATCGTATAAATCCAAAGGGATTCTTGGGTTAAGCAAATCCATATTTGCGTCCCAAAGGCTGTCTATTGTTCCGACGTCCTTCCAATATGATTCAAAGTTGTACGCCACCATTTTACAGCCGTCCTTGAGCATATCGGGAATTATATTCCCGCCGAAATCTTTCTTTGCCGTTTCGTCCTTTTCGTTGGCAATGAGATATTTTTTTAGCTTTTTCCACGAATAGATATATACGCCCATTGACGCCAAATTAGATTTTGGCTCGGCGGGTTTTTCGGCAAATTCCGTTATAATTCCGTTTTCATCGACGGACATTATACCGAACCTCGACGCCTCTTCCCAAGGAACCTCAAGCACCGCGATTGTAACGTCGGCGTTTTGTTTTTTGTGATAGTCTAACATTTTTGAATAATCCATTTTATAAATATGGTCGCCCGCTAAAATAGCCACATATTCCGGATTATACCTGTCTACGAAATTCATGTTCTGATAAATAGCGTTAGCCGTTCCCGCATACCAAGATTTGCTCCCGCCGGAGCTTTCGTAAGGAGCCAATACATGAACCCCCCCGTGGACTCTGTTCAATCCCCACGGGTTACCGTTACCTATGTACTCGTTGAGTACAAGCGGTAAATATTGCGTAAGAACCCCAACCGTATCAATTCCCGAATTGACACAATTTGACAAAGGGAAATCAATAAGCCTGTACTTTCCGCCATAGGGAACGGCGGGTTTCGCCATATCCTGCGTCAGTGCGTATAGTCTCGACCCCTGTCCCCCCGCTAAAATCATAGCGACACATTCTTTTTTTACGTGTTTCATATAATAACCTTTCTGTGAAGTTTTTTAGTTAAACGGTATATATATTTTATACCTACTTAGCGACTTTATTTGTAGAAGTTTCTGCCTTCTTTTTGTTTCTCAGCGGTTTAAGAAAAAACGCCGACATAGGTGCTAATTTAACGGTAAGCGCGTAATTTTGTCCGTGCATCAAATTAGGCTCGGGTACCGCCGTAAGATTTTTGTTAATAAGTCCGCTTCCCCCAAATAATTTATCGTCGGTCGAAAAAACCTCTTCATAATTTCCCGCGTAAGGAACGCCGAACGTATATTCCCGGTGTTCCTTCGGAAGAAAATTAGCGACGACGATTAACTCGTCCGGCTCTGCGTCGGGTTTATTTTCGGACTTTGACGCAATTCTTCTGAATATAATAACGCTATTGCTGTTATCATCGGGTACAATCCAACTGAACCCGCTCCAATCGCTTTCGTTTTCCCAAAGCTCCTTTGACTCAAGGTAGAACGTGTTTAGCTTTTGAACAAACCCGTGCATTACCTTGTGTTCTTCGTATTCGAGTACCCCCCAGTCTAATGAGGTTTCATAATTCCACTCTTTAAACTGTGCAAATTCCTGTCCCATGAACATTAACTTTTTCCCGGGATGACCAATCATATATAATAAAAATGTTCTGAGCGAATCAAAGCGTTTTTCCCGCGGCCCGCTCATTTTGTCAAGCATTGAGCATTTACCGTGTACAACCTCGTCGTGCGAAATCGGAAGTATATAATTCTCCGAAAAAGCATAGTGGAACGAGAAAGTCAACATTCCGTGGAAATTATGGCGATATTCGGGACTCATAGACATATAAGACAACATATCGTTCATCCAACCCATATTCCACTTGTAGTTAAAGCCGAGACCGCCGACGTCGGCGGGTTTTGTTACCATTGGCCAAGCCGTGGATTCCTCCGCAATCATAAGGAGATTTGGGAAGGCTTTGAACAAATTCGCGTTGAGCTTTTTTAAAAAAGCAATAGCTTCAACATTTTCGTTTCCGCCGGAGTTGTTCGGACGCCACTCCTTCCTGTCGTAATCGAGATACAACATTGACGCGACCGCATCGACCCGTAACCCGTCAATATGATACTCCTTTATCCAATAATACGCATTAGAAATCAAAAAAGACTGAATCTCGCCCTTTCCCCAATCAAATATACAAGTTCCCCAGTTATGATGTTCTTTTTTCAGCGGGTCGGAATACTCGTAACAACACTCGCCGTCAAATTCGTACAAACCCGCCGCATCCTTTGGAAAATGCGCGGGAACCCAGTCTAAAATAACGCCTATATTATGACAGTGACAATAATCGACAAACTCCATAAAATCATGCGGCGTTCCGTATCTCGAGGTGGGGGCGAAATATCCGATACCCTGGTACCCCCACGAACCGTCATACGGAAATTCGGCAATCGGCATCATTTCTATATGGGTATACCCCATCTTTTTCACGTAAGGAATAAGGTTACTCGCAAGCTCCATATAACTGAAAAGCTCGTCGCCGCCCCGTTCCTTTTTCCACGAGTTTAAATGTACCTCATATATATTCATGGGTGAGCGGTAGGAATTAAAGCCCTCGAGCTTTTTTTGCCATTCCTTATCCTTCCATCTGTACCCCGAAATATCGTAAAGCTTTGAGGCGGTATTCGGTCGCGTTTCCATATGAAAGCCGTAGGGGTCAGCCTTAAGCTTGACCATTCCCGCTGCCCCCTCAATAGAGTATTTGTATGTGTCATACTGTTTCAGCGAGGGGACAAATGCCTCCCACACGCCGGTTGTCTCAAGCTGTTCCATTGTGTTTTTTCCGCGGTCCCAGTTGTTGAAGTCGCCGACAACGCTTACGCTTTTTGCGCGCGGAGCCCACACCCTAAAAATAACGCCGTCGGTCGAATTCTCTCGTGTAAAATGCGCCCCGAAAAAGTCGTACCCCTCTAATAATTCTCCCTCGCGGTAAAGATGTAACGGAATATTATACTCCGGTTTTATTTTTTTTACCATATATATGACCATACCTTTCCGAAATATAAATATATCTATATAGAGTATATTTTTTTTATTTTCCTAATTTTGTTAATTATATCACGAATCAATTCAAAAGTCAAAGGTATAAAACATTTTCTATAATTTTCAATAAACAATCGCTATAAAATTTGTGCATATTGCACAAAAGAGATTTTGCAATCTATAATAGTTTACAAAAAATATTATTAATTACCCCTTGCAAAAATTTACAAGACGTAGTAAAATATAATGTATGAATATTAATTATACAGATTATGAAAATGAAGATTTTGAACAACCGGACAAGCCGTATGATGAATGCGGCGTATTTGGCGTTTATTCTAACGGCGGAGACGATGAAAAAATTGTCGATTATTGTCACAGTGCTTTGTACTCCTTACAGCACAGGGGACAGGATAGTTGCGGGATTGTTGTAAACGATTCGGGTGTTTTTGAATATCATAAGGGACTCGGTGTTATTGCCGATGCTTTTAAGCAGAGCGATTTAGAGAGGCTTTCTCGATTTTCGGACGGGAAAATAGCGTTAGCGCACGTTCGATACTCACCCAAAGGGCAAAGGATACCTCATAATACCCAACCCTTGGTGGCGCGGCATATAAAAGGGCCTATGTCTATATCTTTTAACGGAAGCCTTATTAACAGCGCGGAGCTGCGCGCGGAATACGAGATGAAGGGCGGAATCTTTCATTCGACGTCCGATGTCGAGGTAATCGCTTATGCAATTACAGAGGGGAGGTTAACCGAATCTACTATACAACAGGCGTTGGAAAAAGCGATGTACAAGCTGAAGGGCGCGTATTCAATGGCGATTATGTCGGCAAAAAAGCTTATTGCGGTTCGCGACCCATACGGTTTTCGCCCGCTTTGTATCGGTTCGTTGCCAAACGACAAGGGGTGGGTCGTGGCGAGCGAATCCTGCGCTTTAAACAGCATTGGCGCGTCTTTTGTCAGAGATGTATTACCGGGAGAAATCGTCGTTATAAAAAATGGCGTTATTACCTCAATTACAACCCACTGTAACACGGTACCGAGCAGGTTGTGTATTTTTGAGTACATTTATACCGCCCGACCGGACAGCGTGATAGAGGGTGCGTCGGTTCACGGTGCGCGATTAAGAGCGGGAATGTATCTTGCAAAGGAACACCCCGTCGAGGCGGATATTGTCATAGGCGTTCCCGATTCGGGCTTGGACGCGGCGTTGGGTTATTCCCGTGAATCGGGTATTCCTTACGGTATAGGATTTATAAAGAACAGATACATAGAAAGGACGTTTATTAAACCCACCCAGGTTGACCGCGCAAATTCCGTTAAAATTAAGCTTAATCCTTTGGTTGAGTCGATTAAGGACAAGCGGGTCGTTGTTGTAGACGACAGTATTGTTCGAGGAACCACAACAAATATAATTATAGAGCTTTTGCGTACGGCGGGTGCGCGAGAGGTACATGTAAGAATTTCGTCGCCTCCTTTTATACACCCTTGTTATTTCGGAACGGACATTACCGACAGGAGTACGCTCATAGCCTGTCTGATGAGTATTGATGATATATGCCGTTCTATTAATGCAGATTCTTTGGGGTATCTCAGCTTAGAGAGCGTCTCTAAATTAGCTCCCGAAGCAAAATGCGGATTCTGTGACGGCTGTTTCAGCGGGGAGTATCCGGTAGATGTTCCCGATGAGCTTCCTCAAAACAAGTTTGATAAAAAATTTACCGAAAATATTCAATTAACTATTAATTAGAAAGTTCAGATATGAGAGAATCAACTGTAAAAAGAGAAACTAAGGAAACGCAGATAACCGCGACATTAAATATTGATAAAAGCGGCGACTGTATCATTTCTACGGGCATAGGCTTTTTTGACCATATGTTGACGGCTTTTACGGTACACGGCGGATTTGGGTTAAAGCTCGAGTGTAAAGGGGATTTAGAGGTCGATTGTCACCATACCGCCGAAGATGTAGGGATTGTACTCGGGGGTGCGTTTAAGGCGGCGTTGGGCGTTTCGCAAATAATGCGTTACGGCTCTGCGCGGATTCCGATGGACGAGAGTCTCGGGTGGTGCGATACGGACATAAGCGGTCGCCCTTTTTTAGTTTTTGACGCTCGGTTTAAAAGCGCGCAGGTAGGTACCCTCGATACGCAAATGGTGGAGGAGTTTATGCGGGCGTTTGCTTTTAATGCGGGAATTACGCTTCATATAGGCGCGTACGGCGACAACGACCATCATAAAATCGAGGCTATGTTTAAAGCGTTGGCATATGCTTTAAAAGCGGCGGTTAAGGTCAACGCAGACGGTAAGGTGATTTCAACAAAGGGTGTTTTATAGTGCGTTTTATGAAGGAGTACCAATGATTATATTTCCCGCAATTGATATAAAAAACGGAAACTGTGTTCGTCTCACCAAGGGCGATTTTTCCACCGTCGAAAAAGTAGCGGACAGCCATATGGATACGGCGCGAAGCTTTGTTGAGGCGGGCGCGACGTGGATTCATATGATAGACTTAGACGGTGCTAAGTTGAAAAAGCCTAAAAATTCAGACATTTTTTTCGAGGTCGCAAAAAATACATCGCTAAAGGTTCAAGTCGGCGGCGGGATTCGTACCCTCGAAAATGCCGAGTTGTATATAAAAGGCGGCGTTTCGCGGGTTATACTCGGTTCGGTTGCTGTCGAAAACCCCGAATTGGTAAGGGCGGCAGTGAAGGAATTTGGCGCAGAGAGGGTGGCGGTCGGAATTGATGCCAAAAACGGCTTGGTGGCGACAAATGGCTGGCTCGAGACGAGCGAGGTCAATTTTATCGCTTTAGCCCGCGAAATGGGGGCGGCGGGTGTGCGATATTTTATTTTCACCGATATTGATAAAGACGGAACGCTCTCCCGCCCTAATCACGTTAAAACGAAGCAGTTACAAAATGAGGTCGCGGCGTTTGGCGGGAACGTAATAGCGTCCGGCGGCATAAAAACAATAAATAACATAATAACGCTGAAAAAGAATAATATATACGGAGCGATATGCGGAAAATCGCTGTACAGCGGGACATTAGATTTAAAAAAAGCAATCCTAAAAGGTTGTAACGGGAAGGAAAAATAAAAATGAACAATAAAAAAATTGTACCGTGCCTCGATATAAAGGACGGAAAAGTTGTCAAGGGGGTTAAATTTGAAGGGATTCGCGCGGTCGGAGACCCCGTAGAATTGGCGGAAAAATACAACGCCGACGGCGCAGACGAAATTGTATTATATGATATAAGCGCGTCAATTGAAAAACGTATTATCGACTTAGAGCTCGTCAAAGCCGTTGCCGATAAGATAGACGTCGGGTTGACGGTCGCGGGCGGAATGGGTTCAATCGCCGACTTTCAAAAGGCACTCGACGCGGGTGCGAGTAGGGTTTCTGTCAATTCGTTGGCAATACGCAACCCCGACATTATAAAGGATTTGTCCGACAAATTCGGCTCGGAGCGCGTTGTGTTGGGCGTTGACGCAAAATTAGGCGAGAACGGTTCTTACAAGGTCATGCAGGGGGCGGGAATAGTCGAGACCGGTCTCGATTTAATTGAATGGGTCAAAAAATGTGAAAAGCTCGGCGCGGGTGAGATATGTCTTAACTCAATAGACGCAGACGGCACACAGGACGGTTATGACATTGATATGCTTAACGCCGTCTGTAACGCGGTCAATATTCCGGTAATAGCTTCCGGCGGTTGCGGCAAATTAGAGCATTTTGCGGAGGTGTTTGAAAAAACAAACGTCGGTTCTGCGTTAGCCGCGTCAATGTTCCACTTTGGCGGCTTGGACGTAAAAGGTGTAAAAGAATATTTAGGGTTGTGACAAAATATACTTGACGGAGGTAATCATAATGGATTTAGATAAATATTTTGTCAAATCGGAATTAATCCCCGCGATTATACAAGATGTAAAAACAAATCAAGTTTTAATGCTCGCTTATATGAACCGCGAAAGCTTAAAAAAAACGCTCGAAACGGGGCAGACGTGGTTTTGGAGCCGTTCGAGAGGTGAACTTTGGAATAAAGGCGCGACATCGGGGCATATTCAAAGGGTGGTTGAAATATACTCAGATTGTGACGATGATACATTGTTGATTACGGTTGAACAGGTCGGAAACGCCTGTCACACGGGGGAATATTCGTGCTTTTTTAACAAGGTGAAGTTTGAATAAAAGCTGGCAGGGGTGGCTCTGCCGCCCCGAAGCCGGATAGGCTTTTATTCGTAGAGGTTTTGTGTCTCGGAAAGAAATGGTCATAATAATGCTTCAAAAACTTTATAATTTTTTTAAAGACAAAAAAATACTGCTCCTCGGCTACGGTTTAGAGGGGCAGTCGGCTTTTAAGCTTTTAGACAGGCTTGATTGCGCCCAATCGGTCACTGTATGGGAGGAGTATCACCACACCACGGCTTTGCCCGCAGAATATGATATAATCATCAAATCGCCGGGTATTCCCTTATTTAAGAGGACAGATGAATTTGACCCGCGTATAACGGGACAGGCGGATTTGTTTCTGCGGTTTTGTGAAAACGTCGTTGTGGGGGTGACGGGGACAAAGGGTAAATCGACCACCTCCGCGTTAATTCATCATATATTGAGCGAGCGCGGCGTTTCGGCTAAGCTAATAGGGAATATAGGCGTTCCCCCTTTTGATGTTGTTGAGGAATTGGGCGACGAGGTTGTTGTCATGGAACTGTCCTGTCATCAGCTCGAATATGTTAAGGCTTCACCAAAAATAGCGGTTCTTTTAAATATTCATGAGGAACATTTAGACCATTATGTAGACTTTGCTCATTATAAGCGCGCAAAGGAAAATATATTCCGTTTTCAAGGTGACGGAGATGTTTTAATACGCGGAGAAGATGTTGATTCATCTTTAATTGCCGCGACCGTTGCGGATAAGGCAAAGCTTCGCGGGAAACACAATTTGCATAATATAGCGGTAGCGGCAAAAGCCGTAAAATATGCCGCAAGGGACATTGATGAAAACGCGGCAATACAATCGGGTTGTAATTTTGCGGGGCTTTTGCACAGGCTCGAGCTTTTTGCCGAAATAAATGGGGTTAAATGGGTCAACGACAGCATAGGAACAATTCCCGCAGCGACAATTGCGGCGGTTGAGGCTTTTCCCGAAACGGACACCCTTATAATAGGGGGAATGGACAGGGGGATTGATTATTCGCTATTGGTTGAATTTTTGCACAACCGCCCCGATATCAATGTAATCGCGCTCCCCGAAAGCGGGCATAAAATTGCCGCGAGTCTTCCGAACGTGTATACGGCTCGCGATTTAGCCGACGCCGTTGCTCACGCCGCAATAATCACAAAAAAGTGTTGCGTTCTTTCGCCCGCCGCGGCAAGCTACGGTTTTTATAAAAACTTTGAAGAACGCGGCGAGCATTTTAAGGAACTGACGAGACAGTTGACAGTTGACAATTGACAATTGACAGTTGACAGTTGACAGTTGTTAAGGGTTCCATATGTTTATTGCGGAAAGCTTTACTATTAAATCATAATCGTCATCCTCGGCGGTTATGTTTTTTTTGACCGCCCCGCATTTTTCGCATTTGTGGATTATTTGAAGGTGTTTCTTCCCTTGCACAATGCCCGTCGGACGAAGAACACCTTCGCATTTACTCTGCCTGTCCCCCGGGTTTTCGTCGAGGTGAAGCGAGCAAAGACATTCTCTGCAATGATTTCGCGACGTATAGCCCAACGGCGGTACATCTGCACCGCATAGCTTACAGGTGAAGCCCTCGTCTATAACCGTGAATTTTTTCGCCATAAATATGACCATTCCTTAACTTTAGGCAACCTCCGAAACAGGTTTTCGGAGGTTGTCTTTAAAAAATACTGGACAAATTGTCGATTGTGTGTTATAATGAATCGTTGCGGTTTTCATTAACGTGACATTTTTATACAAAAGGGGGATTTGTCAATGAATAACCATGACGAACTCGAAAAGTTGATTGACGAGAAACAGTTTCAGCTTCTTCGAAGCGGAGTGACCGAGGTAAACTCTGCCGATGTTGCCGCAATGATTGAAAAGCTGTCTGCAGAAAAAGCGGTACTTCTTTTTAGGGTGTTGCCTAAGGATTATGCCGCCGAGGTTTTTGCCGACCTTTATTCCGACACGCAAAAATCGTTAATTGAGCGGCTTTCCGACGCAGAAATCTTTGACGTAATAGAAGAATTGTTCCTCGACGACGCGGTTGATTTTATAGAAGAAATGCCCGCTACAATAGCAAATAAGGTCTTAAACCGCGCCACTAAGGAAACCCGCGAACGAATTAACCGATTTTTAAAATATCCCGAAAATTCCGCCGGAACAAAAATGACGGTCGAGTATATCAACTTGAAAAAGGATATGACCGTTGCGGAGGCTTTTGACCGAATCCGTAATGTCGGCTCCACAATCGAAACCATCTACACCTGTTATGTAACCGACTCTATGCGGATGCTCAAGGGGGTCGTTACCGTAAAAGACCTTTTGTTGTCTAATCTTGAACAGGTTATCGGCGACATTATGGATACAAATTTGATAATTACGCACACCGATACCGACCAAGAAGAGGTTGCTCGACTTTTTGAAAAATACGACCTTTTGAATATCCCCGTAACAGACTCCGAAAATCGACTCGTCGGGATTATCACGGTCGATGACGTCATCGACGTTGTACAAGAAGAGGCAACCGAGGACTTTCAAATCATGGCGGCTATGACGCCGTCTGATAAGCCGTACCTAAAAACAAATGTTGCACGATTAGCGAAAAACCGAATCACCTGGTTAATTTTTTTGATGGTGGCGGCTATGATAACCGGCGGAATCCTCGAAACCTTTGAAGAGGCAATCGCGGCGGTTCCGTTGTTGGTAGTGTTCATACCTATGTTAATGGATACCGGCGGGAATTCCGGCGCGCAAAGCTCAACCATGATTATTCGCGGAATTGCGTTAGACGAAATAAAGCCGCGGGATATTATAAAGATTATTTGGAAGGAAACGCGCGTCGGGTTATTAGTTGGCGGTATTCTTTCGGGGATAAACTTTCTCCGTATATGGTTGACATACGGAAGCAACACCGATGTATTCAGAGTCGCGTTTGTCGTTTCTTCAACGCTTTTGTTCACCGTTATATTAGCAAATGTCGTAGGTGGTATTTTACCGCTCATTGCAAAAAAATGTAAAATTGACCCCGCGGTTATGGCGGCACCGTTGATTACCACCGTTGTTGACGCGTCGTCGTTATTGGTGTTTTTCACAATTGCGAAAATACTGCTGAAAATTTAGAAGTTGTGTTCTTAGCCGCAGTTGTCGCCCTCGCCGCAACAATGATGCTCGGCGTGTGAATCGCCGCCGCCCGCAATAAACAACGCAGGGTCAATCCCCTGTCGCTTGTAATAATCGGCAATGGCGGCTTTCACCGCCTGTTCCGCCAACACCGAACAGTGTAGCTTAACATCGGGGAGACCACCTAATTTTTCAACCACCGTTTTATTAGAAAGGGCGAGAGCGTCTTCGATGCTTTTGCCTTTTATTAATTCGGTTGATACCGAGGAGGTAGCAATTGCCGCGCCGCACCCGAATGTTTTAAACTTAACGTCGGTAATTATACCGTTCTCAATTTTGAGATACATCTTCATAATGTCGCCGCACTTAGCGTTTCCGACCTCTCCGACTCCGTTTGCGTCGGGAAGCTCTCCTACATTTTGCGGGTTCGCGAAATGTTCCATAACCTTATCAGTGTACATATTTTTTTCTCATTCCTCATTCATTATTATTCCATATCGGAGACATCGCTCTTAACTTTTCTACAATAGGCGGCAGTTCTTTTAAAAAATAATCCACCTCGTCGTCCGTTGTATATCGCGACATACTTATTCGCAGTGAGCCGTGTGCAATTTCGTGCGGAAGCCCTAATGCCAATAATACATGAGACGGGTCGAGCGAGCCGGAGGTACAAGCGGAGCCGCTCGACGCCGCTATGCCTTTTAAATCGAGCTGTAACAACAACGCTTCTCCCTCTATTCCTTCAAAGGAAAAGTTTAGATTATTCGCTAATCTTTTTGACAAATCGCCGTTTAAGCGAACTTTTTCGATTTTCATGACCTCGTTATATATACGTTCCCGCTTTTTTAACAAAGCCGCGTTCTTTGCTTCAATGTCGCGGGTCGCTTCCTCTATGGCGATTCCCAACCCGACTATTCCCGCTACATTTTCGGTACCCGCCCTGCGCCCGCGTTCCTGCGCCCCGCCGTAAATAAACGGAGGAAGCTTTATGCCTTTTTTTGCATAAAGCACCCCAACGCCTTTTGTACCGTGAAGCTTATGAGCGGAGAGCGACAACGCGCCAGTGTTCATTTTTTGTACATCAATCGGGATATTTCCAACCGCCTGCACCGCGTCGGTATGGAAAAGCACCCCCGCTTTTTTGCAGACCGCTCCTATATCGGAAATAGGTTGAATCGTTCCTATTTCGTTGTTGGCGGTCATGATTGTTACAAAATCGACGTCTTTATTCTCCGAAAGTGTTTTTTCTAAATCCTCAACCTTAATAAGCCCGTTGTCATAAACGGGCAGTAAAGACGTTTTACCTCTGACAGAGTGTAATACCGCGTGATGTTCAAACTCCGACATTATAACATGGTTTTTGTCATGTAAAATCCAGTTGTTGCTCTCGCTTCCCGAACCCGTGAAATACACCTCTGCGGGAGCGCAGTTTAACGCGGCGGCAACGCTCTCTCGTGCTTTTGTAACGGCGCGACTTCCCGACTGTCCCAATTTGTACAGTGATGACGGGTTCCCGTATTCATTTTGCAGATACGGCATTATTCCCTCTAAAACGCTGTCGCTCACTTTGGTTGTCGCGGCGTTGTCTAAATAGATTGTTTTATTGTTATTATTATTCCACATTTTGTCTCCGATTTTTTAATTGTATTTATGGCAACCTTAGAATCGCTTAAACTTACAGTGGTAGTACCGCTTCTTGTTTCGATGTTAAAAGTGAGCGTTCCGCTATCGGGGACTTTTACTTCATAGCCAATCACATTAAACTCAGCGTCGGCTTCGTCACCTGTATAATCCACACCCGCAGTTGGAAAATTTATATATGTTGTCCTGCCGAAATTCAAATTCGGTGCTTTGTCACTGTAATACCACAGTTTATTTATTTCGTATGCGGTGACTTTTGGCGGCGGCGGCGTAGGTGCCGTCGTCGTCGATTCCGTTGCGGTAACTTTTGGCGGCGGCGGTGCCGTTGTCGTCGATTCCGTGGTTGGGACAGGTGCGTCGGTGTAGGGGTTGTCGCCGTAATCGTCGGCGGTGGTGACGCTCATAGGCAGTGTCAATACCACTGCTATTGCCAATAGTAGGGATAAAATTTGCTTTTTCGTCAAGCTCTCGTGCAAACCAAGCTTGCCCGTAAGCTCTTGTTTTGCTTTTTTCATTGTTTTAGTTCTCCTTGATTTTTTTATTATAACCTTGTTTATTTAACGCAATCCATTGTAACACGGAATAAATTCTTAGTCAAGTATTTTTATTTAACAAAACGCTTGACATATGTATTTTGTCTATGATATAATGACAATAGAAAAGGCAGACCTGAGCGGTCAGCCGAAGTTGGTTAAGTAACCGTGTCCGTGCGAGGGGCGGTTACTTTTTTTTGCCATTTTGCCGGAAAACCGAGTATACAAGCAGTATGTTTGATACTGCGAGAATCATAGTGAAAAACTCGTTCCATGACATTTGCCTCACCCCCTTTCAATGGAATAGCGCGGGAGGATTGGCTGCACCGCCTTTTAACCGTAGTTATTAGTCTGCCTTAGACACGTCCGTGTCTGATAATTACTATATCATACTATACCAAGCTTTGTCAAGTGTTTTCTTTTTCAATATGCTTACTCAATTTCTCCGAATATTCATTTCTGAACGCCGTAAATGTTCCCGCTTCGATTTCGAGTCTGATTCTTTCCAAAAGGCTATTATAAAAGTACAAATTATGCTGTGAGGCGAGCCTCCCCCCCAAATACTCCTTCGACTTGAACAAATGTCGTATATATGCCCGCGAAAAGCTTTTACAGGTGGGACAGCCGCAGTTTATATCGAGCGGTCGCTCATCTTTGTCAAAACGGGCGTTGCCCGCGTGCAATATACCCTCGCTCGTAAAAATTGTACCGTGTCGCCCGTTTCTTGTCGGCATTACACAGTCGAACATATCAATTCCGCGGAATACCGCCTCAATTATATCGGATGGAGTTCCCACCCCCATTAAGTAGCGCGGCTTGTTGCGCGGCATATGCGGCTCAACCGATTCGATGACGCGGAACATATCCTCTTTAGCTTCCCCGACGGCGAGTCCGCCGATTGCGTACCCCGGTAAATCCAACGCGGCAATTTCACGCATATGCTTAACGCGAATGTCGTCGTAAACGCCGCCTTGGTTAATGCCCATTAACGCCGCTTTAGAGTTCAATCGGTCTTTTTCGTCGCGGCACCTTATTAACCACCTCGTTGTACGCTTGACCGATTCTTCGACATACTCGCGGGATTGTCCGCTCGGTATACATTCGTCAAATGCCATTACTATATCCGCGTCGAGGTTATATTGAATCCTCATGCTTTCCTCAGGCCCCATGAAAATTTTTCTTCCGTCTACGTGGGACGAGAAGTACACACCCTCTTCTTTTATTCGACGAAGCTTCGCCAACGAAAACACTTGAAACCCGCCCGAATCGGTTAAAATAGGAAGGTGGCAGTTCGCGAAGGTATGAAGCCCGCCCAAATCCCGAATAAGCTCGTCCCCGGGGCGAATGTGCAGGTGGTAGGTGTTGCACAGCATAACCTGACACTTTAGTTGATTCTCGAGTTCCGGCGCGGAAATACCGCCTTTGATTGCGGCGGAGGTGGCGACATTCATGAAAAACGGGGTTTGAATCTCGCCGCGCGCGGTTTGTAAAACGCCGCGCCGCGCCGCGCCGTCTGTGTTAATTAGTTTAAACAAATTGTATTCCCCAACCTCTAAGCAGACCGCTCGGAAGCAGAGCCGCCGATATCGTTGTTCTTATTTGCATTCGCGCTTTTAAAACAATGAACCTTACCTATAACGCGCATTACGCCGTTTTCGATAATAACGGCACCATCTTCCTCAATTGCATAAACGGGAATCCCCGTTTCGGTAATAACGCGCCTTATTAAAAAATTTTGTAACTCGTCACCGACGGTATAATTAGGCTCGATATCAAAACCTTCCGCAAAACGGAAGCCTAAGCCGTAACACATTTTGTTTTGTGCCGAGGGGATATGATAATTTGCCAATTGCACCTGTGCGCCCGCGCCGAATCCGATTACTGCGCCTTTGTGACCTTCTATATCGCTATACAAACCGAGTTCGATAACCCGCTCCATAATTTTTTCGGGTGCGCCCCCGGGAATGTAAAGTATATCCGCGTTTTGAAGCTTTTTCTTTGCCGTTTCGGGTGTATCTCGGAAGGCATTGATATATTCGATATTATCGGTGGGTATGCCGTAATGCTTAAACGCTTTTTCCAACGCCGTGCTTAAGACGCCTTTTTTTCCGTAAAACCGCTCCCAATCATCTGCGCTCGAGATTTCATTGCCGAACGAAAGCGCGACTACCGCAACCGTCGAACCCTTCTTAATATACTTTTTTAATTCCTTAAGACACCATTTTTTCCCGATGTCATACCTGCTCAACATAATATTTGTCATGTTCTCCTCCGTTTTTCACGTATTCTCTGTGGTTGCCTGTCTACAGTATTGGTAACACGAGAACAATAATACCATATGTTGGAAGAAAAATCAAGCGTTTTGTCATATCTTGACAAAATTTTACCACTTTATAGCAGTTCCGATTGGTATTTGCGCTTTATTCGCGGATAAATTTTGTGTTAGACAAGGCGATTTTTGTGCGAATATACGCTTATATTTAAGCAAAAATCAACGAAGTATAACGCAAAATTTACAAGATGAAAGTGTAAATGTTAAGCGGAACTGCTATAAAGACTCCATGTCGCTTTGAACGCGCTCGAGGTCGTTAATAACGTCAATATTCTGCGGGCATATTTCGTTGCACTTACCGCACTCGGTACATTGCTCCGGTCGGTTGGCGGCGTTGACCATGCTCCATTCCCAATTTGAGTGTCCCCTATTTTCGTAAATCGCATAGCCGTTCCAAATTGAAAAGCACCACGGAATGTTCACGCCGGCGGGACAAGGCATACAGTAGTTACAACCGGTGCATTTATTGTGGACCCGCTTTCTGAGCGCGGTTTCGACCCTTTCTACGGCGAGCTTTTCGGCGGGGTTTAAAGGTTCAAAATTGCCGCAGGTGTTGAGGTTGTCCTCAACCTGTTTCATATCCGACATACCCGATAAAATAACCTTTACCTCGGGGAGACTCCCCGTCCATCTTATTGCCCACGACGACGGAGACGCGCCGGGGTTTATATCGGTAAAATTGCTCAGTATATTGTCGGGAAGCTTTGACAACGAACCGCCTCTGACCGGCTCCATTGCGAGAACGGGAATCCCCTTTTCTTCACAAAGCTTGTACATTTCTAAATTGCTCAAATCCATGTAATTCAATTGTAGCATGATAAAGTCCCAATCGCGGCCATTGACGATTTTTGTAAAATTATTGAGGTTTTCGTGTGACGAATGACCCAAATGCCGAATTTTACCCTCTTTTTGAAGCTCTCTGCAATAATCGTATACACCGAGCTTTTCCATTTTCTCAAACCTGTCTATTTTTAAGTCGTGTAAAAGATAAAAGTCGATATAGTCAATTTGAAGGCGGTTTAATTGTTCCGAAAAAATTCGTTTTGCGTCGTCGAGCGAATTAATTTCCCAAGTGGGAAGCTTATCCGCTACATAATAGCTTTCGCGCGGACGGTTTTCTTTTGACATATACTTTTTTAAGAACGAGCCTAAAAATTCCTCGCTTTTTCCGCCATGATAGACATAAGCCGTGTCGAAGTAGTTGACCCCGCCCTCAACCGCCGCTTTAAGTAATGCGTAGCTCTTCTCTTCATCAATATTGTCGTTCGTTGTAGGGAATCGCATACACCCGTACCCCAACAACGACGGCGTCGAGTTAATTTTTGTAAATTTTCTGAAATCCCTGAAATCCATAGTTAGTCTCCTTATATATAGTGATTAATAATACAAAGTATACAACATAATTTATATTAAGTCAAGATTTTCCTTGACAATTTCTTCTAACGGGTATATAATGTTCTTTAAGTGAAAATAAAAAATAATAAAAAAGAGGAATTGATAATCTTGTCTAACCGCATGATAGCGGCGAAAGCCTTAGTAAAATGCCTTGAGCTTGAACATATATCTACCGTTTTCGGATATCCGGGGGCGGCGGTTTGTCCGTTATATGACGAGTTGTCTCGCTCGTCGATTGAGCATATATTAGTCAGACACGAAGCCAACGCGGGTCACGCCGCGTCGGGAATGGCGCGAATATCCGGAAAGCCTGCGGTTTGCTGCGCTACGTCGGGGCCGGGGGCTTTAAACCTTATTACCGCGATTGCCACCGCTTATATGGATTCTATTCCGATTATTGCAATCACGGGACAGGTTTGTACCGACCAAATAGGGAAAGATGTTTTTCAAGAGGCGGACATTACCGGAGCGGCGGAGCCTTTTGTGAAACACTCATACCTTATTAAAGACGCCGAAGCTTTGCCCGATACGGTCAAGAAGGCATTTTATATAGCCGCGACGGGTCGCCCCGGCCCGGTACTCATTGATGTGCCTTTTGATATTCAATCGGCGGAAATTGAATTTAACGACGACGATTATTCTAAAACTGTTGATATTCGCGGGTATAAGCCCGGTACGGTCGGAAATAAGCTTCAGATTAAAAGGGTAATCGAAGCGATTTCCGAAGCAAAAAGACCGTTGATATGCGCGGGGGGCGGACTCTTCAGCAAAAATTCGTTCAGGCTTATGATAAAAATGGCGGAGCATTGTGATATCCCCGTGGTCAACACAATGATGGGAATAAGCACAATTCCGAGCGAACACCCCCTTTATCACGGAATGATAGGTATGCACGGGCAAAAGGTTGCTAATCGCGCAATGAACGAATGTGACCTTTTACTCTTACTTGGCGCGCGAGTCAACGATAGGGCGGTTTTAGCCTTAGAATCGCGAGAGCTTAAGGTGGTTCACGTTGATATAGACCCCGCCGAAATAGGAAAAAATCTTCCGGCAACAATCCCGGTGGTGGGCGATATAAAGGTCGTTTTAAAGCAAATTTTAGAGCAATTGCCGCAAAAAAAACACACCGAATGGAACAACGAGTTGAAAAAACAGACTGCCGATAACCGCAGTTCGTCTCCCGCGCCCGTTGACCGCACATCTGCGGTTAACCCGAAAAGCTTTCTGAAAATTTTGAATCGGCTTATACCGAGCGATTCCGTTATAGTAGCCGATGTCGGGCAAAATCAAATATGGACGGCAAATAATATAGCCTTAAGCGGCGGCGGACGATTTCTTACGTCGGGGGGTATGGGTACAATGGGTTATTCCGTTCCCGCGGCAATAGGTGCGAAAAAAGCCGCCCCTCATCGCGAAGTAATTGCAATTTGCGGGGACGGAAGCTTTCAAATGCAGATGATGGAATTGGCGACCGCGATACAACACGGTATTAATATAAAGGTTATTATTATGAAGAATAATCGCCTGGGAATGGTGCGCGAGTTGCAAACAGAAAGATATAACGACAACCTTACCGCCGTTTTCTTAGACGGAAGTCCCGATTTTATTAAAATTGCCGCCGCATACGGAATTAACGGAGATTATTTGACCGACGAGAAGGAAGCCGATAAAGCTTTAATAACGCTTTTGGCATCAAAGAAACCGTATATATTACAGGTTGAGGTAAACGAAAGCGCGGTGAGTCTTATATGATTAATAAAAAACATACTATATCGGTTCTTGTCGAGAATCACGCGGGTGTGCTTTCGAGAATATCGGGGCTTTTCGCAAGGAGGGGCTTTAATATACACAGCCTCGCCGTCGGAATTACAGAGAATCCCACAATTTCCCGCATTACGATTGTTGCGGAGGGGGACGATTATACTCTTGAGCAAATCGCCAAGCAATTAAACAAGCTCGTAGATGTAATTAAGCTGCGCTCGGTCAAAAACGAAGAATTGTTGTCGCGTGAGCTGTTGCTTATTAAAATCAACTGTACCCCCGCGCAACGTCCCGAGCTGATTGCCATTGCCGAAATAAGCGAGGCGAAAATATCCGACGTTTCACAGACGACAATGACGTTGGAGCTGTCCGCGAATCAAATGAGGATATCGGCTTTTGAGGAATTATTGAAGCCGTATGGAATTAAAGAGGCGGCAAGAACGGGGGTAATCGCTTTGCAAAAAGGCGCAAATTCGTTGACGGGTTAGCGGAATAAACTGACCGATTATAAATTAAATAAAAATAAATAATTTAAATTCAAATGAGGAGAATTAAAAACATGGCAAAAATCTATTACCAAAAAGACTGCAATTTAGAATTGCTCAAAAACAAGACGGTGGCGATTATCGGCTACGGAAGTCAAGGTCACGCACACGCGCAAAACTTGAAGGACTCGGGCGTGAAGGTAATTGTCGGGCTTTATGACGGGAGCAAATCGTGGAGCAAAGCCGTGAAAGACGGGTTTGAGGTTGCGGTTGCGGCAAAGGCGGCTGAAAAAGCCGACATCATTATGATTTTGATTAATGACGAGAAACAGGCGGATTTGTATAAAAATGATATTGCGCCGAGCCTCAAAGCGGGGAAAACGCTCATGTTCGCGCACGGCTTCAATATCCATTACGGACAGATTACACCCCCCGCAGACGTAGATGTAATCATGGTCGCGCCAAAGGGACCCGGTCATACGGTGAGATATGAGTATCAGGACGGTAAAGGCGTCCCCTGTCTTACCGCGATTCATCAAGACGCAAGCGGCAACGCGCTCGACACGGCGTTGGCATATGCGGCGGGAATCGGCGGTGCGAGAGCGGGCGTTTTACTGACAACCTTCAGACAGGAAACGGAAACCGATTTGTTCGGGGAACAGGCGGTGTTGTGCGGCGGAGTTACCGCATTAATGAGGGCGGGTTTTGAAACGCTCGTAGAAGCGGGATATGACCCCGAGAACGCATATTTTGAATGTATTCACGAAATGAAGCTCATTGTTGATATGATTTATCGCGGCGGGTTTAATCTTATGCGGTATTCGGTTTCGGATACGGCGGAGTTTGGGGATTATGAAACGGGTAAGCGTATTATTACCGATGACACAAAAAAGGAAATGAAAAAGATTTTAACAGAAATACAAGACGGAACATTTGCCCGAAGCTGGATTATGGAAAACAAAACGGGGCGCGCTCATTTTAACTCATGTCGGCGAATCGAATCGGAGCATGAACTCGAAAAGGTCGGCGAAGAGTTACGCAAAATGTATAATTGGTGATATAGCAGTTCCTAAGGAGTATAATAATGAGGTTTGTAAAAGCTTCTTTTGGTTTTTTTAAAGAACAGCTTGGGCGGCTCGATAAATTATTGTTGTTGTTTTGTGTGACGGCGAGCGTCTTTTCGGCGTTTTTACTTTACACAATGGTGAAAATCGGAATCAACTCCGACATTATATCCTCGCGAACCTGGAAAATGCAGCTTGCGGCTTGCGTCGCGGGGAGCGTCGCCGCTTTTGTAATTTCTTTGATTGATTATAAAATTATATCGAAAATATGGCTTTTTACCTATGCCCCCGCCGCTTTAATACTGTCGCTTCTTTTGTTCACCCCGTTAGGAATGAACACAGACGGCTCGAACGAAATAAACTGGCTTAATTTGGGGTTTATGCAGATTCAACCATCGGAATTTTTAACGGTTGCTTTTATAATGACCTTTGCTACGCATTTGAATAAAATCGGAGAAAAAATTAACCACCTTCCGAATTTGTTATTACTTTGCGGACACGCGCTTATACCGATTCTTATAATGGTTTTGCAAAAAAATACGGGCGCGCCGGTATTGGTTGGGTTAATATTCATTTTAATGCTTTTTATGGGGGGAATATCCTGGAAGTATATTGCGGCGGTTTTTGCCGCAATTCCGATTTTTGCATATGGCTTTTGGAACTTTTACGCTAACGATTACCATAAAATGAGAATCCTCGTAATATTTGATAAAGAAATACAACAACAGGAGATTCTCGGTTATTTTAATCAGCAATATCGCGGGTTGACGGCGATGGGTTCCGGCGGAATCACCGGGCTGGGCTTTGCGAGCGACGGTTATACGTCTATGTTTGCGATTCACAATGATTTTATTTTCGCTTATATAGGAATGACGCTCGGACTCATAGGGTGTATCCTTACGCTTTTGTTATTATTGGCGATTTGTATAAAGCTTCTGACGGTGATGGGCGGCGCAAAGGATTCATTGGGTAAGTCCGTTTGCGCGGGTGTCTTCGCCATGTTTTTCTTCCACACTATTATTAACGTAGGCATGGTAACCGCCGTTTCTCCGGTGGTGGGGGTTCCCCTTCCGCTTATAAGCTCGGGCGGAAGCTCAACCCTTTCTCTTTATATAGCCGTGGGATTAGTTCTGAGCGTTCACGCTCAACAAGATAAAAAATATAGGATGTTTGATTGAGATGAATAAAATTTTAAATTTTAAAGGCGCGTACAGAGGCTTAGACAGTCTTTCCGCCGATTCAAACCTAAAAACATACGGATATAATTCCGAGGTTAAGCACGAGGAAAAACGAAAAATTAAGTTTTACGCAGTGTTTAAATCGCTCAGAATATACCTTATGTTGGTTGCCGTCGTTCTTTATTTTTCGGACGAAAGAATAATGACGGGCGGGTTGATGTTGTTATTGACGCTCGGGTATTGTGCTTTTGAGATAATAGCGGAAAACCACTGTGCGGAGAAAATAAACGAATTGACCGCGTCCGACAAAACCGCGGTAATAATCCGAGTTGTCCGCGACGGACGGGTTGTAACGATAAGACGCGAGGAGCTTGTTCAAGACGATTTAATTATACTCCAAGGTGGGGAGAACGTCCCCGCCGACGCACATATTTTAGAATCGTCAAACGTCACGGTTGACGAAAGCGCGTTCGGTCGGTCTTCATCACCCGTAGAAAAGCACCCCGGCTCCGACGACAGACATGAGTTAAAAAAGAGCTGTGTTTATAAAGGAACAAAGGTTCTTTCCGGAATATTGATTGCGAGGGTGTTCGCTATAGGACAAGACGTAAAGATACGCCCCGAAATCCGCACGGCAAAAGAGTTTCACCGCACGCATTTTGAAGCGGCGTTGGGGAAGCTTTCCGTATTGTTTACATACGGAGCGGCGATTGCTTTGGTTGTTGCGGCGGTTGCGCGTTTCATAACGGCGGGGAACGCCAAGCTTGATGAAAACGCTACGGCGTTGAGCTATTTGGCGGAAATATCCTTACCCGCAATATCGTTTGCTTTGTGTGTGATTCCCATATCGTTAATCCTTTTTGTACGTTTTTATTATATAAGAGGGGCGACAGAGCTGTCGGCTAAATACGGCAATATTAAATCGTTACAGGTAATGGAGACGTTAAACGATGTTACAACCGCTTGTATTGACATAAACTCGGTTATAGTTCCGGACAGCATTACGATTGTTGAGGAGAACTCAAAAAATAACGATATGCTTATAAGAATTGCGATGCTTTCCTGTCAGAACAACAGCTCTGCCGTGGCAAACCCATATGAAAAAGCGATATATATTAACGCCGCGTTTAAGCATATGAATATAAAAGAGTTGCACAAAAACACATTAATAAAAAGCTATATCCCCGAAAAAGCCGCAGATTATAATAAAATTAACGGAAACCTTTGGGATATTAACGGGGCGCGACTTCTTTGCATAAAGGGCGAGCCGGAGTCCGTTTTGTCGTTTTGTAACCTCCCCCCCGAGCAATTGTACCCCATACAACAAAAACAATCCGAATTAACAAAACAAGGGCATAAGGTTTTAGCGGTCGCGTTCGCTAAAATAAAAAGCAACGAGGAGCTTGAAGACGGAGAAAACGCGGAAGATGAATCCCCCCCCGCGCCCGAAATACCGAACACATTGTTTGATGCGAGCTATACGTTTTTAGGATTAATCGCTTTTTCGTCGGCAATAAGAGAGGATATTCCCGCGGCTGTGCAAAGCTGTCACCGTGCCGGCGTAAATGTAGTTATGGTTTCCCCCGACGCCGACCGCGCGGGCGGTAACGAAACGGCATTGGCGGTTGCGCGCAAGGCGGGCATCAGAGAAGAAGGTGTACTCTCAGGCAATAAAGCCGATATTGTCGAGTCGCTCAAGGCGGCGGGTGAAACCGTCGCGGTATTCGGTAAAAGCGGCGTCGACACAAGGGCGCTCGAGTTATCCGATATAGGTATTGCGTTATCTAAGCATACAACGGGGGACGAATGGGACTCGTGTTCGGGTGCATTATCGGAATTGACGAGCGGCTCCGCGTTTGAAGCCTGTGACTTTGTTTTAGCGCAAGAAAACGATAATGACGAAAATAACTCGTTACACAAATTTATAGGAGCGTTCGTTGAGTCGCGACAGGTTCACCGAAATATAAAACGCGCGTTTTCGGTTGTCGCTTCTGTTTTTTCGGCTGTGTTTTTATTTGGGCTTTTGAATCTTTTAATGGGTGGCGAGTTTGTTCCGGACGCTATAGTTATAACAATTATATCGACAATTTTTATCCCTCTTTTTTCATTATTCTTTATTAGAAATAAACAGGGGAAAAGCTCATGGGCAGAACCGCCGGTATTTGACCCCGACGGAAAGATAAACCCTCATGTACTGATAAAATCGGCTATTCAAGGGGTGTCGCTTTTCTTGGTTATGTTGGTTATGTTTTTGATTTTTCGCTCGATTGAAGGCGGCGAAGAAGGGGTTCAGGGGTTTAGCGCGGGTATGCTCAGGGCAATTTTCTTGACCGTATTTATATCGGGCGGTAGCGCGATGTTGTGGGTTAATTCATCGCGAACAAAGCCTTTTTACAGCGTTTTGACCGAGTCGTTTTCGCAAAAAAAGACTAAACACGGAGAACAAGGATTCTTTGATAAAATTTCGGCTGAGATATTCCTAACGGCGATTTTATTCATCTTCCTTTTGCTTTTAGTTTATCTTCCCCATTTTAATTCGGCATTCGGCTTCGATTCAATTAATCCGTTGTTTTTCATATTAGCGTTAATTGCGGGGGGCGTTAGTCAAATTTGGTTCGATATTATAAAGAGAAGATTCTGAAAGGAAAGTTTGAATAAAAGCTGGCAGGGGTGGCTCTGCCGCCCCGAAGCTGGATAGGTTTTTATTCGTAGAGGTTTTGTGCCTCGGAAAGGTATGGTCATTCATAATCATGGAAAAAATAATCATCGCGTTTTTTATATCCATGCTGCCGTTTATAGAGCTTCGCGGCGGAATTCCCGTAGCGGCAATGAGCGGGATACCGTTTGTGGTTGCTATCATCGTTTGCTTTATCGGTAACATTATCCCCGTGCCGTTTATACTTTTGCTTATCAAGAAGGTTTTCGCCTTTTTAAAGCGATATGAAAAAAGCAGAAAAGTCGTAGAATGGTGCGAAAAACGCGCGCACGGTAAATCAGAAAGCGTCAGAAAAAAACAAATGTTAGGCTTGTTCTTGTTTGTTGCAATCCCCCTGCCCGGTACGGGAGCGTGGATGGGTTCGTTAATTTCCGCTTTAATGGATTTACCGAGAATGAAATCATTTTTAACTATCACCGCGGGGGTTCTTTGTGCAGGGGCGATTATGTCGGTGTTATTTTATTTATTCCCGGATATATTCGCAAAACTATTTTTCAGTACCTTGGCAGAATAACCAAAATTCAACAAATTACTTTGTGCAAATTGCACAAAATTTAAAAAAATCAAACAAAACACTTGATTTTTGGAAAGAAATAGATAAAATATATATTAGCACTCTTTAAGTCAGAGTGCTAATATATGAAATAATAACACACAGGCGCAATCATAATTTAAAGAGAGGAATGTAAACAAATGAAAATCAAACCATTGGCGGACAGAGTAGTAATTAAAATGTTAGAGGCAGAAGAGACCACAAAGGGCGGGATTATTCTTGCGGGTTCGGCTAAGGAGAAGCCACAGGTTGCCGAAATAGTGGCGGCGGGTCCCGGCGGAGTTGTGGACGGTAAGGATATCGTTATGGAGGTTAAGGTCGGCGATAAAGTTTTAATCAGCAAGTATGCGGGAACCGAGGTAAAGCTCGACGGAAACGAATATACTATTTTAAGACAGTCGGATATTTTAGCAAGGGTTACCGATAAATAACCGATTAAGGCGACTAATTAAGACAATTAATTTAAATTTAATGTATGAAAGGGATTAATAAAACATGGCAAAACAAATAATTTACGGAGAAGACGCTCGCAAAGCGTTACAAAGCGGTATCGACCAGCTTGCCGATACCGTGAAAATCACATTGGGTCCGAAGGGCAGAAACGTAGTTCTCGATAAAAAATTCGGTGCGCCGCTTATTACAAACGACGGCGTTACCATTGCGAAGGAAATCGAATTAGAGGACGCTTATGAAAATATGGGGGCGCAGTTGGTGAAAGAGGTCGCTACAAAAACCAACGATATTGCCGGCGACGGAACCACCACCGCTACTTTATTGGCACAGGCTATTATCCGCGAAGGAATGAAAAACATAGCGGCGGGTGCAAACCCCATGGCGGTAAAACGCGGAATTGCAAAGGCGGTCGACGCGAGCGTTGAGCAATTGGCAAAGCAATCTAAGAAGGTAAAGGGTAGCGAGGATATTGCGCGAATAGCAACGGTATCCTCCGGCGACGAAGAAATCGGTAAGCTTATTGCGGAGGCGATGGATAAGGTTACCGCAGACGGCGTAATCACGATTGAGGAAAGTAAAACCGCCGAAACGTACAGCGATGTTGTTGAGGGTATGCAGTTTGACCGCGGGTATGTTTCCCCCTATTTCTCAACCGACGGCGAAAAAATGATTGCCGATTTAGACGACGCTTGTATCCTTATAACCGACAAGAAAATTACGGCAATTCAAGATTTGCTCCCTCTGTTAGAGCAGATTGCGCCTTCCGGTAAAAAGCTCCTTATAATTGCAGAGGATATCGAGGGCGAGGCACTCACAACATTGATTCTGAACAAGCTTCGCGGGACGCTCAATTGTGTTGCCGTTAAAGCACCCGGGTTTGGCGACAGGCGCAAGGAAATGCTCCAGGATATCGCAATTTTAACGGGGGGGCAGGTTATTACGGACGAACTCGGACTCGATTTAAAGGATATAACCGTTGAAGACCTCGGAAGCGCGAAACAGGTTAAGGTCACAAAAGAAAACACAATTATTGTTGACGGCGCGGGCAAAAAAGCCGCTATAAAAGAAAGAATCGGTCAGATTCGCACGGCAATTGAAGAAACGACAAGCGACTTTGATAAAGAAAAGTTGCAGGAACGTCTTGCAAAACTCGCGGGCGGCGTTGCCGTAATTAAAGTCGGTGCCGCAACCGAAGTAGAGATGAAGGAAAAGAAGCTTCGTATAGAAGACGCACTCGCGGCTACTAAAGCGGCGGTTGAAGAGGGAATAGTTGCGGGCGGCGGCGTTGCTTTAATTAATACTGCCGATTCTGTTGAAAAGGTGAGCAAAATGCTTTCGGGCGATGAAAAAACGGGTGCCGAGATTATACTTCGCTCACTCGAAGAGCCCATTCGCCAAATCGCCGAAAATGCGGGCGCGGAGGGGTCGGTGATTATCGACACTATTAAACGCTCGGGTAAGAGCGGGTACGGATATGACGTTTCCGCAGACAAATATGACGATATGATAAAATCGGGCATAGTTGACCCCGCAAAAGTGACCCGCTCTGCGCTGCAGAACGCCGCAAGCGTTGCGTCAATGGTGATTACCACAGAAAGCCTCGTAGCCGATTTGCCCGAAGAAAATCCCCCCGCTATGCCGGGCGGCGGCATGGGCGGTATGGGCGGAATGTATTAAGGATAAACAAGAGAGTATAAAACAATATAAGCGGCACGGCTATAAACCGTGTCGCTTTGTTGTTTTAGTCGGTAAGCTATTTTTTATTTGACTTTTACCAAGTTTTGTGTTATACTTCGGAGTAATAAATATTTTGGAGGGTTTGAGGAATGAAAAGGACAGGAAATAGGATTATATCGGTGTTTGTTGTGTTTTGTTTGTTGATTAATGTGGTGCCGATTGTTACAGCTTCGGCAGCGGGATATTCGGGTACGGGTTGGCATTTTCTAAACGGAACGCTTACGGTCAGCACAAACGTAGGTACAACAGCTTGGAGAAATTCTGCCTCTTTTATCAACTCAGATGTAACGACGGTAATAATCCAAAACAGCGTTACGACTATAGGCTGGTTTGCGTTTAACAATTGCACCTTACTTGAATCAATCATAATCCCCAACCACGTTACGAGTATAGACCAGTCTGCGTTTGGGAATTGCACCTCACTTGAATCAATCACAATCGGCAACGGCGTTACAAGTATAGGCGATTGGGCGTTTTCCCGTTGCACCTCGCTTGAATCAATCACAATCCCCGACAGCGTTACGAATATAGGCAGTAATACGTTTTATTATTGCACCTCACTTGAATCAACCACAATCGGTAATGGCGTTACAAGTATAGGTTGGCATGCGTTTAACGGTTGCCCCATTGAAACCTTATCTATTAATATGTCTACAATACCGGATTTAACATTTAATAAATCTGCACTTAAAAATTTGACAATCGGAATCAACGTTACGAGTATAGGCGATTCTGCGTTTCGCAATTGCATATCACTTGAGTCAATCACAATCCCCGACAGCGTTACGAGTATAGGTAGCGATGCGTTTTACAATACAAAGTGGTATGAAAATCAAAATGACGGAGTTGTTTATGCGGGAAAAGTCGCATATTTTTGGAAAGGAACTATGCCTGCAAATACGTCTATAATATTACGACCTGACACAAAAGGGATTGCAAATTCTGCGTTTCGCAATTGCATATCGCTTGAAACAATCACAATCCCCGACAGCGTTACGAGTATAGGCGGTTTTGCGTTTTCAAGTTGCTCAAGATTAACCTCAATCATAATCCCCGACAGTGTTACAAGTATAGGCGGGGGTGCGTTTCACAATTGCATATCACTTGAGTCAATCACAATCCCCGACGGCGTTACGAGTATAGGCAGGGGTACGTTTGACGGTTGTTCAAGATTAACCTCAATCACAATCCCTGACAGCGTTACAAGTGTAGGAGAGCGTACGTTTTACGGTTGCATAAGCTTAACCGCAATCACAATCCCTGACAGCGTTACAAGTGTAGGAGAGCGTACGTTTTACGGTTGCATAAGCTTAACCGCAATCACAATCCCCGACAGTGTTACAAGTATAGGCGGTTACGCGTTTTCAAGTTGCTCAAGATTAACCACAATCATAATCCCCGACAGTGTTACAAGTATAGGCGGTTACGCGTTTTCAAGTTGCTCAAGATTAACCACAATCATAATCCCCGACAGTGTTACAAGTATAGGCGGTGAGGCGTTTTCCTATTGTTCAAGTTTAACCTCAATCACAATATCCGACAGCGTTACGAGTATAAGCGATGGTGTATTTTCCTATTGTTCAAGCTTAACCTCAATCACAATCCCCGACAGCGTTACAAGTATAGGCAGCAGTGCGTTTTACAATTGCACGTCGCTTGAATCAATCACAATCCCCGACGGTGTTACGAGCATAGGTGATTATGCGTTTCGCGGTTGCACCTCGCTTGAATCAATCACAATCCCTGACAGTGTTACGAGTATAGGCAGCAGTGCGTTTTCTGGTTGCACCTCGCTTGAATCAATCACAATCGGCGACGGCGTTACGAGTATAGGCAGCAGTGCGTTTTACTATTGCACCTCGCTTGAATCAATCACAATCCCTGACAGCGTTACAAGTATAGGCAGCGATGCGTTTCAGAATTGCACCTCGCTTGAATCAATCACAATTCCCGACAGCGTTACAAGTATAGGCGGGGGTGCGTTTCGCAATTGCATATCACTTGAGTCAATCACAATCGGTAATGGCGTTACGATTATAGGTGGTTGGGGAGCGTTTTACAATTGCAAAAGCTTGACTTCGGTGATTTTTAAAAATTCAACACCGCCTAATTTTGGTAGTGATGTTTTTTTAGATTGCTCTAAATTAAAAACTATATATGTTCCTAAAGCTTCAAAAGCGGCATATGAAGCGATTCTGCAATTAAGTTCGTATGATGTTGTTGAATATACTTATACCGTTACATTTGATTCACAAGGCGGTTCCATAGTTGATTCTATTGATGAAGCGATTCCTAATGATATAATAAATGAACCAGACTCGCCAACAAGAGAAGGTTATGTTTTTGGTGGTTGGTATAAAGAATCAAGTTGTGAAAACTTATGGGATTTTAATACAGATATAGTAACAGATAACACGACACTTTACGCTAAATGGATACCCACGTATACAATAACCTACAATCTCAACGGTGGGATAATCCCGCCAAATGCCCCTAAAAATTACACTTATAGTATAGATACTGAATTGCTCACACCGTCACACTCAGATACGAGCCAAATGTTTGCCGGTTGGTACTTATACCCTGATTTTTCCGGCGAAAGCATCTCTTCAACAGAAACTACGCTTACAGGAGATTTGACGTTATACGCAAAGTGGTTAACTAAAACATATACGATAACTTTCAATGCTAACGGCGGAATGGGTGAACCTAATCTTCAAATTAAAGAACATAATACTCCTCTATATTTAAGCGGTATGATGCCTTCAAGAGATTGTTATGAGTTTCGAGGATGGACGATAAGCAGTGTAGCTACATCACCCAATTATTTATCGGGAGCAATTTATACGGATAATAATGATATTACACTGTACGCAGTGTGGCGGTTAGATTCTCATACTCGCGGAGAAGATGATTGTACAAAATGTTCTGTATGCGGTGCTACGGGGTTGGCTATAAATTGCACAGCAAACCCTTGTGTTCTTCATACTGTCGTCACAACCACTATTGCGACAACGACACTTGCACTAACCACCACGACTGAAGAAGAAACAACTACACCTGCCGCGGCCTATACCACAACTGAAGAAGTCGCAACAACCGATACTGCGCCAATCACTACTACACCAACACAACCCGCCACTCCCCCCTCGACCACAACACCCCCCGAGCATAAAAAAGGCGTAATCTCCACACAAGGCATTGCCGCAGACGAACCCACAATCTTCTGTTTCATAGAAATTCTTCTTTATCTCGTCAAAATGCCGAGCGAGGCGGAGGATAATTCAGCCGCAATATTGAGTAAGGAAGGCAAGGCGGCGGGACACCCGACAATTTTCTGTGGGATTGAGATATTATTGTATCTTGTGGGGTTGACCGACGGGCGCGAGTGGTGAAAAAGCGCATAAACAGCAATAAAAGGAACAATTGAAAACTATATGAAAAGCAATTATGAAAGAGTAAAAAACGCAATGCTCGCCGTTCAGCGTTACCCGTGGGAACAGGGGGTATGCGCCCAAGCGATGTTCGAATCGGGGGAACAAGACGTTTATATAGCCATGGCGCACGACGCGGTATTACGCCGCGCATCTGACGGGCGATTAGCGGTAACGGGTGAGAATATTGCCGTTACCGACCCCGCCGCAAACGGAGAAGCGGTTTGGCGCGCTTATGAGCATACGAACGACGATTTTTATAAGAAAGCCGCTTTTGAACTTTTAGATTATTACAAGAATAAAGCCCCGCGTACGACGTCGGGGCTTATTTGTCATAATGACAGAACATTTACAGAGGGCTTTTCGGCTATGCAGATATGGGCGGATTCGTGTTATATGCTCCCGCCTTTTTTTGCGGTAATGGGGGAGTTTGACGACGCGCAGAGACAACTCGACGGATATCTCGACCGCCTTACCGACCAAAGCACAGGGCTTCTTTTTCACATTTATGACGAGGGAACGAAACGGTTTCTCCGCAAAAAGCTTTGGGCGACGGGGAACGGTTGGGCATTACTCGCGATTGCGCGCCTAATCACATTGTCGAATAATGCAAATTTAGAAGCGGTTCGGCAAAAGTATATAAAAAAAGGAACCACTCTGCTTGATTCAATGCTTAGAATGCAGTGTGATTCGGGAATGTTCCGCGATATATTAGACGACGGTGATGCATTTGAGGACGGAACCGCCGCAATGATGACCGCGACGTTTATTTATAGGGGGGGTGTTGAAAATTGGCTCGACATTAACGGCGGGTATATGGAAAATGCCGATAAGGTTTATGAGCATATGAGCGAAAAAATTGACAAATACGGTATAATTCGCGGCGTTTGCGGGTGTCCGCATTTTAACTCACCCGGAACCTCTGCCGAAGCACAGGCGTCATATATAATGATGCACGCCTGGCGCGAGCGTGCGGCTAAATTATCTAAAATATCGGCTAACCGATAACCTCGTACATATCTGCCGCCGCATCCTTGCCGACGGTTTCGGTTATGCCGACTATTTTAAGCTTTAGCGGCGTCTTCCCCATGCAAATTTCAACAATATCGCCGATTTTCACATTGTATGAGGCGCGCGCGGCTTTTCCGTTTACAAGAATTTTGTCGGCGTCACAAGCCTGATTCGCAATTGTTCTGCGCTTAATTAACCGAGACACCTTTAAATATTTGTCTAATCGCATTTGTCGTAAAAATCCTCTCTTATTATATCCATGTATATAATATCATGGTACTCGTTGTTCAGATAATAAGCCCGTCTTCGCCTTCCGTATTCCTTAAAGCCTACTTTTGCATATGACCTCGCGGCGCGTTCGTTAAAGCTATATACCTTTAAATCAATATTGTTTAGGTTAAGAACATCAAAACCATATTTCACACCCAACATGACCGCTTCGGTTCCGTAGCCCTTCCCCCTATTTTCTTCGTCGCCGATAAAAACGCAAAATGTTGCCGTCCTGTGAATATAGTCGGTTTCCATGAACTCAAAATATCCTATTAATTCGGAATCGTTTTTCCCGTCTTTTACAATTGCAAATAAACAGGCGCGCTCATCCTTGAGCTTTTTCTCGAACCACTCCTTACAGCTTATAAGATTATTGTTGTAATAATTTCCGCCTATATTATCCATTACCTGTGGCGTATTAAGCCATTCGGTTAATACGTCAACATCGTCAATGCTCAACGGGGAAAGAAAAACCCTTTCACCTTGCACTTTTTTATAGTATTTCATAAAAGTTTAATTCCCGTTTGTATTAAGCGTATTAAGCTCCACTAATTCGTCAAGCAGCTTCGGCAGCCGTTCGTTAATCTCCGTATCAGAAAACTGACACGTTCCTACCGCTTTATGCCCGCCGCCGCCGTATTTGAGCATTAATGCACCTACGTCGACATCGCTCGTACGGTTTATTATTGAATACCCGACGGCGACCGAACACCCCTTACCCCCTTTGCCGGAAACAATCCACGCCGAAATATTCTGTTCCGGATAAAGACTGTATATAAGAAAACGGTTGCCGGTGAAAATCGGGTTTTCTTCGCGTAAATCGGTAATAATAACATTTCCGCGAACAATTGTGTGTTTGTCGAGCATAGCTTTAAACTTAGTCGTCTGTTCATCATAAAGAGTAATTCGTTCAACGATATCGGGCATGGACAGTATTTCGGCGGTCGTCATAGTGCGACAGCAAACGAGAAGCTTTTCCATAAGCTGATAATTACTTATTGCGAAGTCGCGGAATCTTCCGAGTCCGGTTCGCGGGTCCATTAAAAAGCCGACTAAAATCCACCCCTTTGGGTTGAGAATTTCATCTTTTGTGAGCGTTCCGGAATCGACCTTGTCAACCGCCTCCATCAAGTCGTCGAATTGTGGGAAACGCTCTTTCCCGCCATAATATTCGTATATGATTCGAGCACAGCTCGGCGCGTTGCGGCTTTCGCCTTCACATTTTCCTTTATGTGCGTTTCGCTCTTCTTCAGAAGAGTGATGGTCAAACCACAATCCGCAGCCCTCTACAAAGGGGACGTTGGCGAGACAATCGTTTTCGGTTACCGTGACTAACCCATCCTGTAAATCCTTGGGGTGTGCAAATGTATAATTATCAATAACGCCCGCTTCAAGGAGCAAAGCACCACAGGCGAGTCCGTCAAAATCCGAACGGGTAATAAGACGCATATTAAATACCTCCAAATATTAAGTATATCATAGACATTATAACAGAATAAAATAATTTTTGCAATACATTTTTAAAATAAACAATTAATATTTAAAACTATTTAAAACTAAGCATATGCACTTGACAGATTTGTCGTTTTAATATATACTGACTACAATTGTATAAAAAATGTATAAAAAGGGAGATATTTATGAAAACTTCGGAATTTTTTAAAAATAGTAAAACGGTGTTTGCTATTGAGGTGTTTCCGCCAAAAAAATCAATGTCAATCGAACGAGTTTACAACACATTGGAGGAAATCGCCTCGTTAAAGCCCGATTATATAAGCGTCACCTGCGGCGCGGGGGGGACATCGGCGGTAGGCGAGAGCGGGGGGAACCCGACGCTCGAGGTTTCGTCGTTTATTAAAAACAAGTGTAAGGTTGAAGCGGTCGCGCATTTGACCTGTGTAGCGTCGGCAGAAAAAGATGTTCTTAACACATTAAATATGTTAAAACAAGAGGGGGTAGAAAATGTTCTCGCTTTGCGCGGAGACATTAACCCCGATTTGCCGAGGATAAATGATTTTATATATGCCGCAAACCTAATTGAGTTTATACACAAAAGCGGGCTTAATTTCGGCGTTTCCGGCGCGTGTTACCCCGAAGGTCATGTTGAAGCGGAAAGCATGAATGATGATTTGAGGAGCCTCAAGAAAAAAGTCGATTCGGGATGCGAAACGCTTATAAGTCAAGTTTTTTTTGATAATTCATTGTTTTATTCATTTTTAGAGAAGGTGCGGCTGATAGGGATTGAGGTTCCCGTTTCGGCGGGAATAATGCCCGTAACGAGTAAGTCGCAAATTGAGCGTATGGTTTCGATGTGCGGAGCGAGTCTTCCGCCTAAGCTTACCAAGATGATTGCAAGATACGACAGTAAGCCCGACGCGTTAAGAGACGCGGGAATAGCATACGCAACCGAACAGATTGCCGAGCTTATATCCAACGACGTGGACGGAATACACCTTTACGCAATGAACAACCCGTATATTGCGCGTAAAATATATGAGAATATAGGCAACCTTTTATGATTGATACAGAAAAGTATCACAACCTTTTGCGGTTAATTAACCCAAAGTATATAAGGCTTTTATTCCCTATTGAAAAATGTCCGATTCCTTTAATCGGCGAGGATATAAAAAGGCATCTGCGAAACAGCGAATCGGTTTTAATATGCGCCGCAACATTAGGGGAGGTTTTTGACCGTTTATTAAGACAATTACAGGTTGACGACATGGCGGGGGCGGTTTTCCTTGATTCATTGGCGGGGGAATATCTTGAAAAATTCATCGACAACAGCGACAGGGAGTTGACAGACGAGCGGAAGCTTTCTATGCGGTACAGCCCCGGGTACGGCGATTTTCCGTTGAGCGTAAATCGCGATATAATAGAGGTTTTGAACGCGTCGACTCGAATAGGCTTATGCGTAACCGATGATTATATATTAACCCCGCAAAAAAGCATAACAGGATTGATAGGCGTCAGAGCTTGATTTCATAGAGCTTTTTAAGGCTCGGAAAGGCATGGTCATATAATGGACTTTAAAAAACTTATGCAAAAGGAACAGGTAGTATTCGACGGGGCTATGGGGACGGAGCTTCAAAAACGAGGTCTTAAACCGGGACAACCCTCGGAATTGCTTAATTTCACGGCACCCGATAAGGTAGCCGAGGTTATACGCGCTTATGCAAAAGCGGGTTCGGATATAATCAGCGCGAATACATTTTGCGCCAACAGATACAAGTTAGCCGCAATCGGGAAAAACGTAGATGAAACGGTTACCGCCGCGATAAAAATTGCAAAAGAGGCGTTACACGATTTTCCGAATGTTTTAGTCGCGCTCGATGTAAGCCCTATAGGAAAGCTTTTGCGCCCCGCCGGAACATTGACCTTTAATGAAGCGTATGAGATTTTTGCGGAAATGATAAAGGCGGCGGAAAAGGCGGGTGCGGGTTTAGTCGTTTTACAAACCTTCTCGGATTTACTTGAACTAAAATGCGCTTTATTGGCGGTTAAGGAAAACTCAACCCTTCCCGTAATCTGTTCCATGACCTTTGAACAAAACGGAAGAACCTTTACCGGTTGTCCGGTATCTGCGTATGCCGTAACCGCGTCGGGCTTAGGCGCAGATGTAATAGGGGTTAATTGCTCGCTCGGTCCAAAGGAACTGTACGGTATAGCAGACGAGCTTTTACGTTTCAGCGATGTTCCCGTAATGGTAAAGCCGAACGCGGGCTTGCCCGACCCCGTGACCGGCAAATTTGTACTTAACGCAGAGGGTTTTTCCGAAGAAATGCGCGTTTTTGCCGAAAAAGGCGTAAAAGTTTTAGGCGGGTGTTGCGGGACGTCGCCCGAATATATTAAATTAATGAAGTCGGCTTTTGAAAACATATCCGTAAATGCAAAAGAGTTTGCAGATGATTGTGCCATAACATCAGGGACAAAAACGGTTATACTCGACCAACCGCGGGTAATAGGTGAGCGTATCAACCCTACGGGAAAGCGAGTTTTTAAAGAAGCTCTTTTAAACGACGATACCGATTATATATTAGGACAGGCTTTTGAACAAACGGCGGCGGGCGCGGATATTCTCGACGTTAATGTGGGCTTGCCCGAAATTGATGAGCGGGAAATGATGCTTAAGGTACTCGAATCGTTGCAAAGCGTCTGCGATTTGCCGCTACAAATCGACAGCGGTAATCCGTCCGTTGTTGAGGCGGCTTTACGGCGTTACAACGGAAAACCCATTGTTAATTCGGTCAACGGTAAGGAGGAGAGCTTAAATGTGATTTTACCTCTTGTTAAGAAATACGGCGCGGCGGTAATAGGCTTAACCCTCGATGAAAACGGGATTCCCGAGACGGCGGAAAAACGACTCGAAATTGCCGAAAGAATATTGAACCGCGCACTCAAATTGGGAATTAAAAGGTCAAACATCATAATCGACTGTTTAACGCTTACCGTTTCGACAGATTCGACGGCGGCGCAAACAACGCTCGAAGCCGTGAGACTTGTAAACAATAGACTCGGTTTAAAAACGGCGTTAGGTGTGTCAAATATCTCGTTCGGTCTCCCTAATCGCGACCTTCTTAACGCAAGCTTCCTCACCGCGGCACTACAATGCGGGTTGACGCTTCCTATAATAAACCCTAACTCCGCAACCTCTATGGGTGCGGTGCGCTCTTTCAGATTATTGAAAGGGAACGACCCTAATGCGTGCGAATATATAAAAGCGTATTCCCAAAAAGAACCCGTAAACCAAAAAGAGGTTACGGGTTCACAAATCAGCTTGGGTAGCGCGATAGAAAACGGAATGAAAAAAGACGCCGCGCAAATTACCGAACGTCTTCTCAAAGAAATTCTGCCGATGAGTGTCATTAATGAGCATTTGATTCCCGCGTTGGATAAAGCGGGGGTTGATTTTGAAGGGGGGGCAATTTTTCTCCCGCAATTGATTTTATCTGCCGAAACCGCGGGGGTTTGTTTCGATATTGTTAAACGGCATATGCCCGATACCGATTCAAGTAAAAAGTCGCCCGAAAGAATTGTTTTAGCGACCGTTAAAGGCGATATCCACGATATCGGGAAGAATATCGTAAAGGTTCTTCTCGAGAATTACGGGTATCAAATAATCGACTTGGGTAAAGATGTCGCCCCCGATACAATCGTTGAATCAGCAGTAAAACATAATGTAAAGCTGATAGGGTTGTCTGCATTAATGACCACCACTCTCCCCCCTATGGAGCAGACAATCGCGCTCATTAAAGAGCGCGGGCTTAATTGTAAGGTTATGGTCGGCGGGGCTGTGTTAAACGCCGATTATGCGAACATAATCGGCGCGGATTATTATGCAAAAGACGCAAAGGGCGCCGTCGATATAGCAAAGAAGTTTTTCGCTTGACCTCCGCTCTTGTTAAGCTCACATCGTCAAGCGGACTGCTCGGCGGCAAAGCCACCGACACCTCCGCTCTTGTTAAGCTCACATCGTCAAGCGGACTGCTCGGCGGCAAAGCCACCGACACCTCCGCTCTTGTTAAGCCTCACATCGTCAAGCTACGCAATTCCCTTTGAACGGAATGAATCCGTTCAGAGAAATTGCTCCGCTCTTGTTAAGCTTCCCAACTATTCAAATACTTCTCCTGCTCGGTTGTCAATTTATCTATATTTACGCCCCAATACCCCAACTGTCGGCGGGCGACCTCCATATCGACCTCAAGCGGAACCTTTATCACCATATCGGTCAGTTTTCCTTTGTTGTTTACCATGTACAATGCCGACAACGCTTGAATCGCGAACGACATATCCATTATTTCGGCGGGGTGTCCGTCGCCCGCCGCTAAATTCACCAAACGACCCTCGGCGATTATATATATCCAGTTTCCGTTTTTAAGCTTATAACCTTGAATATTATTGCGCGCTAACTTTTCTTCGACCGCTATTGTTTTTAACTCGGCGACATCAACCTCACAATCGAAATGTCCCGCGTTACAACAAATCGCGCCGTCCTTCATGACGTTAAAATCGGCGGCGGTTATGACTTTACTGCAGCCGGTGACGGTTACAAAGAAATCGCCTATTTTTGCCGCCTCGTTCATGGGCATAACCTTAAATCCGTCCATTACCGCTTCCATCGCTTTAATCGGGTCAATTTCGGTAACAATAACCGACCCGCCCAAGCCTTTTGCGCGCATTGCGACCCCCTTGCCGCACCAACCGTAGCCGGCAACAACAACATTTTTCCCGGCAACAATTAAGTTGGTAGTGCGGTTTATTCCGTCCCAAACCGACTGTCCCGTTCCGTAGCGGTTGTCGAATAAATGTTTACAATCGGCGTCGTTTACCAAAGCCATAGGGAATTTTAACTTCCCTTCCTTGTTCATGGCTATAAGGCGAAGGATTCCCGTTGTGGTTTCTTCACAGCCGCCAATTACATTCTCGAGCAGATGCGGGTATTTAGAATGAATCAATGTTACTAAATCGCCGCCGTCGTCAATAATTATATTTGGGGCGGCTTCAATAACTTTTGAGATATGTCGGTTGTATTCTTCGTCGGTGACATTGTACCACGCAAATACGTTGAGTCCCTCGTGCGCTAATGCCGCGGCAACGTCGTCTTGTGTCGAGAGCGGATTACTCCCGGTAATGTACATTTCGGCACCGCCCGCAGCCAACACCTTGCACAGATAGGCGGTTTTTGCTTCTAAGTGAACCGATAACGCGACCCGAAGACCCGCAAACGGCTTATTCTTCTCAAATTCTGCTTTAATCCCGCGCAATAACGGCATATTGGATTCAACCCAGTCGATTTTGCGCTTACCCGACTCCCATAAATTCATATCCTTAATTTCGCTTTTTGCGATTTTTGATTGTACACTCATTGTAAACTCCTTCATTTTATTTATAATGCAATTATAACATATTAATTTATTTTGTCAACAGAATAGTAAGAGGTTTTTTAGATGTTTTCTATATAGCGGAATTGCTATAATGTCTGTGCGGTGTATAATGTAAAATAATCTCCTTTTTGCGCCATCAATTCATCATGCGTGCCGCACTCGGTAATACCTTTATCGTTGATGTACATTATTCTGTCGCAGTTGCGGACGGTCGACAACCTGTGCGCTATAATAAACGAGGTTCTCCCTTTTAAAAGATAATTGAGGCTTTTTTGCATATTGCGTTCGGTTTTTGCGTCAATCGAGCTCGTCGCTTCGTCAAGGACTAATATTCGCGGGTTTGCCAAAATTGTACGCGCAAACGCAATTAATTGTTTCTGACCCGCGGACAGCCCCGCACCGCGTTCCTTTATTTCGGTATTGTAGCCGTTTTTCAGCCCTTTGATAAATTCGTCAATACCGACAATTTCACAGGCGCGGATTGCTTCCTCATCTGTGGCGGCGCGATTACCGTATTTGATGTTGAACATTACCGTTCCCGAAAAAATAAAACTGTCTTGAAGCATTATGCCCATTTGTCGCCGAAGCGAGCTTAACGTAACATTTGAAATATCGTTATTGTCTATTAGAATTTTGCCGCCGTTTAAATCATAAAAACGGGAAATTAAGCTTACAATTGTGGTTTTTCCCGCACCCGTCGGCCCGACAAGCGCGACGCTTTCACCGGGCTTGACCCCGAAAGAAAGGTTTTCTAAAATATTCGCGTCCTTTTCATAGGAGAACGTAACATTGTCAAAAACAACCGCTCCTTTTATTTGTGTAAGCTCGGTTGCGTCGAGCTTATCGGCGACCGCAATCGGCTCGTCTAAGGTCTCGAATATGCGTTCAAGATATGCGACGGCGGTTATAAACGTATTCATAAGGTTAGAAAGGTTAATCAACGGTTGCCAAAAACGCCACGAATACATAGACATTGCAGAAATTGTCCCGAGAATTGCTATATCGCCCCCGTTTTTTGCAAGCGGCGCGGCTATAAACACCAACCCTACTACAAAAATTGAACCCCTTACTATATTAGCAATGTTGTCAACCGACGGCCATACCAAAAGAGAAAACTTAACCGCCGACATCCAGTCTTTGCGGTAGCTTTTTGAGAGTTGGTCAAATATTTCCTCGTTCTCTCGTTCGCGGGCAAAGATTTGGGTGATTTTTACGCCGACTATGCTTTCGTGCAGGTAGGCGTTCATATTTGATGTTTTATTTGAAACCGCCTGCCACGCTTTACGTTGTTTATTCTTAATAAAGATAATCATTACGAGAAAAATCGGAAGTCCGCCGAGAACGACTAAGGTCAGCTTCCACGATACCGCAAACATGAACCCCGCTATAAATAAAAGGTTGAGTATTTCCATAACAAAGTTGATAATTCCGTTTGTCATAAGCTCGGATACATTGTTGATATAATTGACGAGACGCACTAATATTTTCCCGTGCGGACGGTTGTCGTAATACTCAAACGAGAGCTTTTGCAGGTGTTCAAACAAGTCCTCGCGAATGTCGTATATAATATCCTGTCCCACCTTTGTCATAACGATTGAGCGTTTTTGGGCAAAGAATACACCCGCAAAAATAGCCGCGACCATTATGCCGCCGAGCTTTAATACAAGAGAAATGTCCTTATCGGGAATCGCCACGTCGATTGAGTGTCGAGCGATGAGCGGGACTAATAATCCCGATACTATTGATATTAAGCTAAGAAAAACCCCGAACGCTATTCGCTTTTTATATTTCCCCGCATAGATTAATGCGCGTTTTAAGTGTCGTATGTCAAACGGGGACTCTAATTCTTCGTCTATGTCGAATTTATTTCGTGCCATTCAAACTATTCTCCTTCATATAGTATTCTTTTCATAATGTTATCACTACGATTGTAAATCGTACACTTCCTTGTAATACCCGTTTTGGTTAATAAGCTCATCGTGCGTACCCGTTTCGGTAATGCGTCCGTTTTGCATAACTATAATTAAGTCGGCATCCTTGACCGATGAAATCCTCGCGGCTATTATTATTTTTGTACAGCTAAGGCTTCTGAGGCTTTCTTGAATATGCTTTTCGGTTTCCGAATCCACCGCAGAGGTTGTGTCGTCTAAGATTAATATGCTCGGGTTAACCGCCAACGCTCGCGCTAATGCAATACGTTGTTTTTGCCCCCCCGACAACCCCACCCCGCGTTCGCCCACAATTGTATCGTAGCCGTCGGCGGTGTTTAGGATAAACTCATGTGCGTCTGACATCTTTGCACAATCGCGAACCGTTTTTGTTGTTAAATCGGTATTGTTTTCCCACAACTCGGCGTCAATCCCATATGCGATATTGTTTTCGATTGTATCCGAAAAGAGCAACACCTCTTGCGTAGCTATTCCTATACTTGCGCGTAAATCGCTCAACTTCAGCATCCGTATATTGTAACCGTCAACAAGTATTTCACCCTTTGTCACATCATAAACACGCGGAATCAAATTAACGAGGGTTGTTTTACCCGCGCCGGTTTCTCCCATTATTGCGACGGTTTGTCCCGATTTTACCGTAAAGCTTATATCGGATAAAATCGGTTTGTCTTTTTCGACATTATAAGTAAAGCTTACGTTTTTAAACTCAATATCGCCGCATATTTTTTGATTAAGCTTTACCGCGTCGGCGCGGTCAACTATTTTCGAACGCCCGTAATAAACCTCGATAATTTTATTTGCGGAGGCGGAAAAGCGTTTCAAATCGCTGATTACATAGCCTAACATACTCATAGGCATTGACAACGCCCACGACAACATCGAAAACGCCATATAATCCCCCATTGTGATTACGCCGTTAATGGCGAAAAGACCGCCCGCGACTAAGTGTACCGCCAATATAGCCTGTGACGTTGTTTCCATGGGGAGGAAAAAACGCCACCACGCTATTGCCGTTTTTTTGCTTTGTGAGGCGTATTCGCGGTTTGTATTGCCGAAACGTGAAATTTCAAATTCCTCGGCGGCAAATGCCTTAACCACCCTATTTCCCGATATATTTTCTTCAGCCGACGTGTTCAACTCGGAAAGTCTCTCGCGCAGTTCGCCGTATAACGGCCCTACCTTTTTATGAAACATTGTAGAAAAAACTAATATAAGAGGGGTAATAGCGAGCATACATAAAGCCATATACACATTAATTGAAAAATAAAACACGCTCACCGCGAGAAAACAAACTATGTTTTCAAACATAGTTTTAAACGACCAAGCGGTTGTATGCCGCACCATTTCAATGTCGCCGGAAAGCCGCGTCATAATGTCGCCCGTCCTGTACAAATCGTAAAAATCGGCGGCTTGAGACTGCATACTGTTAAATAAATGAGCGCGAATTCGGTATACCGCCCCCTGTGAACAGGTTTCGAGAAGCATATCCGATAAATAACGGAACCCCGTTCGTATTAAGTTTGCTGCAACAGTTAATCCCACTAACATAAAAAGCAAATTTGTTTTCGTTTGAAGATTTTCTAAGGCTTTTTCGGAAACGATAAACGTGTTTATCAAAATACGCATTATAAACGGGTTAAATATCAAAAGCGTTTGCGCGAACATAACCATAACCAACGAAAATATGTATCTTCGTCGGTATCCTTGCATATTTTTCCATAGCCAACGGAATAAAAACATAAACACCCCAAATTAATGAATAGTATATAATGACCGGTTAATAATAACGAGTATAACATATAATTTGTAAAAAATCAAGGGGGGTCATAACAATGACTGTTGTTTCGGTAATCGGTAATTATACCGACAGATGTTTGGAGGAAATCATTCTTTCGCGACTTTCGAAATCGTACAGGGTTACTTATATAAAGAATAAGAGCATTGTGCAAAACGGAGAGGGTTACGGTATTGTGGTCGCCGATTCGACCGAGCTAAAATCGCTGTATATCCCCGAATGTATCATTATTATGAAGAACGGCGGCGTTATACCGACAATTCCTCTGCCCGAAAAGAGCATTATCATTGTTAATTCCGAAAATACCGAGCAATTGCTTAAACTCAAAAACTCGCGGCTTAATGTCATAACCTGTGGCGCGAGCGAAAAAGACACCCTCTGTTACTCGAGCATTACCTCGGACAGCCTCGTAATATCCTTAAACCGCGAAATTACGGCTTTTTCGGGGAGAAAAATCCTCCCGCTCGAAATTCCGTTCCCCGATTGGTCGTCAAAACTCGACAAAATGAACAAGGACGTGTACTACCCGATTGCTTTTACCGCACTCAGATTAATTCTCGATGACTATAATTCGGAATTAGGCGGGCTTTATACATGAATCCGCTTTTTGCGTAATATATATGTAATTATGAACAATCATAACCGTCTTAAAGGTATAAGCAATCTCAACCGCTGTGAAATAATTGCCTTAACAAATTCTGTTGCCTTGATTTTAGCCGACGGACTCGACAATGATGATTTAACCATGCTCGGCAGTATTCTTAATGCGATTGCCGATACAATAAGCGCGTTTGGCGCAATTAAGGAAACATAAAAAAATCTATGAACGAAATCGAAGCCTGACGCATATTGTAAATATATTAAGACAGAAAGGCATGATTACTTATGAAAAACATAAAAGTTTCCTTAAAATTAATTACGGGGTTTCTTATAACCGCGTTTCTTACCGTAGCGGTAGGGGCTATGGGTGTGTTCGGTATGCGCGAAATCAATAAAGGCGCGAGTTCTATGTACGATAATCAAACCGTCCCCATGCCGTATATGACTAAGGTAATAGAAATGCTTCAACGTCAGCGCGCCTGTATGCGAGATATGATTATAGGCGCGGCTATGAATGACCTCGCGTTGGTTGAAGACGCAAAAAGCCGCGCCGACGGTTATCACGAAACCTTAACCACAAATTTGGCTCCTTATCGCGGTTCAATTATTACCCCCGACACATTTTCCGTTTTTGATGAGGCGTGTAATCTGTATAATAAGGATTTTCGCGAGTGTATGTCGCAAATATACAGCATGGCAAAAAGCGGTGCGGACGCTAAAGACGTGTATACTGTATTATCGGGGTACACCGATTCCGTCAATAAAATAGTAGAAAACTTCGATAAATGTCTCGATATGAAAATCGAGGTCGCCGACAGCGCAAATAAAGCGGGCGATGATTTATTTGCATTATTAATGACCGTTATCATTATTGTTACGGTGGCGGCGTTAATTGTTTCGATACTTTTGGCGGTATATATTTCCGGGATAATAAGCAAACCCTTAGCGGCTTTAACGGGCTTTATGAAAAAGGCGAGTACAACCGGAAATATAAATTTGACCTATGAGGACGAGATTATTATTGCTAAATATGCGGGGATAAAAGACGAAATCGGACAATGTATCACCGCGTCGGCAGAATTTATAAGCCATATAACCTATATAAGCAACCAACTCGAATCGGTCTCTAACGGAGATTTGCGAAGCGAGATAAGGCTACTTTCCGAGGCGGATACAATAGGACTGTCCTTACAAAAAACACTTTTTAATTTGAACAATATGTTCGGCGAAATCGCCAATTCTACATCACAGGTTTTTTCGGGTTCAAGCCAAATTGCCGACGGGTCACAATCCTTGGCGCAAGGCTCAACCGAACAAGCCGCCGCGATTGAACAGCTTTCGTCAAGCATCTCCGACATAGCGGTTAAGACAAAGGACAACGCCGAAAAAGCCTCAATTGCCGCTAAATTAGCCACATCTATTAAGGTTAGCGCGGAAAAAGGAAGCACACAAATGGACGAAATGATGGCGGCGGTGAATGATATTACACAAGCGAGCCAGAGTATAAGCAAGGTTATTAAGGTTATTGACGATATAGCGTTCCAAACCAATATATTGGCTCTTAACGCCGCGGTCGAAGCGGCAAGAGCGGGACAACAGGGGAAGGGTTTTGCGGTTGTCGCCGAGGAGGTGCGGAATTTGGCGGCAAAAAGCGCGGAGGCGGCTAATGAAACGGGAACACTTATAGCAAACTCGGTCGAAAAAGCCGAATTGGGGAGTCGAATTGCTCACGAAACCGAAGAAAGTCTTTCGAAAATAGTCAGCGGGATTAACCAAAGCGCGCAAATAGTTGCGGAAATTGCCGAATCGAGCGAGGAACAATCGGGGAGCATACTTCAAATTAATCAAGGTATTGACCAGGTTGCACAGGTGGTTCAGCAAAACAGCGCGTCCGCAGAAGAAAGCGCGGCCGCGAGCGAGGAAATGAGCGGGCAGGCTACTATATTGGAAGGGCTTATCGGGGAATTTAAACTAAGGAAATAAACTTGACAAGCTTTACATTTTATGGTATATTAAACTAAAGGGAACATCTAAAGGGTGTATTCTTAATCAAAAATGAGGGATATATGGATTACATAATAATTCTTATTCAAGCGGTAATACAAGGGTTGACCGAATTTCTTCCCGTTTCGAGTTCGGGACATTTGTCGGTGGCACAGCATTTCATGGATATTGAAGAAAGCGGACTTACTATTTCTATTTTTTTGCATACCGGAACGCTTATTGCAATATTTATTGCGTTCAGAAGTGCGGTATGGGGAATGATACGAGAGTTTTTTTTAACCTTTGCCGATTTATTCACCGGGAAATTTTCTTGGAAGAATATGAACGATGACCGCAGAATGTTGTTCATGGTGGTTATAGCGACGGCAATGCTCGTTCCGGTAACGCTCGTTTCTGATTTTTTCACCGCGCCTATGGCGGACGGGGACATTATATTTGAGGGTGCGGCTTTTATATTTACGGCGACGCTTTTGTTTATGGCGGATTCGTGTGTTAAGGGGATAAAAACGCCGTCGGAAATTCAACTAAAAGACGCGCTCGTCGTTGGTTTTTTTCAAATTATTGCTTTATTTCCGGGGGTGTCGCGCTCCGGCTCGACAATAAGCTCGGGATTATTTTGCGGTCTTTCGCGTAAAACCGCCGTTACTTTTTCCTTCATGCTCGGAATCCCCGCAATTTTAGGGGCGACCTTACTCGAGGTTAGAGAAATTTCGAAAAGCGCGGGCTTGTCTTCAATCGGGAATATACCGACTTTGACGCTCGGGCTTATTGTGTCGATGATTGTGGGCTTATTTGCAATTAAGTTGGTTAAGCTTTTGATTAAGAAGGAAAAGTTTAAAATATTCGCTATATACACGCTTATTGTAGGAATCCTTTGTATTATATGGGGCGTGTTCGAGAGCGTTACGGGCATAGAATTTAAATTTTGAGGAAATGTCTCGGGAGGATATGGTCAAAAATGTCGGAAGGTAAAAAAGCTACAAAAAGGCAAACTAAAGCACAAAAAGAAACGGCTAAGGCAGAAGCTCTTGCGCGGGATAAACGAAGGCGACATATTTATTCTGTCGTTTTATTTGCCGCGGGGTTATTACTGTTCGCTTTTGCCGTTTTGCCGCTCGAGGAGACCGCATGGACGGCGGTTCGCTCGGCATTAAGCTATATATTCGGCTCGGCTATGTATATTGTCGGGCTTGCATTAATTTATATGGCGGTAAAAAGGCGGGTTATATTATTAACATTAATTGTTTCGTTGGTTTGCGCTCTATTGCATATTATCGGGGATTTCGGCGGCATTGTCGGGTATGGCGTAAGCTATCTGCCTATGTTTTTCGGAAGAGTGGGCGCGGGAATTATCATCGCTTTAATAATCTTTGTTCTCGTTATGATAATGGGGAATATAACCCTTGACGCTTTTTTGAAGTTCGTCGCGAGTCCGTTCGCTAAAGTGGGTGTATATGCAAAACAGCAACGCGAGCTGCACAGGCAGGACGCGGAGTATTTGGAGGAATCGAGGAGGAAGCTTTTACAGGATACGGAGCAGGAGAAGTATTCGCGCATGAAAGCCGCGGAAAAGAGCATTAAAGACGAAATTTCGCGGGTTCCGCCGTTTCCCCCGCTTTATTCGCCGCCTTTTGAACCCGAACTCGACGACGAGTATGAGGATTCGCCGCAAATGCCGCCCCAATACATTTCGCCGTCGGAAATTGACCCCGATTCGCCAAACAATGAAGAAGAGCCGCCTTTTGACATAGAGCGGGTGAACGAAAACGACGGAGTTGTCGATTTATCAAACGAAGCGTTTGATTCGGCTATCGAAAACTACAAAAAAGAAGAAGACGACGAGGAACGGGAAAGAGAAAGTCGCGAAAAAGCCTTGGAGGAACCCGCACCCGCGCCCGTGTCGGATTTTGACGCAATAACAAAGTTTGCGGAGCATCAACAAATGTATTCGTTACCGGGAATTGATTTACTTGACGACGTTGTTAAAAAAACACCCGAATCGGATATACAAGCGGAGCTTGACGCTAATTCCGAAAAGCTCGTAGAAACCCTTAAAAGCTTCGGCGTTTTGACAACGGTGATAGACAGAGTTCGCGGCCCGTCCGTAACTCGATATGAGATACAACCGGCAAGAGGCGTTAAAATCTCAAAGATAACCGCTCTTACCGACGATATAGCATTAAACTTAGCGGCGGCGGGGGTTCGTATGGAGGCACCTATACCCGGTAAATCGGCGGTAGGGGTTGAGGTTCCGAACGCCCACCGCGACATGGTGACATTTCGAGAGCTGGTCGGCTCTAAGGATTTTGGGGAGACCGAATCAAAATTAGGCGCGGTAATCGGACGGGATATTACCGGAGAAGTGATTATTTCCGATATAACGAAAATGCCTCATTTGCTTATTGCGGGGACGACCGGTTCGGGAAAATCGGTATGCGTCAACTCCATAATAATGAGCATACTTTACAGGGCGACACCCGAAGAGGTTCGTCTGATGATGATTGACCCGAAAATGGTGGAATTTGCAATATACTCCGGAATCCCGCACCTTCTTACACCGGTGGTCACCGACCCCAAAAAAGCGGCGGGTTCGCTCGGTTGGGCGGTAAACGAAATGACTCAACGATACACATTGTTTGCCGAAAACAACGTGCGGAATATTGGGGAGTTTAACGAAATAGTCAAAAAAAGCAATGACGAACTCGAATCTATGGCAAAAATCGTAATTTTTATTGATGAGCTCGCCGATTTAATGATGACAGCGGCAAAAGAGGTGGAGGGGAATATATGTCGTCTCGCTCAATTGGCGCGGGCGGCGGGGATTCACCTTGTAATAGCAACACAACGCCCTACGACAAATGTTGTTACCGGATTAATTAAGGCGAATATCCCGAGCAGAATCGGTTTAAAGGTCGCCTCACAGGTGGATTCGCGCGTAATCTTCGATACGGCGGGTGCGGAAAAGCTTCTCGGAAACGGGGATATGTTGTACGCGCCTACGGGTATTCCTAAACCGATTCGCGTTCAAGGGTGTTGGGTTTCTAACGACGAAATTAATCGGGTAGTAAAGTTCGTTAAGGATAATTTTGACTTTGAATACGATGAAAACGTCATTGAGGAAATCGAAAGACAAACCGCGGCAATTAATGAAAAGGATTCACGCGGGGGCGATATTGACGAGGACTTTGATTTGGACGACGACAAATTGGAGGAGGCAATTGAGGCGGTAATTGACGCCGGTAAAGCCTCTACCTCGTATTTACAGTTGAAGCTTAAATTAGGGTACGGGAGAGCGGCACGCCTTATTGACGTTATGGAGCGAATGGGCGTTATCGGGAAATCGGTTGGCAGCAGCAGACCGCGCGAGGTATTGATGACCAGAGAGGATTGGCTCGAGAGGAAGCTTTTAAAATGAACAAATTCCTCCCCATATCAAAAAAAGAACTACCCGAAAAGCCGGATTTCATATGTATAACCGGAGACGCATATGTTGACCACCCGAGCTTCGGCATCGCTATTGTTTCGCGTATTTTAGAAAGTCGCGGTTTTACCGTCGCAATTATTGCTCAACCGACAAACGATTCGCATTTTACGGAGTTTGGTCAACCTAAGCATTGTTTTATGGTTAGCGGCGGTAATATAGACTCAATGGTCGCTAATTATACCGTCACCGGTAAAAAAAGACATAACGATGAGTACAGCCCCGGCGGTAAAGGCGGAAAACGTCCCGATTATGCCGTCAACACCTACTGTAAGGCGATTAAGCGGTTATTTCCCGAGGCGGGAATAGTTATAGGCGGACTCGAAGCGTCTCTTAGAAGATTTGCACATTATGATTTTTGGAGCGACGGCGTTCTTGAATCGGTATTAATTTCATCTGGGGCGGATTTGTTGATTTACGGTATGGCGGAGTTGACGCTGTTTCACCTTTGCGACGAGTTAAAAGCGGGAAATCGACTCTCGGCAATAACCGGGCTTCGCGGAACCTGTTACAAATTGACAATGAGCGATTTTTCGACAAAAACGGGCGCAGATGTACAGTCTTTGCGCCAATGTGACAGCTTTGAATTGGTCAGCGAGAATAAAAAATGCTACGCAAAAGCCTGTGCGCTTCAATATAATGAACAAGACGAGGTTTACGGGAAGACGGTTGTTCAACGTCACGGAGACCAAATGCTTATACAAAATCCGCCGCAAAGAAGTCTCACCGAATCGGAAATGGATAAGGTTTATGCCCTTCCGTTTACGCGCAAGGCGCACCCCATTTATAATACGCAGGGAGGCGTCCCCGCAATAAAAGAGGTTGAGTTTTCGATTACCCGGACTCGCGGTTGCTTCGGGTATTGTAATTTTTGTTCAATCGCGCTTCATCAGGGGCGACGGATTCAATCGCGAAGCGATGAATCGGTAATAAAAGAAGCAAAGGCTTTTTTAGGGAATCCCGATTTTAAAGGATACATTCACGATTTAGGCGGCCCGACCGCCAATTTTGGACAACCCTCATGTAAAAAACAGCTCGAATACGGTATGTGTAAGCGAAAATGTTTAACGCCGACGCCGTGTAAAAATCTTGAGGTTTCTCACGCTAAATATTTGCGGATACTTCGCAAGCTCCGAAAGCTCGACGGGATAAAAAAAGTTTTTATACGTTCGGGTATTCGTTATGATTATCTCATGCTCGACCGTAATCGAGAGTTTTTTGACGAGTTGGTTAAGCATCACGTTTCGGGGCAATTAAAGGTGGCACCCGAACATTGTAAACCAAATGTGCTTGACTATATGGGGAAGCCGTCGAGTTCGGTTTATGACGGGTTTTGTGAAGCTTTTGCCGCGCAAACAAAGCGCGTCGGTATGGAACAGTACCTTGTGCCTTATTTAATGTCGTCTCACCCGGGGGCAACCACGCAGGATGCGGTTGATTTAGCGATATGGTTGAAGAAACGTAAAATTCGACCCGAACAGGTTCAGGATTTTTACCCGACCCCCGGAACAATATCGACGGCGATGTATTACACGGGGTTGAATCCTTTTACTCTCGAAAAGCTGTATGTAGCAAGGTCGGCAGAAAAACGGGCCGCACAACGCGCTTTGTTGCAATATTATAAGCCGGAGAATCAGCAATTGTTCAACAAATTAACGATTAAAAACAAAAACGGGAGGAATAACCAAAATGGCAAGGTTAAGACGGGGAAACGGAAGAAAAAGTAGCAAAAACGCAACCCCTTTTTCGATTTTATTAATAATTATCGCAATTGTACTCGCGTGGCTCGTCAGCAACGCGGGTTGGGACCCGATTAGCGATTTTTTGGGATTGAATCAATCGCCGAAGGTTTTGCGCGCCGCCGAAGGAACCGTTCAGGTTCACTTTTTAGATGTAGGGCAGGGGGATTGCGCGCTAATAATCACCGAAGATAAAGCGGTTTTAATTGATTCCGGCGAGGCGGAATATGCCGATAAGGTCATTCAGTATATAAGAAAGATGGGGGTTAGCTCGCTCGATTTAATTGTTGTTAGTCACCCTCATTCCGACCACATGGGCGGTATGTCACAGATAATAAAAACAATAAATACCGACAGAATGATAATGCCTAAGCTTCCCGAAGAGCTTATTCCGACGAATAACACCTTCGACGGCATGATAATAGCAATCGAGGATAATACGGTTCAAGCGGGAACAACGCCTTACGGAGAATGCGTCGATATTGAATTGGGCGGGGCAACGCTCGAAATTTTTGCGCCCGTTCCCAATGACGGGTTTGACGGGTTAAACGATTATTCGATTGTCGTAAGGCTTATTCACGGCGAAAACTCGTTTTTGTTTACCGGAGATATTGAGAAAGCCGCAGAAAAGGCAATACTCGAAAAAGGCTTTGATATTTCTGCGACGGTATTAAAGGTCGCGCACCACGGAAGTAAAACGTCGAGCCGAATTGAGTTTTTGTCAGACGTCGGCGGAGAGTATGCTGTAATAAGCGTCGGCTCGCCGAATCGTTATAACCACCCCACCACAGATGTTTTGGAAAGGTTGGACGATATGCACTATTCAATTTTACGCACAGACCAAGCGGGGACTATTGTTTTTGAAAGCAAGGAAGACGGAACATTAAACATTGTTCGGGATAGGGAATCGGCAGATAACGAATGGAGGGATGCGGCATGATTATTGTTGAGAGGTTTGAGGGAGATATAGCGATTATAGAGGACACGAATAATAGTAAACATATAGAGGTTGACAGAGAATTACTACCCCAAAGTGTTAAGGAAGGCGATGTTTTAGAATTGCGCGAAGGGCTATACATTGTTGACGAGAACAAGACCGCCGAAAAGCGACGGGCTATTGCGGAGAGATTACGAAAATTAGGTTTATAAAAAATTCTTGACATTTATTATAAAATGGGTTAAAATAATTAGATGTTTTAAGTTTATTTATGTAATAGGGAGAGCATAATGGAAAGAACAGACACGACCGCTCTTAATAAAATACAAAAATTCTTTAGCAGTAAACGAACTAAATTAGGTTTTTCGTTTATTTCTTTAGGATATCTTTGGTTTTTAAGTTGGGTAGCTTGGTTAACCTTTGCGTATCATTTTGTTTATAATAACGCCGCGGTTGTATTTTTAATGTACACTTTTATAAACGTGATGTTTACGATTGTAATGGTTTATACGAGAAGACAGATTATAACAAAAATAGTGACGTTAGCTCTGCATTTATGCGTTCTTGTGATGTTGATTTACGGTTTCGGAAACTGGTTTCTAATTCTACCGCCTTTTTTAACCGCGGCAGTAGTTTTTTTTGCATCGGGAGTCAGCGAATCGCTTAAGGTTGTACTCGGGACAATATATCTTCTCCTTTTTGTATTGGCGTTTTTGGCGTATGTAACACTACAAAACCTGACCATTCAAATACCTTTTAAAATGGAGTTGAACCTCAGGGAACAGCCGCAGGTGGAAATTGATTATGACGAAGGTCTTTTGGACGGGGGACAACCGCCGTTCAGACTTATCGCATATGTTGACCCCGAAACAAAGGTTACCCGTACCGAGTCTTTTTATATAGAAAGAACAGATTTAGATAAAACAATGTGGAATTTAAAATGTGAGCGGGTGTTCGGCGGCGTAAAGGCGGGGGCGTTAAAACACGGGAGCGAGTATGTGTTAAAATGGGTCGCGCCGGATAAGCTTTGGTTTGACGGAAGGCTTATTGAAATTGACGAGGACGGACAGATTATTACCGGCGATAATGATGACGATTTTCACGAAACGGAAATATTAGATGAGGCATAAAGAACCGTTCTTAAAGGAAATTTATAATGAATCGACAGTCGTATAAAATAAATATAACCGGAAAAAATTCAAACGAAATATACAGTATCTATTGTCCCGATAACCTTATCGGTTTTATTTCGTTTGACCTTTTGCCTTTTATGGAAAAATGCATCGAGGTTTGTAGAGCGAGCATAAACAGGGGGCGTTTTAACCGCGACGAAGCGTCCGCGCTCAAGGCTATGATTACCCCCGCTCACATATATATAGAAAAGAATATACACGGTATTTTTGAAAGAATCGTCATCGACTGTTGGATTGATTTTATATGTCGGCAGAATAAAATCGACGAGGCTACATTATGGGACAGTTTTTCGTCTTGTAAAAACGAGTTTGAATCGGTTTTGTTTACGAGGCTTTGTGAATATCGCTATAATAAGAGTATTAACCAATGGACAAACCTCGTAAGGATTCAAGAATATGCGCGTAAAAAGGTCGAATTTATATTTGGGAAAAGACTTCAGAATCGTTCCGTTGCGGCGGCAAATTCGGGGTATTTTGATTTAATTTTCAATGTTGCGGCTAACGAAATGGGCTGTGGAGAATTTTCAACAAGTAAGGTATATGCGGGACTAAGGACACCAAATTCACCCTTTTTGATGACCAAGCTAAGTCGCAATATAATGCAAAAAATCCTCCCCGAACTCGATATTGACGAAAATATATCGAGTTCGCCGCACATTGACAATACGGACAGGGTTTCTATGGACGTTTTCGCGGCAATAAAAAATATTATCCCCGATGAACCGGACAGCCTTATCAGTGCTAATGCAATTATGCGTATACCTCAACGGGTTTACATTCCCGAAGGACTTAAATCGGTAATTGACCTCGAGATAGATGCTTTACTCGAAAACGGCGCGGTAATTCAAAAATGCGAAAGATGTCACGAGTATTTCCTCAAAGATGACGATTATAATTACAACTATTGTTTAAGGCTCGACAACGGGCGGACGTGTCTCGAAATTTCGGGCGAAAAGGCGATTGCCGCTACAACAAACGCCGTGACCGACCCCGCCGTGCTTCATGCGAGGTGCGACCAGCTTTATAAGGAAATGTCCGAACGGGTAAACGTGGACATTAATCAAAGGGATTTCTCCGACTGGTACAAATATATGACCTTGATTCGCGAGAATGTTCTTACGGGCTTGGCGAGTATGGACGATTTTGAGAATTTTGCCGAATATTCGCACACTATTAGTTTTCCGCCGCGTGGTTATATAACGCGAAAGGCGCGCTCGACCAATGAAAGAGATGATGAAGGAAATTCGGAAGCAAAGCGTGAGGTTCACGCATTTGAATTTGAACGGATTGAACGACGTCCGCAGAACCCTTATTATTATCCTACACCGCCGCCGTTGCCGCTTTCCGCGCCTATACCGTATTCCCCGGTAAAAACAACGCGCGTTATACGCGGTGTTTCGCCATCGGGGGTTAAGGATTTATCACAGAGCTACTCGCCCACCCCCGCGACCGATTTTTCATTGTCGGAGCCTTCTGTTGAATCGGGGGAGTCGAGCATAGATTTGCCGCCTATTTCCGAGCAGCCCGAGCAAAACGGAGTTAACGACACGGAAGCGGTGCGGGAGTTTAAAAAAGAGGGGCAACCCGAAAAAGTTGTCACAGCACCGCCCGCCTATAAAAAGGTCAAAAGAATCACAGAGGGGCGCGCGAAAACGCGAATAAACAAATATGGTAAGGGGCTTTTATTGAAAAATCCCTATGAAAGCGAGGGTATGCTTCAAAATCCTTTTATACGCGATTTGATAAAGCCGGAAGAAGATGATGAAGCGGCAGATGTTAATTCGAAGGACGCGGGAATCGCGACGGAATTTGGGGAAATTAAAGCACCGCCGCTTTTATCACCCGCCTTTGTATCGGATGCGGGGAATAATGCAAAAATATCCGAAACACGTGAGCTTCAATCGCCATTGTCTGAACCGAGCGAAGCAAGTATACCGAAATTGGATTTCAGCAATATATTGACGGGCATTAAGCGTAACGACGTCTTTGACGGAGGTGAGCCGCCCGAATCGGCAGATGACGCCGTACTTTCGCATAAGACTAAGAGGGTTATGGATACCGTTTTCGGTAAGAGCGAGATTATTAATCCTTTTGTTAAGGCGGGTGAAAATGACGACTAACGATATTTCTTTGGAAAAAATACTCTTAAAAGTTCAAAAACCCGCTCAATATACGGGCGGGGAGGTGAACTCGGTCAATAAACGCGGTAAAAATGTCGATTTACGCGTCGCCTTTTGTTTTCCCGATATCTATGAAATAGGTATGTCGCATTTAGGTGCGAAAATCCTCTATTCATTAATTAATAAACGCGATGAGTATTGGTGTGAGCGGTGTTTTATGCCCTTGCGCGATATGGAAGCTCTTATGAAGGAGAATCAAATTCCGCTTTACGGACTCGAAAGCGGCGATTCGGTATTCGACTTTGATATACTGGCGTTTACGTTACAATATGAGTTGAGTTATACCACAATATTGGCGATGCTCGACTTGGCGGGGGTTCCGCTTTTTCGTACGGAGCGCGACGAAACACACCCGCTTATTATAGCGGGCGGTTCATGCGGGTGTAACCCCGCGCCGTTAAGCGATTTTATTGATTTATTTGTAATGGGTGAGGGGGAAGAGGTAACGCTCGAGCTTCTCGATTTGTATAACGAGTGTAAAAAGGGCGGCGTTTCAAGAGGCGAATTTTATAAAAAGGCAATTCAAATAGAGGGCGTTTACGTAACCGAATTGAATAATCCGGTTACAAAAAGGATAGTAGACGATTTGGATAATATTTTCTTTCCCGATGAGTTTATTGTGCCTTTTGTCGAGACGGTACACGACCGCGCAGTTACCGAGGTTTTGCGCGGGTGTATACGCGGGTGCAGATTTTGTCAAGCGGGGTTTATTTGCAGACCCTACAGAGAAAAGAGCGGCGACAAGATTTTTGACGAGACTAAGGCGTTATGCGAAAGCACGGGGTATGACGAGGTATCGCTTTGTTCGCTTTCTACCGGCGACCATTCGGATATAGAAGGCGTTCTTTCGCGGTTGACCGAGTATACCGTAAAAAACAGTATTAATCTTTCGCTTCCGTCTCTGCGAATTGACAAATTTAACGACGAGGTTTTACAGAAAATCAAACGCGTTCGTAAAAGCTCGCTTACCTTTGCGCCCGAAGCGGGGACACAGCGTTTGCGCGACGTCATCAATAAAAATATTACCGAAGAGGAAATATTAGAAGGATGTCGGGTTGCGTTTTCCGGCGGGTATTCGGCGGTTAAGCTGTACTTTATGCTCGGTCTTCCCACCGAGACAGATGAGGATATAATCGGTATCCATACCTTAACCGAGAAAATAATGCGACTGTACAAGGAATGTGGCCCGAACAGAGGGATTTCTATTTCTATATCGCTTTCGACTTTTGTACCGAAACCGTTTACCCCGTTTCAATATGAACCAATGATTTCGCGCGAGGACGCCGACAAACGTCAAAAGCTTTTAATGTCGTTATTTAACCCCAAAAGCCGAAAGGTGAAAATAAGCCGTTCGGATTATAATTCATCTTTTTTAGAAGCAACACTTGCTCGGGGAACCTTACAATTGGGGAAGGTTATTCACACGGCATACAAAAGCGGGTGCGTGTTGGACGCGTGGGGAGAATATTTCGATTTTTCCAAGTGGGAAGCGGCGTTCACCGAATGCTCCGTAGACCCCGACGATATAATATATCGCCGCCGCGAATATAACGAAACACTCCCATGGAACAATATAGATATGCTCGTTTCGAAGGATTTTTTAATTCAAGAAAATAAGCGGGCGTATTTGGGCGAGGTTACGCCGAATTGTCGCAAAAAATGCGCGGGGTGCGGAGTAGGTATATGCAATAAGAAGTTCTAAATAAATAAGGAACTGCTATAATAAGGAGTATGTTTTATATGAAATATATTATTATATTATGTGACGGAATGTCCGACCTTCCTTGTGACGAATTGGGCGGGAAAACCCCAATGAGCGTCGCAAATAAACCTAATATGGACAGGCTCGCGAGGGTTTCCGTCGTAGGGCTTGCGCGAACCGTTCCGGATTCACTCCCCCCGGGGAGCGACGTGGCTAATTTATCTGTACTCGGATATGAGCCGGAAAAGTATTATACGGGACGCTCCCCCTTTGAAGCGGCAAGCATGAACATTGATATGAAGCCGAGCGACGTCGCCGTTAGGTGCAATCTCGTCACTTTATCCGATGAGGCGGACTTTCGCGACGCCACAATGTTGAGTTATTGCGCCGACGATATTCATACCCCCGACGCGGCAAAGATTATTGCGCGGATAGAAGACGAATTGGGGAGCGACTGTTTCAAATTTTATCCCGGCTTCAGTTACAGACATTGTTTAATTTGGAAGGGCGGCAAAACCGGTTTAAATCTTACCCCGCCGCACGACATTATCGGAAAGAAAATTTTCGATTACGTTAAACACGACAGCAACAACGGTGGGCTTTTAACCCTTATAGAGAAATCGTATAAGCTTTTACGCGGAGAAAAAGCCAATTGTATTTGGCTTTGGGGTGAAGGGAAAAAAGCGGCGTTACCCGCGTTTAAAAAGGAATTTGGGTTAAACGCGGCTATGATTAGCGCGGTCGACCTTTTAAAAGGAATCGGCAAAATTGCCGAAATGGAAACCATTGACGTGGAAGGGGCAACGGGGTATATTGATACAAATTTTATCGGAAAAGCCAACGCCGCCGTAAAAACGCTTAAAAACGGGAACGATTTAGTTTATATTCATGTCGAGGCGCCCGATGAATGTGGTCACCGCGGGGAAATCGCCAATAAGGTAAAGTCGATTGAATTAATAGACGAGTTGATTTTGGGGACAATTCTAAAGGAGTTTGAGGGTGAGCATATAAGAATTTTGATTACCCCCGACCACCCAACCCCGCTCAGTCTAATGACACATACTCACGAACCCGTACCCTTTATGATTTATGACAGCGCGGAAGAAAAAACGGGCGTTGAACGCTTTGATGAAAATTCTGCGGCGGATACCGGTGTATTTATAGAAAAAGGATACGAGCTTATGAGAAAAGTTGTTGGGAAAGGCTCTTAGATGTTCTTAGCGGCTTTTAGTTTTGGAGGTTGCTTTATGCAAGAAAATGAACAGTTGACGGTTGATGAACAATTGACGGTTGACGAAATTACGGAAAATGTCGATGTTTCGGCGTTGATTGACGATGAAGACGCGAGTGAACACGAAAAGGTTGTCAGCGGTGAGAAACGGAAATTCCCCGTTGGCGTTGTTTTTGCTTTAACCGCCGTTGTAATATCTGTAGCGGCATTTGTTTTATCTCTTGCTAAGACCGATTTGACAATCGGTCAAGGTGAGCTTTATGTTCAAAGCGGGGTTATAAACGAGCTTTTAGGGAACCTTATTCGCAACGATTTGGCAGACAAGCTACCCGAGACGGTTAATGTGCGAGGAATAAGCATCAAGGTAGTTCTTTACGGCAGCGACGAAGAAACGGCTCATTATTCAAAGGTGAGCGATATAAGAGAATCGGACAGCGTTTCGGCAGAGATTGTTTTTTTTCCGCAGGAAAGCGTAGAAGCTTTTGCGCGCGATTGTCGCGCAGTTTTAGATATAATGTCCGAGGGAGATATTGTATATGATGAAATAACTTTTTTGGGCGAAGACAGGCGGACGGCTATTAACGCAAGCCTATCGGGTCGTCTTTCTATGGATATATCAATTGAGGAAATTATGGACATAACCTTTTATTTCGGCGAAGTAGACTGATGACAGTTGACAGTTGACAATTGACGGTTGACAGTTTTTGTTTTTAATGATATAATGCTTTTATAATGGAGTGTATAAAGAGGTGGATTAAATGAAAATAGCGATAATGGGACATGGGGTAGTCGGCTCGGGAACCGCCGAGGTGTTTCTTAAGAATAAAAAGAATATAGAAGCGGGTATTAATGCGGGGGCAGAGGTTGACTTAAAATATGTGTTGGACGTAAGAGGGGCGGAATCGTTCCCCGGCTGTGAATATGCGGATAAATTTGTTAAGGATTTTGACTTGGTTCTAAATGACCCGGAGATTACGGTTGTTGCCGAGTTAATCGGCGGAATCGAACCCGCATACACTTTTGTTAAGGCTTTACTCGCGGCGGGAAAAAGCGTCGTAACCTCTAATAAGGAGCTTGTTGCAAAAAAAGGAGCGGAGCTTTTAAAAATAGCGCGGGAGAATAACGCCGCATTTTTATTTGAGGCGAGCGTAGGCGGCGGAATCCCCATTATAAGACCATTGTATCAATGTCTTTCTGCCGATTCGATAAACGAAATAGCGGGTATTCTCAACGGAACGACCAACTTTATTTTAACAAAGATGTTCCGCGATAATATGGGGTTTGATGAAGCGTTAAAGCTTGCACAGGAGAACGGTTATGCCGAGCGCGACCCATCCGATGATGTAAACGGAATCGACGCACTCCGTAAAATTTGTATATTAGCCTCTATCATATTCGGAAAACGCGTAAATCCCGATAATTCTATGGTTTTGACAGAGGGGATTACGAAATTGACACGAGAGGATATCGCTTTTTGTGAAAAACGGGGCGGCACCGCCAAGCTTATCGCAAGAGCGGTTAAAAACGGCGACAGGGTTGAGGTTTCGGTTTGCCCGACATTTGTTAGCAGAGACAGTCAGCTCGCAGGTGTAAATGATGTCTATAATGCAATATTAGTGCGCGGAGACGCAACCGGCGATGTTGTGTTTTACGGCAAAGGAGCGGGGAAATACCCAACCGCAAGCGCGGTTGTGAACGACATAGCCAATGCGTTGAAAAAATCAAACGAAGCGAGTACATTATATTGGAGCGAAGAGGAACAGGAGCTGTGTCAGCCCGCAGTTGCGGAGATTTGCGGGAATATTCGAGTTTTTGAAGGATTATAATTAGATGTCCATATAAATGACAGATTTTATAGAGCTTTTTAGCTCGGAAAGGTACGGTATAAAAATGAACACAAAAAACCCGGTTTATAAACGCATGATACTTAAGCTTTCCGGCGAAGCTCTTGCCGGGGATAAGAAACAGGGGTTGTGTATTGATACAGTCACCGAAATATGTAAGGTTGTCAAAAAATGCCACGACGCCGGCGTCGAAATCGGGATTGTTGTCGGCGGCGGCAATTATTGGCGGGGACGTTCTGCCGGTATATCCGATAAAATCACCGCCGACCACATAGGAATGTTAGCGACGATGATGAACGCATTGGCGGTTGCAAACGTGCTTGAAGCTTTAGGGTGCGAGGTGCGGGTACAATCAGCTATAAGCATGATGGAGTTCGCCGAACCTTGTATCAGGCAAAAGGCATTGAATCATTTTAAAAAAGACAGGATTATTGTGTTCGGCTGTGGGACGGGAAATCCCAGCTTTTCTACCGATTCTGCGGCGGCGTTGAGAGCGTCGGAGTTAAACGCAGATATAATGCTTAAGGCGACAATGGTTGACGGGGTTTATGATAAAGACCCGTTAATATTTGATGACGCGGTTAAATACGAAACCATGAAGGTTAAGGATATTTTAGTCGGCGGTTTGCGCGTTCTCGACGGAACCGCCGCGGCAATGTGTGTGGAGAGTAAAATCCCCATCATTGTGTTCAACCTTCATGACCCCGAAAATATATTTCGCGCCGTGACCGGCGAAAACATAGGCACTAAAGTTGAGTAAAATAAAAAAAGGAGACTAAAACTATTATGGAAGCTATGAAACACGCAAAGGAAAAAATGGAAAAGGTTATCGCAGGATTGGAAAAGGAGTTTACAACAATTCGTGCCGGCAGAGCAAATCCCGGTGTACTCGACAAAATTTCTGTCGATTATTACGGAACGCCTACTCAAATTAACGCAATGGCCGCCGTATCGGTTGCGGAGGCGCGTATCCTCGTTATCTCCCCCTGGGAAGCGAGCGCGCTTAAATTAATCGAAAAGGCTATATTAGCGTCGGATATTGGGATTAATCCTACTAATGACGGTAAATCCATAAGAATTGTTTTCCCGTCGTTGACCGAAGAACGCCGCAAGGAGCTGGTTAAACAGGTACACACCTACGGCGAAAACGCAAAGGTTGCCGTTCGTAATGCTCGTCGAGACGCCGTTGAAAAGTTTAAGGCTATGAAAAAATCATCCGAAATTACCGAAGATGATTTGAAGGATAATGAAAAAGAGATTCAAAAGCTTACCGACGATTGTATTAAAAAAATCGACGAGGTTTGTAAGGTCAAGGAAAAGGAAATTATGACCGTATAGGCTTTTAGGAATTTTTAATGAACTGTGAAAGAGAAACGGGAGAATTACAAAGAAATGTCACTTTTAAAATCAAATAAAGTAAAAACAGAAAGCAAAACGCTTCATTTTGATATGAAAAAAAGACGGGCGTTATCGGCGATTATTGGTTTTTCGTATGCTTTTATCTTTTTCTTTGCGGGAACGCTCGATATTTTTGTATCCAATAATGCGCTTATTTTTGTACCCTTCAGTAGAGTTATTTTAATTGCCGCAACCGCTTTTTTATTGGCGGGGGCGTGTCTCACGATACTTTTCTTTCTTATTCCTCATAAATTGTATACACAGGGAATCCTTATTTCTCTCGGTATTTTTGTTGCGGGATATTTACAGGGGACATTTTTGAACCCTAATCTCGGCGGTCTTACAGGGGACGAGGTCGTATGGGGAGATTTTCTTTCGGTTACAATTGTTACTTCTTTAATTTGGGTAGTTTTAATTTTTGCTCCGTCAATTCTTATATCGCCGCGTATATCGGACGCAAAAAGCTTTGCAAAAATCACGTATGCCGTATGCGGCATTGTATGCGGTATGCAGGCGGTGGGTTTAATTGGTAATATCACAACCTCCGATGTATTTGTTTCTAAAAATTTCGGACAATATCTTAACGCGGACAAAGAATTTGAGGTTTCGTCCCAAAAAAACATCATGTTGTTTATTGTTGACCGCTTAGACGGGCAGTATGTAAACGAGGTTATCGAGGACGACCCCTCTTTTTTTGAACGGCTCGACGGATTTACACAGTTTGATAACGCTACATCGTCGTTTTCTTGGACATATCCCTCCGCAACGTATATAAACACGGGTGTTTTCCGCCTTTGTGATATACCCGCTACTCAATATTTTGAAGAAGCCTGGGGCGGGTCGGAGTATATATCCTTGTTAAAAGAAAACAATTATGAGCTTAATTACAGTATGAGTCTCGGTTTTGCATATTCTGATGTAGGTCAGCTTATTGATATTGCGGATAATCTTATGGAAGAAGAAATTCAAAATAAGTTTTTCCCCACAATGACGAGTTTTCTTAACCTTAGTGCGTATCGCTACGCGCCTATGCTCCTCAAGCCGACATTATGGATGGCGGAGGTGGATTTTCCTTATACCGTTTCGACCGGTACAAAAGTTGCTTGTGATGATGACGCTTTGTTTTATCGGCGATTTTTGGAAAACGGGTTGACGGTACAGAAAAAGACAAACAATTATCAATATATTCATTTTAACGGCAGTCACGCTCCTTTTATAATGGACGAAAACGCACTTCCTTCCGAGGATACCGGTCTCGTAAAGCAAACAAAGGGGTGTTTTAAGATTAT
>Ga0082212_10000271_pt1 | contig 75126 bp, 55 predicted proteins | sample TergutNt197P3_FD_71548 | JGI IMG/M metagenome (GOLD analysis project Ga0082212, IMG submission 71548) | Neocapritermes taracua P3 segment gut microbial communities from Petit-Saut dam, French Guiana - Nt197 P3 | ecosystem: Host-associated > Arthropoda: Insects > Digestive system > Gut ...
CCATAGCTTACGCCATGCGGAGAGCCCATCGAATACACAAGGCGCTGGTTCTCCCACATGATGTTACGGCCGGTGCCCTGGAAACCCTGTACCGTGAGGGGTCCATACTCCGCCTGCAAACGCTTGAACTCAGTCTCCCACAGATCGTAAGCCTCATCCCAGGATATCGGCTCCCAGGCATCTGGGTCGCCACGCTTGGACGGGTCGCGCTTTAAGGGGGTCCTGATCCTATCAGGGTGATTGACCACATCGGGAACAGCGATGCATCTCGGACAGATCTTTCCCTGGTTGAAGGGGTGCTCGGGGTCTCCCTCGACCTTCACCAGTTTTCCGTCTTTGACATAGCAGAGAACGCCGCAGCCTTCGTGACACCCTGGTGCCGACCAGGCAGTAGTACGCGTTACGGTGTAACCATCCTCCTCCCATGACAGTGGCACATCTTTGTGCAATGGATTCTCCTTGATGTAATTGCTCATGCGATACCAACCTCCATTCGATTACTTACAACAAAAGGAATAGCTAAGACAGTGCTTTATAGATGTGTCAGTCTTCCTTGGGAACAAAGAGGACCTGTCGCGACTTGCGCCCCAGACGCTTAGACAGATCTTCTATCGTCCCATATTCCATTGAGCCGGTGTAGCAGTTATGCACACAGGCTGGCAGCTTGCCCTGGGCGGTACGATCAGCGCAGAGGTCGCAGAGGTCGGTGGGTACAGGGACGTAGGTCAGCTGCCACTTGTCATCGTTGACGGGCCACGGGCCTACCTCAAAGACCTTGATCCCCCACTTGCCCAGCGGGATATCATGCTCTTCCTTGCAGATCACCTCACAGGTATGACAGTTCGAGCAGAACTCATAGTCGATCAAAATCCCGTACTTTGGCATCAGTACTCACCTTCCTCGCATTTGTAGATTTTGGTTAATACAGCCTTTACGTCGGAGCCAAAGCCGGTGGGGCCTTGATGACCGGGCTCGATGATCAGGTTGGGGTTGACATCCCAGCAACCATACATGGGGTCTTCCTTGGGATCCATCTCGGGGAACCACCAGCCGGAATTGACGTTAGCCATCCCGTAACGGATGATGGGCGTGAGTTTTGCGCGATGCTTCATACGGCCGATATGGTTCTCGATCCACAGCCAATCGCCATCGCGGAAGCCCTGCTCCTTGCCCCAGACATCGTTGATCTCGGCCAGCGGGTCAGGTTGGATCTCGCGCAGCTTGCCGATATCGCGATGCTCGGAGTGGAAGTAGTAGATGTTCCTGGTACCGGTCATGGTGATCACCGGATACTCCTTGTAGAGCTCAGGCGTAGTGTAGGGGCCATAGAAGGGCTCGTCGTAGTAAGGTAGCGGGTTGTCACCGATGGACTCAGCGAACACGGAGTAGAGCTCAAGGCGCCCCGTCCTGGTGTTGAAGCCAGGTTGCCCGTCCTTGCGCAGCTTGCCGGTCTCATAGCGACGGTACTCAAGGCCAGGATAGAGCCAGTTCGCCTCACGGATGTCACGCCACTTCATACCGGACTTCTTGACAAGTTCGTCGTAGACCTCTTCGGTGTTCGCCCAAGGCCACATGTCCTTGTTGAAACGGCTGCCCAAAAGCAGGGCGATCTCGGCGTCGCTCTTGGGTTCGCCCTTGATCTCCAGGCCCTCGATGGGTGACATGGCGCAGGCGCCGGTGCGCTTGGCGATCATGCCGAGCTTCTCCACGTTCATGGCGACCGGCAGTGCGACATCGCCAAAGGTCTGGATCGAGGGAGTCATACGCCAGTCGCAGATCGCGATGAACTCGAGTTTCTGGATGACCGGATAAACGCGGCTGAGGTCGGCATTGCTCATGCAGCACATGGGGTTGGTGCCGAACATGATCGCTCCCCTATAGGCATAGGGCTCTTCCTTCTCGGCCTGTACCAATTGCAGGTCTGGCTGGTCGAGGACCATACCCATGCGGATGAACGGATACTCGTCATAGCCCACAAGCTGCTTCTGGATCTCTTCCGGCAGCTCCTTGAATCCCCAGCTGAAGTAGCTGAAGTCATAGGGCGGGGCGGTGAAGATCTGGCCGCCGGGCTGGTCGATGTCGTTGCAGATCGCCAGCATAGCGATGACCGCGCGCACGCCACCAATACCGTGACGCTGCATGTCAAAGGAGAGTCCCAGCTGCACGCAGGTGTGCTTGCCGGCAGCGAAGATACGGGCAGCCTCGATAACCTTCTCCTTGGGAACCCAGGCTACCTCGCAGAGATGATCGAGGTCATACTCGTTGCAGCGCTCTACCAAAGCCTCAAAGCCGTAGGTCCAGCGGTCGGTCCAGTCGTGGTCATAGAGGTCCTCATCGATGATGACCTTCAGCATGGCCATGGCGATGGCCGAGTCAACAGCGGGACGCGGTTGCAACCAGAGGTCGGCACGAGCAGCCATCCAGGTCAGGCGGGGATCGATGACAACCAGCTTGGACCCACGTTTGACACACTGTACGATCCAGTCGCCGAAGAAGCCATCGGAGCTTGACGATACCGGGTTGCAGCCCCAGTTGAAGATGACCTCAGGGAGCTGGTAGGTAGGATTGTCGAAACGGTCCTCATGGCACTCAGAGCAGTCGGGCATCATGTAGTCGCCCGTGCAGGCGTTGTATGACACCAGGCGCGGCATCCAGCATGCCAGGCCGGAGAAATAGCTCACAACGTGCGGCGTGCCCATGGCATAGGCCAAACGCTGACTCTGCCAAAGTATGTCACGGCCTGTGCCGCAGAAGGACTGCAGGGTATAGGCGCCGTATTCATTGGTGATCCGGGTGAACTCATTGTAGATAAGGTCCAGCGCCTCATCCCAGGTGATCTGCTCCCAGGCATCTGGGTCGCCACGCTTGGAAGGGTCGCGCTTCATTGGGTAGAGCAGGCGGTCGGGGCTGTTCACAACATCAGGCAAGGCCGCACAACGGGGACAGATATGTCCCTGGTTGAACGGATGCGCATGGTCGCCTTCAACCTTTTCCAGCTTTCCATCCTTGACATAGCAGACAATACCGCAACCAGCATGACAGCCTGGCGCTGACCAGGCTGTGGTGCGAGTAACGGTATAGTCGCCTTCTTTCCAGGATGTCGGCAATGGTGTCTTACTCATATACTCCATCTCCTCTCGTAAAGAATTCCCTTTTTTCTCAGGCAACGAAAGCTTAGGGCAGACAACAGTAAAGGTAAACTGGGTGAACTTTCCAATTTCCCGCTAACCGCCGTTTCAGCCTAATACTATTCGTCGTAGTACCTGATGCCTTTGTTACGTTCTTCCTGTGAGGCATCAGGGTATGAAACACGTAACCGAATTCCCATACTCGATCATTTTTGCGGACAGCTCTTCGATTCGAACGATTTCTATGCAATTCGCCAGACAATGAAACTCACAGCTTGCTTTTTTCCCTGCCTTTATTCTGTCATGACACAGATCACAGTAATCTGAGGGTAGGGGTATGAAATTCCAGTACCACTTCCCCTTCAATTCGTCTGGACCAACCTCAAACAGCTTGATCCCCCATTCATCAAGTGGAATGTCTTTTTCTTTTCGACAGGCAACCTCACAAGTATGACACCCTGTACAGTACTTATAATCGATGATCATTCCATATTCGCTCATCGTTGCTCTCTCCTATCAACCGTCAAGTCCGTCGACTTTATAAATCTTACAGACAATCCCCTTATACGGCGCTCCATACCCTAGTTTTCCGATTTTCTTCTGAGGAACACAAAGATTCGGATTTGATTTGAATGCCCCAAAGAGATTCGGCACTTCTGCATCCTGCTCAGGGAACCACCAGCCGTGCTCAGCATGGACCACCCTTGGGTCCACTTCTTTCGCTACCTTTGCTTTTTGTATGAATGAGCCCATCGGGTTTTCAATACATACCCAATCACCGTTCTGAATGCCATACTTAGCTGCGGTTTTCGGATGGATTGTCACCTTAGGCCAGGGGTTGATCTCTCGCATAGAGGGTATTTGACGATGCTCACTATGGAAGAAAGTGATGTTGCGACCACCCGTTGTGAGAATCAAAGGAAACTCTTCCATTACCATTGGGGATGAATTGGGTCCATACAGTGGTTCTTCGAAGTATGGCAGCGCATCTTCTCCCCAACCAGGATAAATAGTGGACTTCAACTCTACTTTACCTGTGGGAGTATTAAAGCCCAGTTTGCCATCTGGCCTCATCAGACCCTTCTCGTATTTCTTGTAGACATACTCTTGTTGATAGATGACGTCATTCTGTAGATCCTCAAAGGTCCAGTCATATTTTGTTTGGATTTGAGAGGTGAAGAACTCTGCCGGCGTGTCCCAGGGCCATAGGTCGGGGTTGAGACGTTTACCCGCAAGGATCATTATCTCAACATCCGATTTACAGTCACCTTCATCAACTGCTTTGTTAATAGCGCCGAGAAGATGCGTATTGCGCCCAAAGTGCGGGAGCGCGATACCTTCATGCTCTCCCACCATCGTCAGGGGAAGCATGACATCTGCTAATGCCATAGCTGTCGGATTCATGAAAACATCTTGTGTCACTACAAAGTCAAGCTTGGAATATGCTTCATAGAAACGCCTTGGCATAGCTCCCTGTGCAGATAGGAAGTTAGCGCCAAGAATCCATAACATCCGCAGCTTCCATGGTTTTTCTGTTTCAAGCATCTCTACGATAAGGTCTGGATGGGATTGGTGCCCTTGAGGCGAGCCTGCATTATGAGCACCATAGCTTGGGTCATCGATATACTTACCTTTTAGCTCGTCAGGGAGGAATCCAAAGGTATCATAGCGCCACTTTCCCATGAAACTTGCAGGCATTGTGAGCGTAATACCTCCGGGAACATCAATATATCCACAGATTGCAGCCAGGCTCATAATGGCATAGCCAGCCTGTATCCCATTGGCTTGCATATCAAGAGCCAGCCCCCATGCCACAGATGAAGGAGCGTTGGTAGCAAATGCCCTTGCTGCAGCAATCAGGGTTTCTTTTGGTACCCAGCTGATTTCTTCTACCCGCTCAGGTGGATACTCTGCCGCACGCTTCGCTAAATCCTTGAATCCGAAACACCAGTTCTCGACGAAGTCATGGTCATAAAGATCCTCGCTTATCACAACATTGAGCAATCCCAGCGCAACTGCTGCGTCGGTGCTTGGGCGTAGCTGGAGGTGGTAATCAGCTCTTGTTGCCAGCCATATTACTCGAGGGTCAACAACAATAAGCTTTGACCCACGCTTCATTAAATCAATGATTGCGTGTCCAAAGAACCCGTCACCACTTGAATAAATCGGGTTCTTACCCCATATCAGGATATATTTCGGTACTTCATATTGCGGATTGTCATATCTATCCGGAAAAAAGGCTGCATAGTCCAGCTCGGGATAACCAGCTCCAAATTGATAATCGCCAACAGCACAGCGTGGTCCATAACAAGAATCACCACTTAAGGCGGTAGTGAAAATCGGAGTGCCTAGCACCGCTGAAGCATAAGCTGGAGCATAAAGGATCACTTCTCGGCCAGTGCCCTGAATGGTAAAACAGGCTTCTGCTCCGTAGTTCTCCTTAATGTAGTTTACCTTCTCCTCGATCAGATCGAGCGCTTCTTCCCATGTCACCTGCTTCCATGCGTTCTTTCCGCGGTCTTTGCGATCCCGGATCATAGGATGAAGGATTCTATCTTTATGATACAAGGCCTCTGGAAGGGCCAGGCATCTGGGGCAAAGCCTGCCATTTGTAATGGGATGATCTGGATCTCCTTCTACCTTGACTACTTTTCCGTCCTTAACATGCAAGAACATACTGCATGCAACTGGGTGGTCTCCAGGAGGAGACCAAGCACATGTCCTTACTTTAACAACACCTTCCTCTTCGGTAATATATCTCTTTTCCACTGTTATCCTCTCTCCCTTCAGTCCTTAGCACTACTCTTTGGCCTTACCTATCTTATACAACGCAACTGTTACGGTGTTTCTTGTGGAGGCATAGCGTTGGGCTTGGGAGTTCGTGGCGGCGCCGGCGGCGGTACCGATCCAATAGCGGGGGCTCCTGGAAAACTAGGCTTCGGAGGTGGCGTTACAGCAGGGCTCGCTTCTCTGAAGGCTTTTACAGCCTCTTCCAGGCTTGTTTCACACCAAGGGCAATTCATAGGGAAGGTACCTCCCGTTGCTGCGTTGATCTCCTGATTGCATTCTGGACAACGTAGACTTTCGGCAATATCTGCTGGCCTAAAACACATTTTATTCCTCCTTCAGGTGAAGTCTTGTCAATGGACGACCCTCTATAACGGCTATTATACTCTCAGGTAAAAAGGGGTATATTAGTAGTGGTGGTTAATCCTGAGCATGCTAGTATCACGTGCACTAACTCTGTTGAGTCTATGCATGCCCTTCGGGCCTTTTTCCTTTTCTGCTACTGGCCTTTCACCTGTTTTTTCCGTACATTAACCAGGTAGTAATAGGCGACCGCGATGAAGGCGATTACTGCGGCTGCTACGTACATCACCCTGAAGCCGTAGCCCGTGATGATGAAGCCGAGGAAATAGGGACTCACGCCCGAGCCCGCATCAGCAAAGAGATAGTAGGTCGATATCGCGCGCGTCGCTTCTGACGGCTCCACGCGCTTGGTGGCAGCGGCCTGACCGGAGGACATGGTGGTGCCCATGCCTGCCGCCATGAAGACCCCAACGCAGATAAGCATGACGGCGTTCTGGACGCAGGCGCAGAAGAGATACCCCACCATCATGATGAGCAGCGAGGGGATAAGCACCATATTCTCGCCATAGCGATCGATGATCTTTCCCGCCAGGGGGCGCAAGGCCAGGAGCAGGACGGCAAATAACAGGAAGGCGAAGGGGGCGTAGGCAGATAGGTCAAGCTCGGCGGCAAAGTTATTGAGGAAGGCGTTGATGGACGCATAGGCCGTGGCGAAGATGAACGCGAAGAAGGAGAATCTCCAGGTCTTCTTATCAATGATACTTGAAGTATTGGGCTTGCCGCTGGAGGCATACTCTCTGAGCCGCTCTTTCCCACTGGCCACACAGAGCGTTGCCACAAGCGCTATTGCCGACAAGCCCGTATTTATCCAAAAGAGGACACTGAAGTCGAATCCCCCCACAACCATGAGGGCCATCAAGGGGCCCACCGCGGTTCCCAGCGTGGTTGAGAGCATGAAATAGCCGGTCCCCTCACCCATGCGCTCCCTGGGAAGGCTTGAGACCGCAAGGCCTGAGACAACCGTGTTCGCAACACCAAAGGAGAGCCCGTGCAGCAACCGGACTATCAGGAGTAGCCCTATCCCTATACCGGTGAGGAGATAGAGGAGCGCGCTTGCCAGCATCACCACCAGCGATATCACAGCAGTCCGCTTCATTCCAAGCTGACGATAATAACGGGCGCTGATGATGCGGCCGGCTACCGCGCCGACCATGAACACTGCCACGGCCAACCCGGCCATACTGCTTGAGGCATCATAGGCGAGGACAGCATACCGCGCCGTCATGGTGACCATAAGATAATAGAATGCGATGATGATCAGATTCGCAATGAACAACAGGCAGAAATCCCGGGTGATGAATCGAGTCTTGTTTGTCATTCCCTTGGTCGTTTCGCGGTCAATGCCAGCAAGGTATGGCAGGAGCAATCATTGTGTCACAAGTCAAAGCATGTGACAAAGGGGACTCAGTGCTGCATGTGAACAAAGGGGACGGTCCCTTTTGTCATAGTGACAAGGGAGAATGTGGGACAGAGGACAGGCATCTGTCCCCTGTCCCGCTTAAGAAGCTGTTCAGGTCAGGTCCTTCAGGCTCATCTTTCCGCGGCAAGATGGGCAGTAGGCCAGGTTGAGCTCGGTGTCCAACAGCCTTTCCTTGAGCCATGCCAGCTCCTCCGCGGTGGCAAAGGGTTTGCCGCATGCCTCGCAGCGCAAAAGTTCGAACTCCTTCTCCCAGATGGTGCGTACGCCGTCTGCGTCCTCGCAGGCAATAGCCCCCGTGGGGCAGACCTCCGCGCAGGAGGCACAGCCTATGCAGGCAGCCGGCGGCTCATCAAACGGGGGTGCAACCTGCTTGTCAACACCGCGCAGGGTGGTCTCTATCGCTGAGTTGCCCAACTCAGCGCAGGCCTTGGTGCAGAGCCCACAGAGTATGCACTTCTCGTCCTTATCCACCGTGAAGCGCAGGTCATAGCCGGTAACGCCGTACTCCTGGCAGTAGGCGGGCAGCGCCCCCTCAGCCAGCGGCGCGCGCTCTGCAAGCAGGGTCAGCACCGTGCGCCGCAGCCGTCTGACCTGCTCGGAATTTGTTGAGACCTTCAGGCCCTCCTTTGCCGGATAGGTGCAACTCACCACCACATCCCGTGAGCCGGAGGCCTCCTCTATCTCCACCACGCAGAGGCGACAGCAGGCCTGGCCAGCCAGGGCCTCATGGTGGCAGAGCGTGGGTATCTCTACGCCGTTTTGCCGTGCGACATCCAAAACATGCTGGCCGGGAGCAGCCTCGCAGGCCAACCCATCGATCATCAGGTTCACGGTCATGGCGCCACCCCCATCCTGCAGACGCCTGCGGGACAGCGCTTATGTGTGATGTGCTCCTCGTATTCATCGTGGAAATAGCGCAGCGTGGTTATGACGGGGTTGGCCGCCGTCTTGCCCAGGGCGCACCGGGAGGCCAGGGTCATGGTCTCGCAGATGCCCTCCAGTATCTCAAGGTCCGCGAACTCGCCTTCACCCTCGCATATCCGGGTCAGTATGTCCAAAAGCCAGCGCAGGCCCTCGCGACAGGGCACGCATTTCCCGCAGCATTCGCGGGCTAGGAACTCCACGTAGTAGCGGGCGGTCTCCACCATGCAGGTGCGCTCGTCCATCACTATCATGCCGCCGGAGCCCATCATTGAGCCGTACTCAAGCAGCGTGTCGAAGTCCACGGGCACGTCCAAAAGCGAATCAGGCAAACAGCCGCCCGAGGGGCCGCCTGTCTGTATGGCCTTGAAGCGCCGGTTCCCCGGTATCCCACCGCCTATGTCAAAGATGATCTCACGTAGCGTGGTACCCATGGGAACCTCTATCAAGCCGCTCCGCTTTATCTTGCCTACCAGCGCGAACACCTTGGTTCCCTTGCTCTTGTCCGTGCCGGTCTGCGCGTACCAATCCCCGCCGTTGGCTATGATCAGCGGGATGTTGATGAAGGTCTCCACGTTGTTCAAAACGGTGGGCTGTCCCCAGAGGCCCTCTTGGGTTGAACGGATGTACTTCGCCCGTGGCTCGCCCACCGCGCCTTCTATGGAGGCTATCATGGCCGAGCTCTCACCGCAGACAAAAGCGCCGCCGCCCCGTACCACCTGCACGCGCAGCTGCTTGTCGCTGCCCAGTACAGAGTCGCCCAGGATCCCAGCTGCCTCGGCATCCAGGATGGCCTGCTTCATGGTGCGCAGCGCCGTGGTGTACTCGTCGCGGATGTACAGGTAGGCATCGGTGGCCCCCACGGCCACGGCACAGATGGCAACACCCTCCAACACGCTGTGCGGGTCACCCTCCAGCATGGAGCGGTCCATAAAGGCGCCAGGGTCGCCCTCGTCGCCGTTTAAGATCACGTATTTGGGGTTGTTGTTATAACCGGCGGCAATGCGCCACTTGCGGCCAGCAGGGAACCCAGCGCCTCCCCTGCCGCGTATGCCTGAGCGCTCCACCTGGGAGATGATCTCCTCCGGTGTCATGGTCAGGGCCTTCTTCAGCGATTCATACACGCCACGCGAAAGCGCGTCGTCCAACAGCTCGGGATCCAGCTCTCCCACATTGCGCAGTGCGAGTTTCTTTTGTGACGAGTAGAACGGGTTCTCTTCCCTTCCTGTCACTCGCTGCCCCGCATCATCGCGGTACAAGAGCCGCTCGACGGGCTCGCCGCCCAGGCTCTCGATTATTGCTGCGGCATCCTTGGGTTTGACCCGGTAGTAGGAGATGTCATCCGGCATGACCTTCACAACCGGCCCGTAGCCACAGAAGCCGTGGCAGCCGGTCTGCTTGACCAGGGGCTCCACCGTGGCATCCGTGGCCGCAGCGCCCGCAACGCCGGCAGCAGCGGCTAACGCCAACTGCTCTTTAAGCGCGGTGACAACAGCCTTACTGCCACTGGCAATGCAGCCGGTGTCGCAGCAGACAAGGATGGTCCTCTTGGCGCTCATGCGACCACCTCCCCTGCTTCCCTGCGACGATAGTCGGCGATGACCTCAGCGATTATCTCGTCGGTGAGGTTGCCGTAATACTCCTCGCCTATCTGCATGGCGGGAGCCAACGCGCAACAGCCCAGGCAGGCGACCGTCTCTATGGTGAAGAGGCCGTCTGCGTCGGTGCCGCCCAGACCCACGCCTAACAGACGTTCCAGCGACTGGAGCACGCCCTTGGAGTCCTTGATATGGCAGGCCGTGCCGTCGCAGACCTTGATGACGTGCTTGCCGCGCGGTGTCAGGCTGAAGGTATGGTAGAAGGTGGCCATGGCATAGGCCTGCGACAGGGGGACCTTCAGATAGTCCGCTGCCGCGACTATGTGCTCTTTGGGCAGGTAGCCGCACTCCTTTTGGATATCCTGAAAGACAGCAAGCGTGTGCTGCCTTTCAGGTGGGTATGCCTGGAGCAGCTCAGTGAGCTTCTCCTGCGCCAGGATCATATTCCCAGCGCCTTCCTCTTTGCGTTGATGTGGTCGAGTATGCCCTGCGCGGCCGCGTGCGGGTCGGTCTCAACCAGGAACTTGCCACCGGTCAGGCCCTCTATGTCGCTGGTCAGCACCTGCGACACCAGCGGGCTGCCCAAAACGGGCGGCACCACGCCTACGTGGGTCAACACGCCAAGCGCAACCACCCAGGTGCCAATGGACACGGCCTTCTCGTGCTGTAGCTCTGGCGCAGAGGCGGCCACGGGCAAATCCTTGATCTGTACACCCAGATAGCCGGCCAGCGCACCCAGAAGGTCGCCGATGCGGGAGTTGTCCACGCAGCTGCCCATGTGCAGGACGGGGGGCAGCGGCCCACCCAGGCCCGCGGCCTCGCCTACGGCGGTCAGCACGCCCAAGAGCTTCTCGCCGGCGTACTTCTTGGCGCCCTCCGGAGAGAGGAAGCCGTACTTGGCCAGGGCGTGGGCCGTGCAGCCCGTCGCCACTATGAGCACGTTGTTCGCAAGCAGGTCCTTGACCATCTCGATGGTGGTCTGGTCCTGCGTCACCTTCACGTTGTTGCAGCCGGCAAAGCCCACGGCGCCCAGCACGTTGCCGGCCACTATGTTGTCGATCAGCGGCTTGAGCGGGTCCTCCGCGTTGACCGCGGCCAGTGCCTGGACTATGGTCTCCAGGCTGAAACCGCCCCAGGCCTCCGACTTGTGCGTGGGTATCTGCACCTTGGCAGCGTCGCGCTTCGCAAAGGCGGCGATGGCCATACGCACGGCCTCCTGTGCCTTCTCGTCAGCGTTTTGCGGGGTGAAGGGCAGGTACTCCGCGTCGGGCAGCTGCCCGATGGGCGTGGTGGTGACCACCTTGGTGTGGTAGCAGGCGGCGACCTTGGTGATGGAGGGCATGAAGCACTGCACGTCGACCACCATGAGCTCCACGGCCCCGGTGATGATGGCCAGCTCCTGGCTCAGGTAGTTGCCGGCCAGCGGTATGCCCTGGCGCATGAGCACCTCGTTGCCCGAGCAGCAGATGCCGGCTATATTGATGCCAGCGGCGCCGGCCGCTATGGCCTCGCCTTCCAACTTGCGTGCCCACTCCACAATCTTCTCGGACACCTCCGGCATATGCCCGTGTACCACAATATTGACCTTGTCGTTGCTCAGGACGCCCAGATTGGCCTCGGTCTTGACGGGGTACGGGATGCCAAACAGTATGTCCTGGATGTCCGTGCCCATCTGCAGGCCGGCGTAACCATCCACCAGGCCCAGTTTGACGCAGGACAGCAGCAGGTTGATCGGCGATCCGTCCACGCCCATGGAGGTCTGGTGCATGGCCGTGCGGATCTCGCGGTCCGGGTTCTTGGGCAGCACGCCCAGCTTGCCCCAGGTCTCCACCAGCGCGGGTGAGGCGGTAGCCGTCAGCCATTTCATGGGCTCATCCGTCTGGTTGCCAAAGTCAGCCAGGGCGGCGTTGGCGATCTCCAGCGCCAGCTCATCGGTGGACTTGCCCTCAGTTGAGATGCCCAGCTTGGCCGCCACGGGCCCTATCTTGTCCGCACCCCTGATCTCATAGGGCGCCGTGCCCTCAGCCGCCGCCTTGAGGCAGTGGATGGCAGAATACGCGTGGTCAGCGTGGGAGGCCGCGCCGCCCACCGTGGTGCGCAAAAGGTTACGGGCGACGATAAGGTCGGCGTCCGCGCCGCAGATACCTTCACGGGGCTCGCCAAAGGGATTGATCCGGCAGGGGCCCTGCAGGCAGTTGCGACAGCAGATGCCCAGGTCACCAAAGCCGCACTGCGGCTTCTGCTGCTCAAAACGGTCCCAGGTGGTCTCGATATGCTCGCGGTTGGCCTTCTCCAGCATCTCGGCTGCCGCGGGGTCTATGGTCTGCTGGCAGTAGTGTTGATGGGCGTGGGTATGAGAACCTTGATTTGTATCACACATGGATGTTTCCTCCTTTTAAGTGGTGTCGCGGTTTTTCGCGGTGTGTCGTTGTAGGGGCCTCAGGCCACGGTCGCCTCTGGCACAGCTGCCATTTCGACCAGGTATTTCACGCGCTTGCCCTTGCTGTAGGTGTCGGGGTCCTCAAACACCAGGGCCTTGGTAGGACAGGCCTGCACGCAGGCTGGGTCATCCCCAGGCGCCACGCACAGGTCGCATTTGCTGATACTGTAGGTCCCAGCCCTGAGCCTGCCCTCCTCGATGGCCCCAAAGGGGCAGGCGATGAAGCACATCGAGCACCCTATGCAGCGGTTCTTATCGTAAAGTACCACGCCGTCCGGGTTCAGGCTCAACGCCTTGGTCACGCAGGCCCTGACGCATTGCGCATCCTGACAGTGGCGGCACCCCAGGGGAAAGCCCCTGCCGCTCCCGCCCACCTCGACATGCACCCCGCTGAGCTGCAGATCCGGCTCCGCCAGAGCGCCGTACAGCGTCCGCGAGCTGGAATGCGCCACGCAACACGCAATCTCGCAGGAATGGCACGCCATGCATCTTTCATCGTCGATTAGGATTTTTTTCACGCTGATCCCTCCTTTTTCCTCTTCTGTATGGGTCATTATCCTGATACTCAACCTGAGTATTGCTTCTTGGACTGACTGCTCTGAAAAAGTAGATCATTGATTCTGGCACCAAATTGATAACAATAAGTACCATTTTCAGTATAAGCGGTGCGTCATACTTCCTGCAATGCATTTCATCGGCGCTGACAGCTGTCGTACCCCCTATGGTCTGTTCCAGCGTGCCGTCGGCTCGACTCAATGACTCTCCCTCCTTTCTCATGATAAAACCGTGCCGACAATTCGGCGCACTGGGTCGTATTACTGTTGACGGATCCACAAGGAGGAACCGACACGCCGTTAACTGGAGTGAGGGAGGAATCATGAAAAGAAGACTGACCATAGTATTGAGCGTGGCGCTGGCTGCTGTCTTGGCACTGTCGTGTTGGGGGTGCGCGCCAAAGGTCGATGTTGCAGAGGAAGCAGCCACCGGGCGACCACCTGACAGCACGGCCACTGTGCCTACCTCTGGCAACACAGCCCTTCCGCCTTCTTCACTGTATGAGGGCGAATTCAGCGAAAGCTATGAGCTGTGGGGGGATTTCAATACCGAGGAGTACTCAGCGCTTACCGAGAACGGCTTCCTCAGCGTGGCCACCAACCCCACCTCGACCTTCTCGTCAAGTGTGGATACCGCAAGCTACGCGAACCTGCGACGCATGATCAACAGCGGTTATGACCTGAAGAGCATCCCCTCGGGGGCCATAAGGACCGAGGAGTTCCTCAACTATTTCAACTATGACTTTGTAAAGCCCAGTGACGGTGATGCCTTTGCCATCAGCGTGCAGATCGCTGACTGCCCCTGGAACAAGGATACGCGCTTGATGATCGTCGGCTTGCAGGCCCAGGATTTTGAGACTGCTACTGCAGCTGCCGGTGTCAACGCGGAACTGGGGTCGAACCTGGTCTTCCTCATCGATGTCTCGGGTTCCATGAACAGTGCGGACAAGCTCCCTCTGCTCAAGGAAAGCTTCTCCTATCTGGTCGACCAGCTGAACCCCAATGACCGGGTCTCGATTGTCACCTATGCCGGCTCAGACCGCGTGGTGCTGGAAGGGGTTTATGCCAGTGAGAAGAAAACGATACTCAAAGCCCTTGAGGGTTTGCAGTCAGGTGGCTCAACCGCCGGCGCAAAGGGGCTGACGCGTGCCTACGATATTGCTGGGAAGTACTACATCGAGGGCGGCAACAACCGAATCATCCTGGCTTCTGACGGTGATCTGAATGTGGGCATCAGCAGCGAAAGCGAGCTGCATGATTTTGTAAGCGAGAAGCGCGCCAGCGGCATCTACCTTTCTGTGCTTGGCTTTGGTACAGGCAATTACAAGGACAACAAGATGAAGACCGTCGCACAGTATGGCAACGGCACCTATTATTACATCGACTGTATCGAAGAGGCCATCAAGGTCTTTGGCGAGGATTTGAGCGCTACCCTGTTCAGCGTTGCCGATGATGTGAAGGTAGAGGTCGAGTTCAACCCTGCCTACATCAAGGGCTATCGTCTGATAGGTTATGAGAGCCGTCTGATGAGCCATGAGGATTTCACCAACGATAAGGTGGATGCTGCTGAGGTAGGGGCCGGACACCAGGTAATCGTCGCCTATGAGATAGTCATGGCTGATTCCGCCTTTGAGATCGGCGGAGCGCCGTTGAAGTACCAGGGGCAGGGCGCTGGCGTGGGTTCAGGCGAAGGTGTCGGAGCAGGCAACGGTGCAGGTGTCGAGAACGGCGAGTGGCTCACCCTGGCGCTACGCTACAAGGACCCTGGAGCTACTGAGTCAAAGCTCAGGGAGCGCGCAGTAGGCAAGGCTGCCTATGTCAGCGAACCCAACGAGGACTGGATCTTCGCCTCGGCGGTCATCGAGTTCTGCATGGTGGTCTCCCAAAGCGATTACGTGGGTACCGCAACCCTGCAGGGGGCAATAGAGCGTGCGCAGGCGGGCGAGAAGTCCGACCCGTACCGCACGGAGTTCATCTCCCTGGCCCAGAAGCTGGCATATCGCGATTAAAACTGACAGGCGATGTCCAGAAGCTGGCACGGCGCCAACTGGGACAAGGGGCAGTGGGACAAGGGGCACCGCTGCCCCTTGTCCCGTGTTGCGGTGGGACAGAAGGGACGGTACCGTCTACTACCCACCCACCTGAGCGATCTCAAATTCCAGGGTCGGCGGCAGCGAGGTGGTCGAGGTCGCCTGCCGGGGAGTCCCAGAGAAGCCTCCCCAGAATCGTTGCCAGCTGATCTTCACGCCTTCCCACCAACTGGGCTCGGGCACGTTCTCAGTTGCCACCAGATTCACATGGGAGATGACCTCCCGGTTCTGCGTCCAGATGATGGAACCCACCACATCACCCTTCATGATGGAGCCTTCCCTCTCGATCAGCTTCACTTCCTGGGTGATCGGGCCGTCGTAATCAAAGAAGACGGTTGAGACCGGCTGTTCGGCGACCACGGACACCGTCTTATCTATCCAACTAGGGCAGGCGAGGTTCGCGACCGGTATGGTCGAATTGATCAGCTCGATGGTACGGTAGTGCGCAAAACCCCATTCCAGCAACACCCGCGCGTCATCAAAACGCTGATACTCATCGCCACAGTGGAAGACAACCGCATAGAACTCAAAGCTGTTGCGCTTGGCGCTTGCGACCAGACAATAGCCGGCCTCATCGGTGAAGCCGGTCTTCACGCCGTTCGCGCCTGGCATAGAATCCAGCAGTTGGTTGGTCGAGTAGAAATACTCCTCGCGGTCATCGATCTCAAGGCTGGCCGTCGACAGGGTGACAACCTCGCGGAAGATCTCGTTCTCCATGGCAACGCGCGTCAGGGTCAGATAATCCCGGGCCGTTGTGTAGTTGCCGTCATCCTCAATGCCGGAGGCGTTGGAGTACTGCGTCCCGGTCATGCCCAGCGCCTCGGCCTTCTCGTTCATCATCTTCACAAAGCCGAACTCCGTGCCGCCCACATTCTCGGCGATCGCCACGGCGGCGTCGTTGCCCGAGGGCACCATCATGCACAAGAGCAGCTCCCGCAGCGTCAGCCTGTCGCCCTGTAGCAGATGCGACGAGGAACCCTCGGTATAGGCCGCCCCATAAGTCACGTACATGGGGGTGTCGGGACTCGAGTTCTCCAGCGCGACCAGCGCGGTCATGATCTTGGTGGTCGATGCCATGGGCACACTCACATCCGCGTTGCGCTCCCACAGGATGGTGCCGTCCTTCGCGCAAAGCGCCGCGTAATCAGCCTCTATGTCGGGCGCATCGGGCACCGAGATATAGGCTGAGCTCGTCGGCCGGTCCTGGTAGGCCTCGCTGATGGTCCTTCCGCTGACCGTGTCCTCAGGCCGGATGTCGGCAAGCGCGGTGACAGGAGCCGCAAAGAGGCTCCCCGCCACCAGTACAAGGGCAAGTGATATACGGAGAAGGACGGGGCTCACCCCGCGCCCGCGCGAAGGCCTCGGCTTATGCATACAGCTCACGTGGCTCCATCACGCGGAAGCCCGCTGCGATGATGACCGCCTCGGCTTCCTCATGCGCGTCGACGCGCAGGATGTCTACGGCGTGGCCGGCGCCTGAGGCAAAGCAGTAGGCGTACTCAACGTTGATGCCCGCAGCGTCCAAGGCCTCCAGCAGGGCGGCAAGGCCACCCGCGTCATCAGAGACCTCCACCGCGAACACCTTGGTCAGCGAAGCGCGAAAGCCCTTCTCGTTGAGGACTGCATAGGCCTCGCGGGGCGTGTCGGCGATGATGCGGGCCACGCCAAAGCTGGCGGTGTCGGCCACGGTCAGGGCGTGCATGGATATGCCGGCGTCACCCAGGGTGCGACAGAGCGCAGCGAGCCGGCCCTTATCGTTCTCAAGGAAAACGGTTATCTGGTCGATCATCAGCGCTCCCCTCCCTTGTTGTCACGGTTGTCGATGACGCGGCGCGCCTTGCCTTCGCTGCGTTCGATGGACTTGGGCTCGACCACCTTGACCTCGACGCTCACCTGCAGGTTGCTTCTCAGCTCGGCGCTGATGCGGCGCTGCAGGTCCTCGATCTTGCGGATCTCGTCAAAGTCGAAGTCCGGTACGGTCTCCACCTTGAGCGTCATGCGGTCAAGCGGCCCCTTGCTGGTCAGCACTATCTGGTAGTAGGAGGTGACTTCGCTGAAGCTGGCGAGCACCTCCTGGAACTGGCTGGGGAACACATTGACGCCGCGGATGATGAGCATGTCGTCCGTGCGGCCTTGGATGCGGTCCATGCGCCGAAGCGTACGGCCGCAGGCGCACGCGCCCGGCAGGATGCGGCTGATGTCGCGGGTGCGGTAGCGGATCAGCGGCGAGCATTCCTTGGTGAGCGTGGTGAAGGCCACCTCGCCGTACTCCCCCTCGGGCACCGGCTGGAGGGTGTTGGGATCCAGTATCTCCATGATGAAGTGGTCCTCAGCCACATGCAGGCCGTTTTGGTGGCGGCACTCGCAGGAGACCCCGGGGCCCATGACCTCGGACAGCCCGTAGATGTCCACCACCTTCACACCGAGCTTTGCCTCTATCTCGCGGCGCATGCCCTCTGAGCAGGGCTCTGCGCCACAGATCGCCCCCGATATCTTGAAGTCCTCAGCGGGGTTGAAGCCCATCTCGATGGCCGTGTCGGCAATGAGCAGCGCATAGGAGGGCGTGCAGGCGAGTATATCCACGCCAAAGTCGCGCATCATCTGCACCTGGCGCCGGGTGTTGCCGCTGCTCATGGGCAGGATGGTCGCGCGCATGCGGATACCGCCCTCATGCGCTCCCAGGCCGCCGGTGAACAGGCCGTAACCGTAGGACACCTGCAAAAGCGAGTGCTCGTCGCCGCCCACCATGGCTATGGTGCGGGCGAAGGTGTCGCCCCAGTTCTCTATGTCCTTTTGCGTGTAGCCCACCACCGTCGCGTTGCCGGTGGTGCCTGACGAGGCGTGCAGGCGCTGCACACGCGCATCGTCAACAGGGTAGGCGAAGAGGTCAAAGGGGTAGGCATCCCGCAGGTCCTGTTTGAGGGTGAAGGGCAGTTTCTGCAAGTCGGCAAGGCTGGTTACGTCAGAGGGCTTGATGCCCTTCTCGTCAAAGGCCCGCCGATAGAAGGGTATGCTCTCATAGCAGTGGGTAACCGTGGACTGCAGCCGCACAAGCTGCAGGGCCTCTAACTCACCGCGGTCCATCATCTCTATGTCTGGTTGGAAGTACTTCTCCGGCCCAAGTACCCTACCGGTTGAATCTGCCACCTTCTGCGTTCCTTCCTTGTAGCTTGCATGGGGTGTCTGCCACCCTGAGGCCTGGGGCCTGAACCTAACTACCCTAGGGCCTGGGGCCTGGGGCCTTGGGGCCTTGGGGCCTGGGGCCTGGGGCCTGAGCCTAACTACCCTAGGGCCTGACTGGCTCCTTTGTCCCGACCTCGATGATCTCAGGCTCGGGGTCATACACAGACCTGAAGTCGGTCTTGTGGATGAGCTCGCCCTCCTTATTATAAACGTACCTGGTCACCACTATGCTCCGGCCGCGGACGCCTTCCTGCTTGGTCCGCTCCTCACCTTTATACATCTCTGGGTTATCCACCTTCTTGGTCTCAAAATCCGTACGGTCATAGAACCCGGTGTCCTCGAACTCCACCCGGTATCCTGGGTCAGTACCCCACAAGGTACAGGTCACCGAGCTGTCGGTGTAACTCATGGTCAAAAGCAGCCACTGACCGGTATCGTTCTCGAACTTGAGGTCCGGCCAGCGCCAGGAGATGGTGGAATCGCGCCCCGCCGGGTAGCTTATCATGTAGAACCCGTGTTGCACCCGCTCCACAATGGGCACGCCGGATTCAAGGGCAGCGTTGAACACGGTGGTCGCAACCTGGCAGATACCGCCGCCTATCTCGTCGACATACTCGCCCTCTACAATGGCCGTCGCCTCCTGGAAGCCCCGCTCCGCATTGCATTCACCGGCGGTGTCATTGAAGGACCAGATGCCGCCCGGCTCGATCAACGAATAGTTGATCAGGTCTGAGACAAGGTGGATATTGGTTATCTTTGCGTCTGAGACGTACAGGTAATCGGTGGTATAGGAGGCGAGCATATCGGTGATACCCATCTCCTCGAGCCCTGCGGTGGTAAGTGTCGGCTCAAGCTCTGTGACGCTGAGCTGCACCCTGCGATCCTTGACAGGCTCGCCCGTGGGAAAGAGGATGGCGTTGAGGTCGACGGTCACCTGCGCGTAGTTGATGCCGGTGCCGTTGATGCTTGGGACAATGGTCAGCTTGTCGTCCACAAGCTCGAAGCGCGCATTCTGAGGGCGAACGCCGCCGGGGTCGCGGTCGCCTATGATGTCATGGATGCCCGCTTCCAGCAGGCTTTCCGACACAAAGGCCACAAGCCTTATGCTTGAGCTTCCATCTTCGCCCTTGCCTTCGCCTTTGCCTTCACCCTTGGCAGCGCCGGCTCCGCTGGCGCCTCCGCCCGTGCCCACGCCTCCGCCCGTGCCAGCGCCTTCGCCCTCGCCCACGCCTTCAACGGTGGTCCTGACCCACGAGCCAAGCGTGTTCGAATCAAGGTTCCAGGAATCCTCATTGCTGTAGACAAGCGCAACCGGCCGCTCAATGGCCTGCTGCGCCAGAAGCGCCACCTCGGCCGCCATTTCATCGTCTATGTCCACCGGCACCATGCTCATCGGGATGACCACTGCGCGCCTGTTGCCGGTACTCAGGAAAGCCTGCTCAAGAAGGTCGACAAAGGCCTCGTTGTCAACGCCTGTCCCCTCCACGCTGGGGACAACAACAAACTGCCCCTCTTCAAAGCGGATATCGGCATTCTGCATACTCTGGCCAAGAGAATCGCCCAACAACAGCTCAAGCCCCTCTAGGAAACTCTGGTCATACTGCACTTCAGCGGACAACTCGACGCCACCAAAAGCCGCCTTCAGGCGCCCCGGCAGGTCGAACCCCTTCCCAACCCTAAAGGCCTCCTCGGCAAGCTTGCCGGCATCCACCTTGGCCCCAACGGTGATGTCGGTGATCCGCCAGGACTGGGAATCCCCAAAATCCTGACTGCTCTGGTACACGCCGCCAGGATGATACAGCTCGATGGTCTGCTCGTTCGCCCCCGCCTTTGCCAAGTCCTCGTTCCCAAACAGGAAGACGGGCTCATCCGAGAGCAGCTCACTCATACGCACCTCTAACAGCACCTCGGCTTCCCATTTGGTCAGCCCGCCAAGGTCCACGCCCTGCATCGTGACTCCCTTATGGACCTTGCCGGAGTACTTGGCGATATCGACAACCAGCCCTAACACCGCAATGGCAACAATGAGGATGAGCACACCAAGCGCTATCTGCTTTATCGTGAAACGTCTTGGGGAGAATACCTTCTGACGAGAAGGACCGGTCTTGATCCCCTTGGTCCCTGCGTCGGGGCGCGCCTTCCTGGCCCTGATGGCGTTGTCCCTGGGAGCCGAGCTCCTGCCACCCTCCCTGGGGACTTGGCTCCTGCCACTCTGCGGCGTCTTGCCGGAGGGCCTGCTACTGCCTGTGCCTGGGCTGGGGTTCCTTGCGCCAGTACTCCTGGCGGCAGGTGACGAGCCTGAGCGCGACGTGCTTGTTCCAGGCCGTCTACGTGGGGGAGGGTTCTGGGGGCTCACCGTGTCTTTTCCCCTCTACCACGCTTTGGTTCCTTGTAGGGGCCAGAACGCCTCTCCGAGGTGGACGCTGCAGTAGGTAGGGTGGAATAGCCGAGCTTCTCCTTCTGACCCTTTTGCGCCTTGAGCGCCATGGCGAGGCCGTCGTCTGTGTTGGGACGCACTCCCTGACGCAGGTAGATACCTGCGGTTATTATCGACAGGATCACTCCTGCGTAGAGCAGCCACAGGCCACCCGGCGCCTGGGCAGCTCCCCAGCCGGGTAGAAAACGCAGTTCGACAAGACCTAAGCCAGGTAACATCGGCCAGAGCAGGACCAGCGAACAGAAGCCTACCATGAGGATGGCTGTGGTGAGCTTGCCTAAGAAGATGACCTTGAAGCCCCTGTTGAATCTCCTCTTCTGGTAGATGGTCAGGGCAAGCATGCAGGCATCGCGCGCGAAGAGGAGTACCAGTATCCACAGCGGCATGCGCCCAACCAGGAAGATGGCAACGATGCTGAACCCGATGAATACCCTATCGACCAAGGGGTCGAGCCACTGTCCCAACCGGGAAACGGAGTTGGTGATGCGGGCAATGAAGCCGTCGACGGCGTCGGTCAGCGACGCAGCCAACAGGATGATGAAAGCCAGGAAGTTGTTCTCGTATCTGACCAGCAGCACAAAGAAGACCGGGAGCAACAGCAACCGGATCACAGAAAGAAGATTGGGGATGGTGAGAATCCTGTTCGATACTTCCTGCGGCACAGACTCCTCTTCCTGACCTCGTTCAGACGCCCAATATGCCTCACAGAGCTGCAACTTCTGAGCTTCAAGCGATAGCAACAGCTCCTCTGTGACAAGTATACGCGAAATAGCCTCAGCTAGTCAGGCTGTTGTGTGATAATTGACGTAACACTGACAGACTGAAAGCCGTCTCTGGCGCTGCCTTTTTATTGGGGCTGGCTAGGAAAGCAGCCTATGGTTACCCGTATTCTAGACGGCCTCTAGCGCCTGCTTGACGTCGGCGAGCAGGTCGGCCGTAGCCTCTATGCCGCAGGAAAGGCGGATCATATCCGGCTCGATGCCGGCTGCCGTCAGCTCCTCGTCGCTCATCTGGCGATGCGTGGCGTTCGCAGGATGCAGGACGCAGGTGCGTGCGTCGGCCACATGGGTGGCGATCTGCCCCAGCTTAAGGCTCTTCATGAACTGCTCGGCGCCCGCGCGCCCGCCAGCCACCCTGAAGCTCACCACGCCGCAGGAACCACCTGGCAGGTACTTCAACGCCAGCTCATGGTAAGGGTCGCCAGGCAAGTCGCAGTATTTCACCTGCACCACCTTGGGGTGAGCGCTGAGGTACTCGGCAACAGCCAGCCCGTTGATGCAGTGCTGCTTCATGCGCAGGTGCAGGCTCTCCAGCCCCAGGTTCAACAAAAAGGCGTTCTGCGGTGACTGCGTGGAGCCAAAATCGCGCATGAGCTGCGCCGTTGCCTTGGTGATGAAGGCGCCCTCCAGCCCAAAACGCTCGGTATAGACAACGCCGTGGTAGCTCTCATCCGGCGTGGTGAGGCCGGGGAACCTATCCGCATGGGCGTTCCAGTCAAACCGCCCCGCGTCCACAATGCAGCCGCCCACAGCAGAGCCGTGGCCGTCCATGTACTTGGTGGTCGAGTGCACCACAATGTCGGCGCCCCACTCGATGGGACGGCAGTTGACCGGCGTGGGGAAGGTGTTGTCGATGATCAGCGGCACGCCATGCGCGTGCGCTGCCTGCGCCCAACGCTCGATGTCAAAGACGGTCAGCGCCGGGTTGGCGATGGTCTCGCCAAAGACCGCCTTGGTGTTAGGCTCAAATGCCGCCTCAAGCTCTGCGTCCGAGCAGTCAGACGGTAAGAACGTGAACTCGATGCCCATGCGCTTCATGGTGACGGCGAACAGGTTGTAGGTGCCGCCATACAGCTCAGAGGACGCGACTATATGGTCGCCAACCCCCGCGATGTTGAACACAGAGAAGAAGCTCGCCGCCTGTCCCGACGAGGTGAGCATGGCCGCTGAGCCGCCCTCCAGCTCGCAGATCTTCGCGGCGACGTTGTCATTGGTGGGGTTCTGCAGCCGCGTGTAGAAATAGCCCGCCTCCTCCAAGTCGAAGAGCTTGCCCATGAACTCGCTGGTATCGTACTTGAATGTGGTGCTCTGGATGATGGGCACCTGGCGCGGCTCGCCGTTTTTTGGCTGGTACCCGCCCTGCACACAGATGGTCTCTATGGACTTGCTCATGATGATGTGCTCCCTTTTCTACAGGTAAAATTTGCAGCGTATTATCTTATACCATTAAGCAGATAACGATAAGCCTGAGTCCCTCAAACGGCGCCGGCAACCATCCCAGACCCAAGTCCCTTCCGGCGCCGTGGTTGTAGCCTGCTGCCAAGGTGGCATGTGTGTATGACAAAGGGCTTCATGACATATGACAAAGGGGACGGTCCCTTTTGTCATATGAAGTCCGGGGTGGCAATATGACAAAGGGGACGGTCCCTTTTGTCATGATGCCCTTTGTCATGATGCCCTTTGTCATGAAGCCCGGGGTGACAGCAGATTGCAGTAGTTTCTTATTATCAGGCGTGTTCGAGGACGCGGGGGGCAACCTGCTTCTTGCGGGAGAGGATGCCTGGCATCCAAACACTGCCCTCGGCGAAACTTATGTCAAAGGCGCGCTCGACCACCCGGGGGTTCCCTGCAAGCAGAAGCTGCGAGCCCTCCGCGATGACGTCGGTGACCAGCAGCAAGGCGAATTCATAGCCGCGCTCGGCCACCTTCTTCTCCAAGTGGGATATGAGCTCAGTCTCGTGCTTGAGGATGCTCGCAAGTGAGACGGTCTCATATTGCGCGATGAGCACGGTCTTATCGGCAACCTCGAACTCCTTGGCGTCAGTGCCCGTGATCGCCTCGATGGTCGGCGGACTCGCCGCATCGCGGCTCCCAAAGAGCTCGATGCCGAATTGCAGGGCGTCCACTCCTACGAGTTCGCCCAGATAGGCTGCGACCTGGTGGTCGATGGGTGTGCAGGTGGGCGACTTGAGCAGCACCGTGTCGGTCATGACGGCTGAGAGCAGCGCAGCGGCGATGCCCCGGGGTATCTCCACCTTATGGCGCTGGAACTGAAGCGTGACTATGGTAGCTGTTGAACCTACGGGCAGGTTGAGGAACTGGATGGGCGAGTTTGTCTGGACATCACCGATGCGGTGATGGTCGACTATCTCCAGCACGTCGGCATCCAGGATCCCCGGAGCGCTCTGGGCGACCTCGTTGTGGTCGACCAGGATGACGCGGCGGCGGGGTGGACGTGCCAGGTTTGAGCGGGTGATGATGCCGATGCACCTGTTCTCATCGTCAAGGACCACTGCCTCGCGCAGGGACGCGGAGAGGACGTCGTCGATGACGTCTTTGAGGAGCGCCTCGGGCTTGAGGGTGAGCGCGCGCCGGTCCAGATGACCCTCTACGCTGTCTGCGAGTGTGTCCTGGCGTGTGCGTTCGCTGTCGAGCTCCGAGATGAAGATCTCCGCGAGCATGCGGGTGGTGAACAGGCCGTGGTAGGTGCCATCCAGCTCGGTGACCACCAGGGCCCTGATCTTGCTATCGCGCATGCGGAGCCCCGCATCCAGCAGGCTGGCGTCTATGGGGACGCTGATGACCGGGCTGGTCATGACGTCGCTGACGCGGCTGAAGAGGTGCGGTATGACCGCGGGTGGCTGAACGCCGTATCGATCGAACACCCAGCGCGTCTCATGGGGCAGCGGGCCGAGCCGCACCGCCTCATAGGCTTGCTCGGGATTGAGCTGCCCTTTGAGATAAGCGTAGGCGACGGCGCTGCTGATCGAGTCGTTGTCTGGATTCTTATGGCCCAGTACCAGTATCCGATGCAAAGTTCCTCCCCTGACGGAATCTGTCTATTGCGGTACAAGGGGGACGATGACACCCCCACTGTCCGTACCAGTATAGAGGATACGCTGGATGAAGTGCTGGGAATTGCCCGTCAGTCCAGAGGGAAGAGCGTGTAGGCGGTGCGGTCCTTGGAGGGGACGCGACAGACCTCTATGTGGAAGGCCTGCTCGATGGCGCCGGAGTCGAAGACCTCCTCCACGCTGCCGGCGCAGATGCAGCGGCCTTTCTTCATGACCACCATCGCGTCGGAGTAGCGCAGGGCCAGGTCGAGGTCGTGGATGACCATGAGGATGGTCTTGCCGGAGATGCGGTTGAGCTCGGTGATCAGCTGCATGATGTCGTGGCAGGCGCGCACGTCGAGGTAGGTGGTGGGCTCGTCGAGCGCGATGATATCAGTGTCCTGGGCGAGCGTCATGGCGATGAAGGCGCGCTGCCGTTCCCCGCCGGAGAGGCGACGTACGTCGTGGTTGCGGAACTCCTCGATGCCCGCCAACAGCATCGCCTCCTCGATCTGCCGCTTGTCCTCAGCGTCAAGATGCGAGCGCATCTGGCTGTGGTAGGGATAGCGGCCGCAGGCTACCAGCGCCTCGACGCTCATGGCGGGAGGCCGGGCGCCCTGTGCGAGCAGGGCCAGATGCCGCGCCCGCTGCCTGCCCTTCATCCCCAGGCTGGGTTTGCCGTCGATGAGCACCTCGCCACCGTGTGGCTCGATGATCCCGTCGATGAGCTTGAGCAGGGTCGACTTGCCGCAGCCGTTGGGCCCCACGATGCTGGTTATCTCGCCTCGAGCGATGTCAAGGCTCAGGCCCTCGATGAAGGGCTTCTTGGTGTAGGTATAGCTGAGGTCCTTCACGCTGATGGCCTGCGGCGATACGCCCCTGGCAGGGGTGGATGCAACAGGGCGGGCGGCGGCGGATGTGACAAAGGGGACGGTCCCTGATGTGACAAAGGGGACGGTCCCTTTTGTCATGTCTTCTGAAGATGTGACAAAAGGGACCGTCCCCTTTGTCACATCCGCAAAACGCTCCGTCCCCTTTGTCGCATCTGTCTTACGCATCGCCGTGCTTCCTGTTCTTGATTATCAGGTAGACAAAGAAGGGGCCACCGATAAAGGCCATGAGTATGCCCACGGGGATCTCATAGGGTGCAAAAGCCGTCCGCGCCAACAGGTCGCAGAAGACCACAAAGGCCGCGCCAAAGGTCGCGCTCAGGGGTAGGACTACGCGGTTATCGTGCCCCACCAGAAAGCGGATGAGGTGCGGCACTATCAACCCCACAAAGCCAAGCAGGCCCGCAAAGCTCACGGCACAGCCAGCCAGAAGCGCAGCCAGCCCCAGAAGCGACATGCGCCAACGCCCCACGTTCATGCCCAGGGAGTGCGCCGTCGCGTCGCCCAGCGACATGATGTTGAGCTTGTTCGCCACCAGCACCGCCACTACCAGACCGATGATGATATAGGGCGCTGGCCAGATGAGGTTAGTCATCAGCACGCCGGACAGGCCGCCTACCAAGAAGCGTGATGCCCCTATGTAAGCGTCAGGGTTGACGATAAGTATGGTGTTCATCCCCGCCGCGAAGATGCTGGATAACGCGATACCTGCCAACACCACCGTCAGGCGGGAGGCTCCCATGCCCAGCGAGATGAAGAAGATGATGACGGCGGTGACCAGGGCGCCGGCAAAGGCGGCAAGCGGCTGCAGGGCGAACAGGCCGGGCACAAAGGCGCTCACCAAAAGCACGGCAAAGCCGGCGCCGGCGTTGATGCCTATGATGTTGGGGCAGGCCAGCGGGTTGTCGAGCACCGCCTGGATGAGCGCGCCGGCCATGGCGAGCGCGGCTCCGGCCAGAAGCGCGGCCAATACCCGCGGAAGCCGCACGTTGAGCAGTATGCTCTTGGCGCTGTCGCTTAAGGGGTGGCCGGTGATGAGCGCCCAGAACTCCGGCAGGCCCACAGAGCTCGACCCCACAAAGAAAGCGACAACTGTGGCCAGCACAAGGAATGTGACGGTCGCCGTTATCGCTATAGCCTTGGTGCGTCTAGCCCTCAGAGGCTTCATAGACCCCCACTTGTCACACGGTTACCACTGCCGGACTGCACCCCTGCGCCCTTATCGTTAAGAATCTAATCATACAATATGTCTGAAAGCGTCTGGTAGCTCTGGCCCCAGTTCGCGTTTGGCTTGTAGAGGAACAGTTTCTTGTCAAGCGTGATGTAGCGCCCGTTTCGCACCGCGTCCAGGGTGGCCCAGGCGGGGTTGGCCGCGGTGGCCTCCTCCAGGTTCTTCAGGGCGGCGGCGTCGTCGTTGCCCATGGGGACCACCAATATGAAGTCGGGGTTCAGCTCGATGATCGACTCAAGGCTGAAATCCCGCAGCAGGCTTGCGTGCTCATCGGCGAGGTTTATCACGCCCAGCTCAGCCAGCATGGTGCCCGTCATGGTTGAGGAGTCCTGCACCCGCGTCCCCCCCGAATAGGTGGTCATGAGCAGCACCGTGGGCTTTGAGTTGTACGTGGCGGCCTTGGTTTTGACGGTGTCTATCTGCTGCTGGACCGCAATGCCGTTTTGCTCGTACCGGTCGTCGCGGCCGGTGATGTCGCAGCAGACGCGCAGCATCCGCAGGTAGTCCTCAAAGTTGGTCACGTTGAAGTAGGCGACCTCTATGTTGGAGCTTTTGAGTGCGTCGCGCAGACCCACCTGGCTTGCCGAGGCATCCTTGCCGGTCGACAGACCGCTCATGATGACAAGGTCGGGCTCCAGGGCGATGATGAGCTCCAGGCTTGGGTCGGCAAAATAGCCCACCTCGGCGATATCCGCGCCGGTAAGGCCGTAGTCCTCAAAAGCGTCGCTGGTCGCCCCAATAAGCGTACCGCCAGCCAGCTCCCAGATGTTGGCAAAGCTGCCCATACAGGCCACCACGCGCTGGGGATTGTCCACCGTGACCTCATAGCCCAGGTCGTCGGTGAAGGTGCAGGCGGTTGCCTCGGCGGCCTGCCCGGTGGCCTGCCCTGTGGCCTCTCCGGTCGCCTCTCCGGTTGTCTGCCCCGGTGTCTCCTTGGCGGGTTCCTCCGTCTTGCAGCCCACCACCAGGGTGGCAGCAAGGCACACGCACAGCGCGCACGCAACAAGACGGGAGATCATTCCTTTACGATAGAACATGGTCTAGTTTCCTTCCGATTCCAACTCCAGCTGCTGCCCATGCGCGCAGTAGTCGTCCTGCGCCATGATGTCGCCTTCATGGTAGTAAGCCGCGCGCGCCCTACAGCCGCCGCAACCATCCTTATAGTCGCAGGTACCGCAGGCGCCGCTGTACGCCTGCGTGCGCAGGGTCTGAAACACCGCGCTGTTCTGCCAGATCACATCAAAGGGCGTCACACGCACGTCGCCCGCCTCCTCGGTCATGTACGCGCAGGGGCGCACAATGCCCTCGGATCCAATGACGCAATAGGTCAGCCCCGCCAGGCAGCCGCGACTGAAGCGCGTCTCAATGCCCAACTGCTTGGCAACCCGGGTGAACTGCGGCGCGCAGGTGGGCTTCACGTCTATGGATACCTCGGCCTGCTTGGTCATGATGGCCCGCAGCAGCTCCTCGTTCTCGCGCACCGCAAGCGAGGTCTCTTTGATGTACACGCCACGTCCCACGGGGATCAGAAAGAAGATGTAGTGGGCAACCGCCCCGATCTCTGCGGCAAAGTCAGTGATGGCGCAGACCTCGTCCCTGTTCCAGTCCACCACCGTGGTGTGCAGCTGGAAGGGCAGCCCCGCCTTCTTGCAGTTCTCAATACCCGCCAAGGTGAGCTTGTGGGCGTCCACAAGGCCCCTGAACTCGTCATGCTTTGCCGCGTCTAGGCTGTCTATGCTGATGCCCATGGCCACGGCGCCGCACTCCTTCAGGCGCCAGGCCACCTCCTCGGTGATGAGGATGCCGTTGGTGCCAAAGACCGGTCGCAGCCCCTTGCCAGCGGCGTAGGCGACCAGGTCGAAGATGTCCGGACGCAGCAGCGGCTCGCCGCCCGAGAAGATCATTATCTTGAAGCCGGCCTTCGCGATCTGGTCGATCATGGTGAAGGCCTCGGCGGTTGTGAGTTCCTTCTCCTGGCTCTCGTCCGCGTCCTGGTAGCAATGCTTGCACTTGAGATTGCACTCGTTCGTGGTCATCCACGACACAATCATGGTCGTTCCCCTCTTCCTTCCTTGGCTCCCCAGCCTCCGCGCCAAATTGCTAGCGCGCGATAACCTTTTATACAAGCGCAGAAGACTACCCTATTACGCCGCTTAACGCAATGATGTAAGCCAAGCGATTGCTGAATGGTTTCTTATGACGATAAAACCGGCTCGACCCCCACCCATGACAACCCGGTGGCGCGGTCTCTCCTCGCCTACCGTCATCCCCCACGCGCCCCCAACTGGACAGAAGGGGACGGTTCTAAGGACAGAAGGGGACGGTTCAGGACAGAAGGGGACGGTTCTAAGGACAGAAGGGGACGGTTCTATTCTGGCCTTTTCAAGGCCAGAATAGAACCGTCCCCTTCTGTCCTTAGAACCGTCCCCTTCTGTCCTGAACCGTCCCTTTTGTCATACCCTTTGTCACGTCAAGGCGCGAGGGAGACTGGCAGTGGGCGTGCGGAAACCGCGCCTCCTGCAGTCTAGCGCAAGGCGGAGACCCGTCGTTCTCGTTATCAAATAGAGCGGCTAACCCTGTTGCCCATCCCCGTTCTCAGTGGGATAGACCTGCTGCGACCAATGCGGAGCTGGTTGCTGAACGAACTCTGGCTGCTGTTCCCAAGGCTGAGCAGGTTGTTGGGTCGGAATGAATCCGGGTGATGTAAAGCCTCCAGGCACCTGGCCGTCAGACGGCACAAAAGCTTGCGCCGGGGCAGGCTGTGTGACGGTGAAACGCTTGACCGCAAAGTTATAGAGGGCGCTGATGCCAAAGCAGATGATGCCGCCTCCGATGAAGGCCACAACACGCATGATGGTATTCAGCGCGCCCAGGTCGAAGAGCACCAGTTTGAGCACACAGAGGATGACTATCACCAGGCCATACAGGCGCAGAGAGCGGACGCGGGACCAGAAGCCCAGAGCGATGATGAGCAGGGCTATGACCATGCTTGCGAGGCTGAGCACATAGGGCTGGTCGAACCAGTTGGTCAAGCCAGCGATGCAGCTGAGGAGCAGGCAGTGGATGGCTAGTGCGCTGAGGGCCTCGATGTCGGAGTTGGGAAGACGCATCCCCGGAGTGCGTAAAGCTGCGGTGTTTGCCTGTGCGGCCAGGCGGATACGACTGAGGATGAGAAGGAGCGCCATCGCCACTGCAATCAGGTGGAAGACTGCGGCGAGGGTGTTGGTGTAGGCCAGGTTGTTGAAGGAGAACTCTATGCTGAGGAGGAAGTAGAGGAGGTACTCGTTGATCCTGAAGAAGATCTTTGGCGTGTCTTGCCTGGTCAGATGCAGGATGAGCAGTATGGCGATGCAGAGCAGTTCCATGAGGGCCAACGAGGAGGCGATGTCACTATTCCACAGGATGACTACCAAGGATAGCTCAAAGAACACCAGTGTGGTGAGCTTGAACGCCAGTTTGAAGTTATTGCTCTTTGTGGGGCCGAACTGCCGATAGGCAAGGTAGGAGAGGCCCAGGAGAATTGCGAGATAGATAAAGGGAAAGACCAGCGATAGGGCGGCAGAGAGCGTACCTGAGCCTGTAACCAAGCCAAACAAACCAAACTGCGAGAGGGATGTAAAGCCTGATACCAGCTGATAGAGGGCATCGATCAGAAGCAGGATAAAGGCCACATGGCCGTATATCTGTGAGTTATTCAGCTTCCTGAGAAGCAGGCAGAAGAGTGCAGGCAGGGCAAGGAGTAGAAGGCTGGGGCCTGCCGCATGATGATAGTCGTGGAAAAGCAGGTTAATGGAAAGTACAAGGCAGGAGAATGCGAGCAGGGAGAGGTTGGTTGTGAGGTTGAGGGTTTGGCTGGAATCGCTCTTCTTACGCAAGAGCGTGTTCAGCAAGAGAACTGCAAAGATGACTATCAGAGCCGCTATGGTTCCTGCAAGAAAGGATCCGTAGCTGCTGGGGTGCGAATAGAGGAGCTCATACAGCTTGGCGGAGAGTGCCGCGATATTGGCTACCAGTGACGATCCCCAGAGCAAGAGGTTCAGCAATTGAAGGATCACCTGTGCACTGGAATTCTGAACGCGGGCAATGGACTTGAGCAGAAGGTAAGCCAAAACGCAGCTGCAGATGAACTGCAGGATGAATCCAAGAGAGAACACTATTGTGGGTAGGAGGGAAGCCGAGCCGGGGTCTACCCAGATGAGGTTCCTCCACATGAATAGTGAGGCGTACACGGTTATTGCCAGGGAGGCAAAGAGGCTGAACCGGTACATCTTCTTGCACCAGAGGATGCTGCCAGCTACTATGAAGACCGTTGAGACAAGCTGATAGGCTAAAAGCAGCAACAGCGTGCTCTCATTAGACAGGGCAACGGTATAGCCAAAGCAAACCGAGAGTATCATGCCAACATGAGCGATAACCCCCATGAGAAGTGACTGAGTCTGCTTCATAACGAGAAGGGCGGCGGCAAGCCAGGCCAGTAGGAGCACAAGGGCAACTATGTCGTTGAGCAGATTGAAGTACAGGTGCGTCATCTGAATGGCAATGAAGAACGCCCCGCAACCGGTGCCCAACAACGCCTTGGTGAAGTTGTTGTTGTAGCGCCTGTTCAGCAGGAAGCCGGGAACGGCCAGCACGGCGCAGAGAATGAACATAAGGGCGACCTTCATGAGGTCGTTGAGCAGAGGGACCACCAGGAAACCCAGGAAGATCAGGCCGAGAAACACCAGGACGGAGGCGACAATACCTACGATGTTCTTGCCGAACAGGTTCTCCAGGGAGCGGCTGGGGGCCTTTGCGGGTTGAGGGGGTGCGGGATATATCGCTTGATTCGGCATTGGAGGAGGCGTGGGCGCCTGCAGGGGTTGAGGCATGGGCATTGGCTGTTGCCAAGGGATTGGAACAGGCTGATGCATGGGCATCTGCTGGGGGATTGGCATAGGTTGCGGCATGGGCGTTGGCTGTTGCCAAGGGATTGGAACAGGCTGATGCATGGGCATCTGCTGGGGGATTGGCATAGGTTGCGGCATGGGCATCTGCTGGGGGATTGGAACAGGTTGTGGCGTCGGCACATGCTGCTGGTATGGAGGTAAAGGCACTGACAGATCCTGGGAGTTATATGGTGTTTGAGCCTGACGCTTCAGATTATTTATCTGGCGCTCCAATGAATTGAATCGCACTACGATGACAACCACTATGACAAGGATGGCAACAACACCCAAACAGAGGAAAGCTCCAAGAATAGTATCCATACCTGCTCCTTAAGGCCTTTCATACTCAGTGATGTTACAATTCTACTATGAAAGGAACTATGCTTAAACGCGCTCTCGCTGTTATTGCGGCCTTCGCCTTGCTGACGCAGGCTGCCTGTACCCCAACTGAAGTGAGCCTGGCTGACCCTGCGCCGCTGGATACCGATGTGCTCACCGACACCCAGATGACACCTGAATCCCTTGCCGTCGAACAGGGCGACGAGTCCGAAACTTCTCTTGGTGAAGAGGAGTCAGCTGAGGCAGAAGCTGAGGAGGAAGAGGAAGAGAAGGCAGAGGAGCCGTCGGAAGGCGAAGAGACAAGCAGGTCCCCTGTCGAGCTGAACATCATAACCGATTTCCGCAGTAACTTTGTACATGGCGATAAAGACGCAGCCCATCAGAAATACATCATGCTGCACGACACCGAAGGTTGGTCGAGCCCTGCGAATACCATCGATTGGTGGGACAGCAACGGCAATCTTGTCGCCGCCCATTTCATTGTTGGCACCGATGGAGCTGTCTACCAATGTGTTCCCCTGGATAAGATCGCCCACCATGCCGGCTACGGAGACACCGGCCACAATGCGTATTACGGTATCTCTGAGGATGGCCGAGACGATATGAAAGGGACGGTCTGGGTTGGCAGTTGGGCCTCTGACTATGGGATGAATGCCTGGTCCATTGGCATCGAGATGGTGCACGTGGGCGGCTCTGGTGACTACCCCCAGGCACAGCTCGACGCCCTGGACGCACTTATCGCCTATATCGACGGTTATTACGGCTTCCAAAGCACCATCATCGACCATAAAGCCTGGCGCAGCGGAAACTCCGACACCTCACCGGAATTTGCCGGCTACCTCTGGAACTACCAGAACTACCGCCACCACTGAACCGTCCTCTTCTGTCCCCTACCGCAGTTCCAGCAGCAGGTTGATCAACGCGCTCAGCAGTCCTACACCTGCCTGAACGGGATACATCAGGCGTTGGGATTTCACCAGATATAGCCCGCCACGCGCCTTGAGGGCAGCAGCCTGCTCAGCGGAAAGCTCCAGGGGCTCCAGCACCAGCTTGCCGCGCTGCAGGGCGACGCTGGTGATGCCCAGCTCGCCAGCCAGCGCCTTGGCGCGAGCCCGGTCGACCAGGTTCTGTGCCGGTGCAGGTAGGGCGCCGTAGCCCCCCACCAGCGCGGCTTCTATGCCTACAACCGCGTCCTCATCGGCGGCCGCGGCCAAACGCCTATAGAACAGCACCCGCTCATCGGCGGCCGCAACGTATTCCTCGGGCAGAAGGAAGGCAACCGGCAGGTCGATGCGCACCTCGGGATAGGCCACCTCATCCCTGGCGTCTTCGGCGCCACCGGCGCGTGCCGCTAAAACGGCCTCCTGCAACATGGAGGCGAACAGATCAAAGCCTACGGCTGAGAGCATCCCGTGTTGCTCGGCACCCAAAAGCGAGCCGGCCCCACGGATCTCCAAATCGCGCATGGCTATCTTCATGCCCGAGCCCAGGCCCTGGAACTCATCTATGGCAGTCAGCCGCTCAACCGCCTCTTCTGTCAGCACATTCTGCGACGGGAACAAGAAGAACGCATAAGCCTGGGCGTGCGAGCGCCCCACGCGCCCCTTGAGCTGGTAGAGCTGTGCCAGTCCCAGACGCTGTGAGTCCTCTATGATCAGCGTGTTGGTGTGCGGGTTGTCCAGACCACTCTCGATGATGGTGGTTGCCACCAACACGTCGAACTCGTTGGCGGCGAAGTCCTCCATCACAGCCTCCAGCTGCGTGCCGCTCAGCTTGCCATGCGCTACGCCTATGCGCGCCTCCGGAGCCGTTGCCACCACCCGCGCCACTGCGTCGTCGATGCTCTTCACGCGATTGGACACGTAATACACCTGCCCGCCCCGCTCCATCTCTCGCCGGATCGCCGCGCTGACCACGTCCTCGTCCCACTCCCCTACGTGCACGTGGATGGGCGTACGGCTTGCCGGCGGCGTGTCGATCAGCGACATGTCGCGCACTCCGCTTATGGCCATCTGCATGGTCCGCGGTATGGGCGTGGCAGAAAGCGTCAGCACGTCCACCTGCTCACGCATGCTCTTGAGGTGCTCCTTGTGCTGCACGCCAAAGCGCTGCTCCTCGTCCACCACAATCAGCCCCAGGTCCTTGGGGTTGACATCTGACGATAAAAGCCGGTGCGTTCCCACCAACACATCCACTGTACCTGTAGCAAACCCCTCCAGTATCTTCTTCTGCTGACTGGGGGTGCGAAAACGGCTGAGCACCTCCACGTTGACGGCAAAGCGCTCAAAGCGCTCCAGAAAGGTGAGGTAGTGCTGCTGCGCCAGGATGGTGGTGGGGCAAAGCAGCATGACCTGCTTACCACTCTGAACGGCCTTGAAGGCCGCCCGCAGTGCGACCTCGGTCTTGCCAAAGCCCACATCGCCACATATCAGGCGATCCATGGGCCGCGCTGACTCCATATCTGCTTTTACATCAGCGATGGCCGCCAGTTGATCGGCGGTCTCCTCATAGGGAAAGGCCAGTTCCATCTCATATTGCAGGTCGTTGTCTTGCGTATAGGCGTAACCCTGCGCCGTGCTGCGGCGTGCATAGAGGTCTACCAGGTCAAAGGCCAGCTTGTGAGCCGCCTTGCGCGCCTTGCCGGTGGCTCGCGACCAGTCGCTGGTGTTCAAGCGGGTCAGACGTGGTGCGGAACTCTCGGGCCCCACATAGCGCGTTATCTTGTCTATCTGCTCCACCGGCGTAAAGAGCTTGTCGCCATGGGCGTATTCCAGGTAGAGGTAGTCTCGCTCGATGCCGGCGACCTCCTGCCTGACAATCTCCTTGAAAAGCGCGATGCCGTGGGTGGCGTGCACCACATAGTCCCCCGGCTTGTAGGGGAAGGTCAGCGACGTGGGGTCTACCGCCCGGCGCGAGCGCCCTCTGCGCGAGACCGCCTGCGAACCGCTGCCCTCGCTCAGGGAGAGCAGGCCGATCTGCGCTGCTGGGATGATGAGCGAGGTCGCAAAATCCATGTCGACGATGTTCAGCACCGTCCTGCTCAGCTCACCTGCGCCCTGCATCCAGCCCTGCGCCTCGCCCTTCACCTCGCCCATCACCTCGCCCTTGCCCTCAGCCCTACTGTCGCCCTTGCCCTGCGTCTGGAACTCTGCAAAGGGAAGATGGGCATCGCTTAAGACCAGCTCAGCCCCTGCGCGTGCGCGACGGTCCGCTATGCCCAGCACCGGAAGGAACCTTGAGGCCAGAAGCGAGCGAACGCTTGCTGCTAGCCGCTCGTCTGAGGAGGTATCGGCGTGCTTGACCTCCAGCCGGGCATCAAGGTTGGCGCCCCCGCTGATCAGCGAGAGCAGGGTCAGCCGCTGCTGGGTCCCAAAGTCCAGCTGGGCGGGATGCATATACAGGTCCTCCAGCGGGGCTCGCGCCAGCTTGGCTGATGCCTCCAGCTCCTCAAAGTAGCGCAGGCTGTCGTCTATAAGCGAGCGAGGTTCGATAAGCGCGACCATGGCCGAGTCATGCAGATAAGCCAGAGGCGTTACGCAATCCGTATAGAGGTAGGGCAGGTAGCGATCCAGCTCGTTGAAGAAGACACCCTGCCCGATCTGCTCCGCGTGTTGCAGCACCTGCGCTGGTAGCTTGGCAGCCGCAGCGCCGGTTAAAAGCGGTATCTCTCTCAGCGCCCGCGCCCTGGTCTTCTTATTGAGAGCCAACTCTCGCGCCGGGTAGATGTCCACGCTATCCAACATGCCGATGGACTGGCCGGTAGCAGGGACCAGCCGCCTGATGACCTCCACAAACTCGCCAAAGAGCTCCACACGCACGGGATAGGAGTGCCCGGCGGGATAGATATCCAGCGTGTCGCCGTGCAGAGCAAAACTACCCGGCTGCTCGGCGCGGTCCAGTTTATCCAGGCGCTCATAACCCCTGCTTACGAGAAGGGCGCTTAACCCATCGTAGCTAGCCTCGGCGGAGAGCTCCTCTCCCGCCACAAAGCACAACGGCGCAAAGACACTTGTGGATGTGACAAAGGGGACGGTCCCTTTTGTCACATCTTCAGACTTGACAAAAGGGACCGTCCCCTTTGTCACATCCGTCCCCCTTGTCACAGGGGGTGGCACCAGCCGCAGCAATGAGCGAGCGCTGGCAACAACCACGCCCGGCTCGCCTTCTGCCAGCGACTGGATGGCCCGAGCCCGTTGCCCAACCTGCTGCACGTGCTTGAACTCCCTAGGCAGATCTCTCCAGGGCAGATCGGTGCGCAAAGGCAGCTGCATCACTGCATCATTGCCTAACCAGACGGCAAGGTCCCGCGCGAACAGATAGGCCGCCTCCTCACCAGAGACCACCACCAGTATCGGTCGCGGGTCTTTAGCATAGGTGGCTGCCAACAGGAAAGGCCGTGCAGACAAGGGCACGCCTATGACCACGTCTCGCCCCGTCTCAAGCTTTGCCGCCAGCGTATCCAGCGCCTTGCATGCAAAAAGCGCCTCGGCAAGCCTCTGAATCAACATCTGCGACAAAACACGCCCTTCTCGTTATCAACGAAAACGCCAAAAGCCCGCAAAGTCTATCCTTGCGGGTTAAGGGCAATTGTAGCATGACAAAGGGGACGGTCTGACAAAAGGGGTCTGACAAAGGGGACGGTCCCTTTTGTCATGGACAGAACCTTCAACCATGCTGAGGCTGCTACAATGTGACAAAAGGGACCGTCCCCTTTGTCAGACCGTCCCCTTTGTCAGACCCCTTTTGTCAGACCGTCCCCTTTGTCATCCCGGTTATGAGGAGCTCCCCGTGCCACGTGAGTCTAAAGCCAGTAAGCAGAACCGGGCGCTAGTCGTTGCCCGGCGCATGAATGAGCGTTACCCTCAGGCAGAATGCGCGCTCTCTTTCCACAATGCATTCACCCTGGTCATCGCCGTGCTCCTCTCGGCGCAGACCACCGACGTCGCGGTGAACAAGGTGACCCCGGAGCTCTTCTCCCGCTGGCCTGACCCCCAAGCGATGGCCCAGGCAGACCTCAAAGACATAGAGCAGGTCATACGCATCATCGGTTTCTACCACGTCAAGGCCAAGAATTGCGTCGCCTGCGCCCAGATGCTGCTTGCGGAGTTTGGCGGTGAGGTCCCCGCCACCATGGAGGAACTGACACGCCTGCCCGGCGTGGGGCGAAAAACCGCCAACATCGTGCTCAACAATGCCTTTGGCATTGTCGAGGGCATCGCCGTTGACACCCATGTATTCCGGATCGCCCACAAGCTGGGTTTCTCGTCAAAAACCTCGGATACTCCGAGCAAGACGGAGCGGGATCTGCTCGCACTCTTCCCACGCGAGCTCTGGGGGCCCATCAACCACCAGTGGGTGCTCTTTGGGCGTGAGGTCTGCATAGCCCGCCGCCCTCGCTGCCTTGAGTGCCCCATAAACGATCTCTGCCCCAGCAACCAAGTCTAGGACAAAAGGGATGCTGGTCCCATGCCTTAGTGCTGAGCGGTGGAATTGAAGCAGGCCTGCTGTCAACGCCACAAGGGATACGGCGTTGACAGCAGGCGCTGTTCCAATTCCACCGCATAGCGCCACAGCGGGAAGTGACTATCGATGTATAGCTCGAGTTTGTCCGCAGCCTGAGTGAAAAGTCCCAAAAATGGGACTTTTCACTTTTCGTGCGATCTGTCAGCGATACTCGCGGTTGCCTTCCTTGCGGCGGCGACTACGCAATAACGACAGCAACAGCAGGGTCAACGTTATCAGCACAAAGGTCCCGATGATGAGCAGGGATTGCATGTCCAGCTTGTTGCCGGTCTGGTTATCGCCAGCACTCAGCGGAGTATCGGTGTCGTCTATCGTGCTTGTGTCATCACCATCAGCGCTATCATCGTCAGCGGCATCATCCGCCACCGAAACCTGCAAGGTCAGGCTCGCAGAATACCCGTCACTGAACTCAGCTACAAAGGTATAGTTCCCATCCTTCAGTGTCTTCAAGTAGCTTTCCTCAAAGGTAATCACGGTTTCTGCACGTGCAGTGTCACCACGCAACGTGTAGTTCTCAGAATCGACAACAGCGCCATTCAGCGTCAATCGCAAGAGCTTCCCTGGATCCGCGCTTATCTTTGCAGCAGCCGTGCCGCTTCCCTTCCAAGCACCAAATTGGCTTTGGACGTTATATGTGCGGGTAGCATCAGTACCCCCGCTGCCCTGCCCTGTGATGTTCAACGTAATGCTGCCAGACACGCCTGAACCATCCTGAGCCGTAGCGCGCACCACCACCGTGCCATCGGCACGAGCCGTCACCAAGCCGCCAGAGCTTAATGAGGCATAGGCTGATCCGCTCACAATGCTCCAGGTAACCGACGTGTTTGTTGCGTTAGATGGAGAGATATAGGCATAAAGTTGTAGGGTTTCGCGCGGCGCACCAATGGAAGTAACTCCCCCTGCGCTACTCACCGTGATGCCCGTCACATAGACCCTTGAGACGGGCACATCCCGATAGTTCGCAGTCACGGTAGCCGCGTTGGCCGGCATAGTATAGGTGGTGCTCGCACTTCTGGGGTTGGCAATAGCCCCACCGCTGCTCCCTGACCATTGGTCAAAGACCTTGCCCGCAGGCGCCGCAGCAGCAGAAATACTCACCACCGTACCAGCAGGGTAGTTGCCGCTACCGTAACCACCGTTAACCCTCAATGTATAGGTGACAGGCGCATCAGCTACAAAACCCGCCCTCAACGTGACGGCGCCGGTCGGCATGCTGAAAGTAGCGGGATTGGCCATGCTACCACCCGCAAGTGACGCGCCGCTTATCGTCCAACCGGTGAAGTGATACCCAGGATTCGCAGTAGCTGTAACACTCACGGGCGTCGCTGCCTCATAATTCCCACTCGCCGTGCCCATCACCGAGCCTCCGGCGCTTGTAGTAACCGTAAAGTTGTACTTCGGCACTGCCGCAACCTCAAAACTCACGTCAAAACTCGTAGCAATACCGTTTGCGCCGCTCACCGTCACAGTAGCCTCATACTCACCCACAGCAAGCCCCGTCATCGGCGCCACACTGAAGCCAACGATCCCGTCCACAGCGATACTCGTGAGCATAGCGTCAGAAAGCCTGAAGGCATAAGTATCCGCACCACTCAGCGCAACACTCAAAGCGCCTGTGGGCTGATTCCCGGTATTGCTGACGATAACAGACAGGGCTGTCTGGGTCCCATAACCAGCGACGACGGGGTCAAAGACCTGCATCCCACTGGCATCCAGCGAAACGCCGTAAGTCGACGCGGGCGCCGCAGCGGTGACCTCAACGCTGAAGCTTGCGGTCTGGATGGTATCGCCTCCGATGAAAAGGCGGTTGTCGGTGTAGGTCACCGTGACCGTCTGGGTGCCTACCGTGTCAAGCACCGCACCATCAGCAGGGTCGGTCACCACCAGATAGGTGACATCCTCGAGATACGAGTCATCAGAGGGACTGACCCTATAGGTTGCCATGACTTCCAGCCCTGTCAAATCCAGCGCCTCGCCTTCGATGTAGCTGGTCTTGGCAGGCTCAGACGTCACCTCGATGCGTTCCAGGATGGTCAGCCAGTCGATCGTATAGAAGGTGATGATGAAGAACGCGTTTTCTGTGATAGAGCCGTCGGTAAAGTAGACCATGACCTTAAAGGGGGTCCATTCGTCAAGCACCGTGCCGCTTGCAGGGTCGATGACCACCAGATCCGTGACGTCTGCCGAAGAACCGTCGCTGTATAGGGCAACCACCTTAAGGCCCGTCAGGTCGAATGTCTCCCCATACATGTAATTCGTCTTTGTCGGAGCCTCCTCGATCACCAAAGCGGTCAGATACGGCTCCGGTGCAGCAACCACCTCGACCGTGAAGCTCGTGGTCTTCATCACGGTATCCTCGGTATAGCCGATAAGTACGGTGACGGTACCGACCACATCCAGCTGGGAATACGCAGCCGGGATGATGTCGATATACTCCGTGACATCAGCAGTGGAACCGTCAGAGTACGTTGCCGTGACCTCTAGGCCTGTGTAGTCAAGTAGCTGCCACTCATGATAGCTGGTCTTTCTGGGCTCGGCCGTCACCGCGATGCTCTCCAGCTGCGGCTCACCCCCCAAGACGGAATACACATGCACCACAGGCTCCCCGCCAACAGCATAGAGGCTGTAGACATACAGCGTCCTGGTATCCGCGTCAAAGCAGGAACCGGCTATCTCCTGCCCGGCGCTGGTCGCCGTATTGGGCAGGTTCATGTAGGCCATCGAAGACGGTACAACGCTTTCCCGGGGGATGGCGCCTGTGGCGGCCTGTCCCAGAGTCTCATAATCGTAGAAGTTCCAGACGTTCTCAAAGGTGGCATTCCAGTTGGCGCCACCATAGCCATAGTCAACGCGACCAGTGGAAAGGTGGTTGAAGCTCACATAGCCCTTCTTGTCGGGCAGGTCGATAAAGACCCCGCTGCCAACCGAACAACCGGCGCCCCACCAGCCCTCCCAGGGGCTTATGGGATTCTTGCTGAAGGCGGTGCTTGTGTAGAAGACATTCCCGTCCCTGAGCGCAGGGTCGCTGATTGAGTAGTTGAAGACCGGCTGCACGCTCATAGTGCCGCCGCCACCGGGCACATCCACCGCAGCCAGAGCAGGTCCCCAGCTGGCTGAAGCGTTGATGCTGTATTCGCCTCCAAAGCCCAGACCCAAGGTCTTGCCTCCGGTATATTGGCTGGCAAAGCCCTCAGGGATGTTGGTCACTCCGCCCCAGAAGGACTTGGCGGGCGCGCCGCCCAGATCGGACGGCTGATACCACTGGGCAACCTCGACCAAGGTGCCGCTGCTCAGATCAGCTGCTCGCAGCGTGGGAAAATCGATGGAGCCCGTATAGTAGAAATGGTAGTTGGTCCAATAAAGCAGGCCTGTGCTCTGCTCGTAATACAGGGAGCCGTTGGAGAATTCAGGCGCGTACCTTGGCAGCTCACCAAAGACGGAGCGTAGCTCAGCTGTGGGCACCGCAGAAGTGTCGCTGCCCACAATGGCGCCCGGTGCGGGGATGGCCACCTCATAGGCGGTTTGAGCGTAGGTGCCGGTGGCCAGGATCATGCGCTGCTCCCCGTCCACGGTCCGCAGGGTGATCCCGCTGGGGTAGAAGCTCTTCTCATCATGGATAGCGCCTGGCACCGCTGGCAAAGCAAAGCTACCCACATATTCCAGGTCAGACCCATCCACCACGCCCGGTATGCGTACCTGGACAGGCGGCATATCGGTGCGAGGCACCACCTCAAACGTGAGGCTTACCTCCGGGCCAAAGAAAGGCGCGCTCGCCCAATCGCGTACGTAGGTGTAGGGAGCCCATTCGGCCAGCTGCCAGGTCAGGGTGTAGGTGCCCGGCGTAGCGGGGGCCATCAGCGAGGTGTAGAAGGAGACGGTCTCACCGGGGTCAAAGGAATAGGCGTGGCCGGGGGTTATCAAAAAGGTGCCAAAATCCGCGTTGTAATCAGGGTTGCGGGTCAAAAAGGTGGTGGGATGCAGCTCGTCGGCGTAGTCGTCCACCCACGTCAGCGTTCCGATGTTCTTAACGATGAGTTCGAACTTGAACACCTGGCCGGCCGGTATCTGCGGCGGTGCGTCACCGGGTGTGTAGACCGCGTCATCTATGCGGACTTCCAGCAACTCTGCATCCATACCCGGATCCGCATAAGCCGTCACCTTGGATGGTGACAGAAGCAGCAGGGACGCCAGCCCTGCTATAAACAGAATGGCAGTCAGAAAAGAGACGATCCTTTTGGATTGCGCCTTGATAGGCTTCGAAACACTCACCTTTAACCCTCCCCAGCGATAAAAGCTCTGCTCTATTGTGCCGCTAATGCGGTATATATGTATCCAGAATGATAGCAGTTTTCTTTATTGATGTGATAAGAGAGCACATTAAAACTTCGCCTTTCTCGTTATAGGGCTTTTCTCCCCTATTTACCGCAGGTTGTGAGACAATGGATGATTGTATGTGTTGAACAGACAAGTGCCTGTAAGTGGGCAGGGGGAGTTTGAGAGGCAGCATAATGAGAATCATCAAAACCATACTGGCAATGGGGCTTGCTGTGTTGTTGGCAGTGGGCTTTGCAGCTTGCAACAAAGAGGTCCCTGATACGCAGGTGGCAGCGACTGTCAACGGCACTGACATCATGGAAGCGGATATCACCGCCCGCATCGAAGCGCTCCGGATCGACCCCTACACAGGTGAGGTCCTGGATGATGTCTCCTGGGCTAAACTGCTGGCTGATTATGATTTCACACCTGAGTCACTCAGGGAGTATGTTATCCGCTACGACTTCGCCTTCTATGTACTCTTCATACAGAAGGCCGAGGCCGAGGGGATAGTGGCGGACGCCGCAGAGATCGACTCGACGATAGCCACTATCAAGTCCAGCATCGTGAGCTCTGGTGAGACCTATGAGAACTATCTCGAATCCATGGGCATGGCAACAGAGGATGCCCATCGCTGGATACTTGAGGCGAACTATATCAAGGATGCTGCTGCCGAGAAGATGGTCAGCAAGAATCCGCCTGCGAAGTCTGAAGTCGACGCTTACGTCAGTGAGAACGCTGCCATGTATGCTGGAAAGCGCCTTTGGCTTATCGCCTTGCTTGCCGATAACAGCGACCCCGAGAGGACCAACGACCTCACCAGAGCCCGGGCAGAGGCAGCCTACCAGGAACTGCAGAATGGCGCCGACTTCTCAGCGGTCGCCAGGAAGTACATGGAGGGCTCCCAGTTGGCAGAGGACGGCGGTGACCTGGGTTGGGGCTATGAGTATTACACGCCGCAGGAGGTGCGTATCGCCCTTGCCACGCTGGAGCTCAACGAGATCTCAGAAGTGATTGAGGTTTCAGAGGCTGAAGACAAGGGTGACGAGCCGGACACACCTGAGCCCGACATCTCCTTTTATATCGTCAAATACACCGATGATTTCGTGCTCACCGATGAGGAGTATTACGAGCCTGTGGATATCTCAAGAGTTCCCCAGGAAATATACGATGAGCTGGCCGAGATGTTCACTGCCCAGTTCGAGCAGGACAGGTTGAACCAGTTCTTCCTGGATATCGCTGAATCGGACGAGATCGTCATCAACCCCATGCCAGAGGGCTTGTCGTATGACGTGGACATGAGCCTTGCAGACACGCCGGATGAAGAAGGCGAGGGTGAAGGTGAGGGCTCGGAGAGCGAGGTACCCGAGCCAGAGCGCTATGACGCCTTCATGAACCCAGCAGTCCCCGATCCTACCTATGATGAAAACGGTCTGGGCATCAGCGACCTCGTTGTAGGAGAAGGCCTTGAGGTGAAGAAGGGCGACCTTGTCGAGGTACACTACATCGGCACCCTGACAAACACCGAGGTCTTCGACAACTCCTATGACCGCGGTTCGCCCTTCACCGTTACGGTGGGCGCTGGAGGAGTCATCCAGGGCTGGGAGCTTGGCCTGGTGGGTGCGAAGGTGGGCGGCACCCGCATCCTGGTCATCCCGCCAGAGCTTGCCTACGGCAGTGCAGAGAGGGGTAGCATCCCGGCTAACTCGACCCTCATCTTCCAGCTCGAGATAGTCTCCGTCAACGGCGACTCCACCGGCTATTCCGGTACCGGCATCAAACCGACTAACTAGCCAGGGACCAGGGAACAGGGACTGCCGACAAGATTTGTTTCACAGAAGTATGTGCTGCTGAACAGAGGAACGGACCAAACGTTATGACCCACCAGGCGCCGTATAGTCGAGCATCATCGCCTGCCATTGGGTCTCATCGCTTACGGAGAATGGCATGATGGTATGAGCCGCGAACTCTGCATGGGCAACCAGGCGCTGGCTCTTGGCGCGCTTAAGGCGGGCATCAACGTTGCCGCGGGCTATCCCGGCACCCCCTCCTCCGAGATACTGGAGACCCTGGACGTGCAGGTGAAGGCCCGTGGCCTGACTGCCCTGCATGTGGAGTGGTCCACCAACGAGAAGGCCGCGCTTGAGCTGGGCTTTGGCGCCTCCCTCGCTGGCGCGCGGGCGCTGGTCACCATGAAGCAGGTGGGGCTCAACGTGGCCTCCGACGCGCTGATGACCCTGCCCTACCTGGGCGTCAAAGGCGGCCTGGTACTGGTTGTCGCCGACGACCCCGGCCCCATCTCCTCGCAGACCGAGCAGGACACCCGCCAGTTCGCAGGCTTTGCCAAGGTGCCGGTGCTCGACCCCTCCACACCCGAGGAGGCCCACCGGATGATACAGTCCGCCTTCGACCTCTCCGAATGGCACGCGACGCCAGTCATCGTGCGCCCCTCAACGCGTATCTGCCACGGGGCGGTGGGGCTTGATACCAGCTACGACTACGTCCCCCACGCGGTCTCCGGCTTTGAGCGCGACCCGCGCTGGGTCATCTTCCCGCGGCGCACCTATGAGGGCCACCTCGAGCTGCTGAGCCGCCTGTCCGCCATCGCCGCTGACTTCAGCGCCAGCCCCTATAACGCCCTCATCAACACCCACGCCACCGCCCCCGCCCACCAGGGCATCGTGGCCGGCGGCATAAGCTACGCCTACCTGCATGATGCCCTGTTGCAGCTTGATGACCTGGCGTCTCTGCGCCTGTTCAAGTGCGGCACCCCCTTCCCCTTCCCCCAAACCCTTGCCCTGCAGTTCTTGGAGGGCTTACGAGAGATACTGGTCTTTGAGGAGCTGGAGCCCGTCCTGGAACGCGAGTTTTTGCAGTTGATAGGCAGACACCAGCTCAAGGTGAAGGTATTCGGCAAACTAAGCGGGCACGCCAACCTGGCTGGGGAGAACTCGGTGTCCCTTATCGCCCGTCAGGTAGAAGCGCTCTATGGCGACAACGGCTTTGCCCCACCTCTCGACGTCACACCTCAGACCTCCACTGGGTCTGGATCCAACCCTGCGGCTGTTGCCCCCGACCTCCCAGCGCGTGCACCGGTGCTCTGCGCCGGCTGCCCCCACCGCGCCTCCTTCTACGCGGTCAAGCAGGCGCTCAAGGGCCGGCCGGCCGTCTTCAGTGGGGATATAGGCTGCTATACGTTGGGCAATGCGCTACCTCTGGATATGGTGGACAGCTGCGTGTGCATGGGCGCTGGTTTCACGGTGCCCCAGGGTATGCAATGGGCGCAGCCGGATGTCCTGCATCTGGGATTTGTAGGCGATTCGACCTTCTTTGCCAGCGGGTTGACCGGTGTGGTAAACGCCGTCTACAACCAGGCACAGGTCACACTCTGCGTGCTGGACAACGCGACAACCGCCATGACCGGCTCGCAGCCCCATCCCGGGACGGGGATCCGCCTGGGTACCCACAGAGCAGCTCAGGAGAGCACGGATGTGGCTGGGGGGGAAAGCGGAACTAACGCAGAAGGTGCGGCTGACGGGGAAGACGCGATGGGCGCGGGTGGCGCGACTAGCGCGGCGGACACCAAAGGCGCCCTGGACATCCCCGCCGTCCTGCGCGCGCTTGGCGTCAGGCACGTAGCCCAGGTCGACCCCTTTGACCTCAAGGCCGCCCAAGAAGCCGTGCGCGAGGCAGTGAGCCACAGCGGTGTCAGCGCTGTGGTCTTCAAAGCGCCCTGCATCACCGTTGCTCCACCACAAACCCGGCGCGGCGTTGACCCCGGGCTCTGTTCCGCCTGTCATAAATGCATTCGCGAGATAGGCTGTCCCGCCCTTATCGTCACCTCTGAGAAGAAGGCCCGTATCGACCAGGCGCTCTGTTATGGCTGCACGCTGTGCGCCCAACTCTGCCCCACCCACGCCATACAGCCCCTGCAGGCGGCAAAAGGCGGTGGGGCCGCATGAGCGAGATAGTCATTGCCGGCGTTGGCGGCCAGGGCACCGTGTTAGCGTCCAAACTGCTGGCCAAGGCGGCGCTGCTTGAGGGCCATGCGGTGCGTACTGCGGAGACCATCGGCATGGCACAGCGCGGTGGTACGGTCCTGGGCCACGTGCGCATTGCACGCGAGAATAACTACGGCGGCGCCCGCACCGGCTCCCACAGCGACTTGCCACTCTCACCCTTGGTCAGCGCTCAAAGCGCTGATCTGCTCATCGGCTTTGAACCAGGTGAGACGGTACGCGCCCTGCCCTTTGTGCGCAATGGCGGGGCGGTAGTCACGGCAATGCAGACCCTGGTGCCTGCAGGAGCCGCAGCTTCAAGCATCGTCCAAGGCTACAACGGCGCTGCCGAGCTCGCCTACCTGCAGGGCTGCCAGACCACTGGGCGCCTGGGTTCGCTCATGGTGGTCGATGGCGTTGCCGCCTGCTCCCGGCTGGGCTCCTTCAAGGCGCTCAACGTCCTTTTGTTGGGCGCAGCCCTGGCAACAGGCAGCATCGAGCTGAGCGAGCAGGCTCTGCTCGCCGCCATCGACGCGCTGGTCAAACCGCAGTTCAGGGAGCTGAACAAGCAGGCCCTCGCACAGGGCATGAGCCTCTTGGCTGCCCAAGGGGATTTGGAGGAGACGCGGTCATGAGCAAAGCGGTCGCCAGCAGGGCAGCTCAGAGTAAGACAACCCAAGGTGTACGCGAGCAGGCGCTGGAGGAATCCCTGGAGCTCCTCAAGACCATTACAACAAGAAGCTCCTTCTACGCCAGGAAGTTCGCGGGTATCGATCTTGCGACCATCAAAGACGCTGAGTCCTTCCAGGCTCTCCCCCTGACCACAAAGGAGGACCTGCGCGATGCCTATCCGCTGGGCCTTGCTGCGGTGCCTCCCTCGCAGATAGTCCGCATCCATTCCTCCAGCGGTACCACCGGAACGCCGGTCATCATCCCTTATACCGCAAAGGATGTGCAGGATTGGGCCATCATGTTCGCCCGCTGCTATGAGTTCTCTGGCATCACGCGGGAGGATCGCATCCAGATCACCCCTGGCTACGGTCTCTGGACGGCCGGTATCGGCTTCCAATTGGGAGCGGAGCTGCTGGGCGCCATGGCCATCCCCATGGGCCCCGGCAACACGGACAGGCAGCTGCAGATGATGATGGACCTTCAGACCACCGTCCTGGGAGCCACCTCCTCCTATGCCCTGCTGCTTGCCGAGACCATCGCAGAGCGCGGCATTGGTGATAGGATCAAGCTGCGCAAGGGCGTCATAGGCTCGGAGCGCTGGGGCGAGAAGATGCGCACCCGTATCGCCAGTGAGCTGGGCGTGGACCTGCATGACATCTACGGGCTCACCGAGATCTACGGCCCCGGCATAGGCATCAATTGCGAAGCCCAGACAGCCATGCACTGCTGGGATGACTATCTGTACCTCGAGATCATCGACCCGGACACCGGCGCAGTGCTCCCAGACGGCGAAAGCGGCGAGCTGGTCATCACCACGCTGCAGAAGGAGGGAGCGCCGCTCATCCGCTACCGCACGCGCGACCTGACACGCATCGTACCCGGGGATTGTCCCTGTGGCAGCCCCTACACGCGCATCGAGACGCTCATCGGCCGCAGTGACGACATGATCAAGGTCAAAGGCATCAACATCTTCCCCGCGCACATAGAGGAGGCCTTGAGCGTAACCGAAGGGGCATCCAGCGAATACCAGGTCATGATCGACCACCTCAACGGCAAGGACATCATGACCGTCTTCTTTGAGACCGCCTCACCCGAGGAGCATCGCCCCTACATCGAGCTGGCCCTGCACCAGGCCATCAAGGACAAACTCTCCCTCTCTGTTGTCTCTAAGGCGGTCAACCTGGGCGACCTGCCCCGCTCGGAGAAGAAGACCAAGCGCATCTTCGACAACCGCTACTGATGTGACAGACGGTGTCAGTAGAGTGTGTCATGGGGTCGTATCTGTTGACACATTCTCCGTCGGAGAATGTGTCAACAGATACGACCCCATGACACACTCTACTGACACCGTCTAGCTGCTCGTCTCCTGCTCGCGGATCCTCACCTTGAGTTTCTTGAACTCAAAGGCAACAAAGATCGCAGCCGTGATAACGCTGAGCGCATCGGCAACGGGAAAGGCATAATACAGTCCCTCAAGGGAGTAGGCCGAGGGAATGAGCAGCGGGATGATAACGGGCATCAAGAAGATGAGTGGGATGAGATAGAGGATCTGCCTGGTCAGTGAGAGGTACATCGATTTCAGAGGTTGTCCGCTCGCCTGGAAATAGTTCGACCCCAATACCTGCAACCCCATGACCGGTATCAGGAAGAGCTGCACAATAAGCGCTTTCGTCGTGAATGCCAAAAGATCGTCTTCAACACCAAAGAGTCGTACAATCGGCCCAGGGATCAGATGGACCAGGATCCAGAAGACAGCCCCGATGACGATGATCCATACCAAGGCGACCTGGAAGGTCTTTATCACACGCTTGAAATTCTTGGCGCCGTAGTTGTAGCCAAAGATCGGTTGCGCGGCAATCGCCACTCCCATGATGGGGAAGAGTGTGAACATCGCCACGCGGTTCACCACGCCAATGGTGGCAAGCGCCCCTTCTGAGCCTATGGGACTGAGCGCTCCAAGCGCAACCAGTTGATAGTTGATGATCAGGTTGACAACCGCGCTTGCGATTTGCAGAACAAATGCAGCAGACCCAAGAACAAGTATCGAACGGACGAGTTTCAGCTTGAGTGGAAGGTTCCTGACCCTGATCTTGAAGGGCGCCTTCCTGCTGAAGACAAAGTACCAAAACACCAGGACAGCGCTGAACGCCTGACCAAGCAGGGTTGCCAGCGCCGAGCCGGTGACACCCCAGTCAAGGACCATGACAAAGAAGAAATTGAGGATGATGCAGATGACGGTCCCCGCTACCATTGTATAGAGGGCACGGTTTGGATCGCCCGCGGTGCGGATATAGTTATTGAATCCCATGCTGAAGAACTGGAAGATGAAACCAGCTGCGATGATGCGGATGAAGATGGAAGCCTCATGCCAGACTTCCTCGGTAGCGCCGGAAAGCCTCAACACCACATCCTCAAAGGCAAAGGTGCCCACCGTGCAGAGGACCGAGGCGATGATGGTCAGCGTCAGCGCGTTGCCCAGTATCTTCTCGGCATCTTTATGCTTTCCCTCGCCAAGGCGCAGGGCGATCAGCGCATTGCCGCCTGTGCCGATCAAAACGCCAACAGACATGGAGAAGATCATGATGGGCATGGAGATGGTGGAAACAGCAAGGCCAACGGGCCCTACTGCCTGCCCCAGGAAGATCGAGTTGATGATGTTGTAAAGCCCGCTGACAATAAGACCGATGATAGAAGGAATGGCGAACTCGACCATGAGCCTGGAGATCTTCGTTGTTCCCAGCCTGTCGACCTGCTTTTTACTCTTTGCCTCCAGCAGCTCATCCTGTGACGGCTGCCCAGGGCTCTGCTCTACAGAAACCGTGTCTACCCTCTTCTTCTATTGTGGGGGATTCCCACTTAGATCCATTATCCCTGTACTGACAGTGTACCTCATAACCAGGACACTACGTCAAAGATCGCGCAGGCTCACCTCGCCGGCAGCAATCGCCCTGTCACCCAGTGGCGTAGCCAGAACCAACCTGCCCTGCTCGTCGATCCCTGTGACAATACCGTGTTCGACCTCATCGCCCAGGGCATTCCTCACGCAGACCGTTTCTCCAAGCTGCGCCATGTGCTGCATATATCCAACGAGAAACCCGGCAAAGGAACCGCTCGCAGCCTGCCACGCAGCAAAGCGCCTAAGCAGCGTCTTGAGCATAGCGGTGACCACATCCTCAAGAGGAAGGCTCCCCGCGTGTCCGTCAGCAAGATAGGCGGCCTCAGAGGTTCCCGCCCCCGTGGCTGGGCGCCACACGTTCACTCCCATGCCGATAACAGCGAACTGTTCCGTGCTGTCAGCTACCCGGGCCCCAAAGACGGCAGAGGCCGGCTTCAGCTCTATGAGGATGCCTACGAGCTTGCCGGTTGGAGCGAGTATGTCGTTTGGCCACTTGATGCGCAGTTCGCTGGCGCTGAAGCCCTGCAGGGCCTCCCGCAGCGCCAGCGCAACCAGGGGGCTCAGGCTGGCCACAGCAGAAGCGTCACTTTTTATGGCAGAAAGCTCCAGCAGCACTGAGAGGTAGAGCCCGCCAGCAGGAGACGCCCAGTTGCGGCCAAGCCGACCGCGGCCAGCCGTCTGTGTCTGGCTGATGACAACAAGTGGTTGATCCATCGGGAAACGATGCGCCTGCGCCTGTACCAGTATCTCATCATTGGTTGAAGTGACGCTGTCAAGCGCTATCAGCTGACAGACGCCCTCCAGCTGGGTGGTCAAGCGTTCGACATCCATCACAGCTCCGTCATTGCGAGCCACGCCTCAGGCGTGGCGTGGCGTGGCAATCCACGGTAGCGCTTTGGGATATGTGGCGTTACCACAGCGCACAGCCTTTATCTCTCGTCCCGTTCATCCCGGTTGTACTCGTTCATCGCCTTGCTGATGCCCTCGACAACCGCCATGCGCACTATGGGAACCGCCTGCGCAATGGTCACCCTGAACTCCTCAAGCTCTGAACCCCGCATCTTCTGCAGGACAAAGCTGTGGGCTTGCAGGCGGCCGGGAGGACGTCCGATCCCAACACGCACGCGAGCATAGTCCGGACCCAGGCTCTGATGCAGCGAGCGTAGGCCCTTGTGCCCGGCGTGCCCACCGCCCAGCTTGAGCCTGATGACCCCGGCAGGCAGATCGAGCTCGTCGTGCACAACCAACACGCTGTCGACATCGAAGTTATAGCGGCCCGACAACCCTTTAACCGGGCCGCCGCTCAGGTTCATGAAGGTCTGCGGTTTCACCAGAAGGATGGGATCGCCCTCAAGCAGGGTCTCGCCCACCTGGGCGTTGGCCACCAGCTTCCAATACTTGATGCCCAGCTCAGCGGCCAAGGCATCAACCACGGCAAAGCCCGCGTTATGGCGGGTATCAGCATACTCCGCTCCGGGGTTTCCCAATCCAACGATAACCTGCGGCCCCTTGAGCTTCATGGTCAGAGCTGGAAATCGGGATCAAAGAGCTCGGAGACCGATGCCTCCTGGTAGACGTTCATGATCGCGTTCGCCAGAAGCGGCGCAACAGTAAGCACCTTGATCTTATCGTTCTGCCTGCTTGCTGGCACCGGCACCGTGTCGCAGACCACCACTTCCTCCAGCTCGGCTTCCATGAGGCGCTCATACGCCGGCCCTGAGAACAGGCCGTGCGTCGCGCAGATGTAGACCGCTGTCGCGCCCTCCCTCTTCAGGGTCTCGGCGCTCGCCTTCATGGTCCCAGCCGTGTCTATCATGTCGTCGTTGATGATGCAGACCTTGCCGGCCACGTCACCAATGACGCTGGAGACCTCCGCCACGTTGTGCAGCGGCCTGGATTTGTGCATGATGGCAAGGTCCGCGTCAAGCATGTCGGCGAGCTTCTTGGAGGCCTTTGCGCGGCCCACGTCCGGCGAGACCACGCAGATGTTCTTGAGCCCCTTCTTCAGGAAGTAGTCCGCGAATATCGGCAGCGCGGTCAGATGGTTGACCGGCGTGTCAAAGAAGCCCTGTATCTGCCCCTGGTGCAGGTCAATGGCAATGGTCCGGTCGACCCCTGCCACGGTGAGCAGGTTGGCGACCAGCTTGGCAGAGAGCGGCTCGCGCGAGGCCGATTTCTTATCCTGCCGGGAATAGCCGTAGTGCGTGATGACTGCGGTAACCGTACGGGCAGAGGCCCGCTTCGCGGCATCGGTCATGATGAGCAGCTCCATCAAAGCGTCGTTGACGTCGCCTTCTTCATAGCTGGCGACCGACTGCACAATGAAGACGTCAGAACCGCGCACGCTTTCCAGATAGCGGGCATAGATCTCGCCGTTCTTGAAGGTCGTCAGCCTGATCTTCCCCAGCTCGACCTCCGCTATATCGGCGATCTTCTGCGCCAACTCCGGATTGCTTCTTCCCGCATAGAGCTTGAGACTCTTATTCACCTCGGTCATCAGCGTTTTTCCTTCCTGTGCTTCACTGTCCAGCCTTCAATGATTTTCTGCTCGGTGCGCTCAAGGGCCAGGGCGCCGTCCGGCACCGGTTTGGTGATCACGCTTCCCGCCCCGATCACCGTATCCGAACCCACAGTCACCGGCGCCACCATCATGGTATCCGAACCCACAAAGGCCCGGTCGCCAATGACGGTAGGATGCTTATTGGCGCCATCATAATTGCAGGTGATCGATCCTGCTCCGATGTTCACGCCCACACCCAACATCGCATCGCCCATATAGCTGAGGTGCGGCACCTTGCTGCCCTCACCTATAGTCGAGTTCTTTATCTCTACATGGGTGCCCGCCTTGGACCCGGCTTTCATCACGGTGCCCGGCCTGAGGTAGGCCCGAGGACCACAGGCCACTTCAGCCTCGAGCCTCGCCCGTATCAGCACACTCTCATCCACCCGGCAGTCTGGGCCTATGACGCTGTCAGTCACCCGGGTATTGGGGCCTATGACGCTGCCGCTCGCAACTGTGGTTTTCCCCCAGAGCATGGTAAGCGGCAGCAGCTCGACATCGCTTTCCAGGACCACATCCGGGCCAATCCAGACCTGATCCGGGTCGAGCATGGTCACCCCAGCCTCCAGATGCCGGTTGTTTATCCTTTGCTGCATGACCTTGGTCGCCTGGGCCAGCTGCGCTCTGCTGTTGATCCCCTGGGTCTCCTCAGCCAAGGCGATGTGTGCCTTGACGGTCATCCCTTTTGCAACACAGATGCCAACGATATCCGTCAGGTAGTATTCGCCTTGAGCGTTGTCATTCTTCAGCTCAGCGAGGTTTTCCAACAACACGCGCACGTCAAAGCAGTAGGCTGCGCTGTTACACTCCTCAAGCGCCCGCTCCTCATCAGTCGCGTCCTTCTCCTCGACAATACGGAGCACGTTGCCCTCTGCATCACGTACCACCCTTCCGTACCCGGTGGGGTCTGCAAGCAGGTGGGTCAGCATGCAGATGGCTGCCCCGCCCTGTTGCTGTGAGGCGACCAATGCGGTAATGGTGTCAGGGGTGATGAGCGGCGTGTCTCCGCAGAGCACAAGCAGGGACGGCGGCGTGTCCTCGCGGGCAAGCAGGTCAGCGACCATCATGACAGCATGCCCGGTTCCCAGCCGCTCCTCCTGGATCACCACCGTGGTATCTTCAAGCAGCGGCTCTACCTGTTCGCGGGCAAAGCCGACAACAGTGATCACCTCTGCGCTTCCCGCCTGTCTCGCCGCATCTACAACCCAACGGATCAGCGGTTTCTCCAGCAGTCCATGCGTGACTTTCGCGCGTGTGGACCTCATGCGGGTGCCCGCTCCAGCAGCGAGGATCAGTGTTGAAAATGCCATGGGAATTCCTATCTCCAACCCCCCGGGAACATTGGATTCCATAGTAACATAACCCCATCCTCGCAAGCTGTTCCCAAAGAGCAGGACAGGCCGCGATCACGCTGATGGTGGCGGCGGTATTACGCGAGAGTCCCAGTATTTTTACAAGTTGATAACAGGCGTTTCGCAAATATTGCTCAACATGCAACTATTTATCCACTGAGCATAAAAGACCAGTGGCCCCGTTGAATGAGTGTGGTTCCATGAATCCCAAGAAGCGCCTATATCGAAGCAACGACTCTGTCTTTGCCGGTGTCTGCGGAGGTATCGCTGAGTACCTTGATTTCGACCCCACCATCATACGCATCCTCACGGTACTTCTGGTCCTCGCTGGCTTTGGGATACCGATAATCGCCTATCTTATCGCCTTGATCGTCATGCCCAAGCAACCGAATGACTACACCGGCTATATCGACGTTGAGCCAAGCTCCCCGCGCACCTACTCAGCCACTCCCCAAGCGGCTACAGCTGACCAGGCTTCCCAAGCCGCCTCGTCTGCATCCGCGTCCCAGGCAGCGTCCGCGTCCCAGTCCTCCTGGACGGCTCCCCCTGACCAAACCGCCGCCGATCAAACCAACGCTGATCACGCAACCACCGATCCTTCTCCCCAAGCTACCTATACCGCAGCCCCTGGCTCATCGGCCCCTGGCCCATCGCCTCAGCCTGACTATAGCGCAACCCCTCCAGGCCGGGCATACACAACCAGCAACCCCCAGGCCTATGATGCCGGCCCCATCAACAGTCCCGTCCAAGAAGCAGCAAAGCCTCGACGCAGGCTCCAAACCGGCATCATCCTGGGGATCATCCTTGTCTGCGTTGGCTTGATCGCGCTCTTTGGGGTCTTCCTGAATATCTCCCCCTGGCGTTTCTGGCCCTTGATCGTTGTCATCCTGGGCTTTGCTGTGCTTTGCACCCCTGGCGAAAAAGGATGGAGCCTGGCGCGCGCTGGGAATGGGATCGTGCTGGTGGTCATCGGCTGCGCCCTGCAACTGTGGGCGCTGGGTATCGTCTCGGCCTTTGCCTTCTGGCGCATCTTGATCTACCTGTGGCCGGTCCTGCTCATCGTCATCGGCCTCTCCATCATCGGCGCCGCCACCAAGCAGTCGGCCTTCAACCTCTTTGGCTCACTGCTGCTCTGCGCCACCATCCTGGTAGGGATGTGGAGTTTTGGCCAGATCGGTGGACAGGCGGTGGATGTCGTCCTCCCTGGAGGACGCGTTTTCTCGATAACCATTCCTGCGCCGGACATCTTCCCCTTTGACAACGATCCCCTGTTCAAGGAGATACATATCCTCCCCTTCCGCTGACAGATCGACTGGATTGGATGAGTTCTACATGGGCCCTGGATTCAACAAGAACACGATAGTCGTCCTTATCGGCGGCTTCTTCATCCTCATGGGAGTATGGTTCCTCTTCTCGCAGGTCTTTGGGGTCGCTTTACACATGTTCTGGAGGACTTTCACCATCATCCTCAGCATACTCTGTTCACTGACGATAATAGCGGGGGGCGTATTGTTGCTTGTCAGCGCACGGCAGAAGTCAACCGACCAAACCCCGGGTAAGAGCAAGAAGCTCTGTCGTTCGACCTCCAACAAGAAGCTGGGCGGCGTTTGCGGAGGCATCGCTGCCTACCTGAACATCGAACCGGTGATCATCCGTGTTGTCGTCGTCGCCCTCTGCCTCATCAGTTTCTACCTGATTGTGCCGCTCTACCTCATCCTCTGGATGGTAATGCCTCCCGATTCCAGGGAATTCAACACGTGGGTATAGGCGCTTTGAGCAACGTGACAGTGGAGCGGTATCACGGCCTCCAGCCAGGCATCCTACCGGATGCCGGCGAATCCTGCACCTTGGCTCAATCCTTGGTTCTATTCTGTTATCGTGGGTTTTATCGTTATTTCTTCCTGCATTCTTACATATTACCGCCTACTTACTCATTCATGAAAAGTCAAGACCCTATTCTTCTCCAAAAGCATTGCGAATTGGTGTAGAATGGCTTCAAGCCGTTCACAAGACGGCTCGTTTTATCCGCTGCTTTAATGTGTTTGTCATTTAAGCAGTTTGGCAAACAGTATTTGGTAGCATAAACACACCACCTCAACGTAGTAGCTGCCGGAGGGAGCCGCAAGGATTGCGGCTTTGCACGATGGTATTGTTGTGGAGGATTATCGTGGGTTCAAACCGTAAGGCGTCAAAGAGGATTGCGAAAGCTTCTTCCTCTTTCGTTCTTACTTTCATTCTTTCCATTACGGCTTTCACGCTTGCATTTGGAGATTTCGTTCCTGTCACAGAGGCCAGGGTCCTGGGCGTTGGACGTATCCAGAGCACTGTTCCTGACGCGCCCGTTGCCCCTGAGGAGAAATTCGCGCTTCCTATCGCAGAGAACCTCCTTGAGCAGGCAAATGAACTGGCTGAGCCAATCGCCCGCGAGGTCGCACCCGTTGCCGTCGCACAGCCTGCACGGATATCTTGGGATGACTATGCTGATATGGTGTCCGGCTCCGGAACTCCCTTTACCGCTGAGTACGGCTGGAAGAGCACCATGGCCACCAACTATGCGACCTCCGTTTTCGGCGACTTCAGCGGCGATCAGTTCCTTGAGCAAACAACCGCCATGGGAACCACCACCACCACCACAAGCATGGGCGTTGCCCACAAAAGCATGCCCCTGGGAACCGTCATTGAGTTATACTGCCCTGACACCGGACTCAGCTGTATCGCAACGGTGGACGACCGTGGCCCCTACGGTGGCTACTGGGGCGGCCAGCCCGATACCTTCGACCTCCAGATGGGTGTCACCGCCGCACTTGGCAACCACTACGGCTGGTATCAGGTGCTGTATCGGATTGTCTAGAAACGTCATCTCCATAGAAGAATCCACCTTCAGCGGCAGCTCAGTGAGCGCCGCTGTTTGTGTATTGCCGCCAGATTCCCGGGTGACTGAAGAGCTTGCCGACGCTGTACTTACCCTGCGACCTACGCTTGCTCAACACGCCTGTAAACAGCAGGGCATGGGTCTGTTTGGCGATAAGATGGTCGGCGCTACCCTGCCGCATCTTCTTGAACATCTGGCAATCGATCTTCTGGTGGAGGAACAGCAGCAAGAGGTTGGCAACAACAACGCCCAGCACCTACCTTCTCGTCAGACCATAGCCGGTGCAACCACCTGGCTTGACCGTGGGCAAGGGAAGATGCAGGTGCGGATCTCCTGTACCGCTCAAAACGCTGAAAGGACCTGCGCGGCGATTACCAGCGCAGCTACACTGCTCAACGGCCTGCTTGGCCGGTGAATGTGGTAGTATTCCACAAATAAAAAGGAGCGCTACCATGACTGCGACAGGACACATACAGTTTGATGAGTGGGTGGATCTTTACGCCTCACGTGTTGAGACCATGCGAACCAGCGCTGTCCGTGACCTTTTTGCTGCCGCTTCGCGCTCAGATATCATCTCGCTCTCCGGAGGCATGCCGGACATCCGCCACCTTCCGCTAGACGAGGTGAGCAAGGTCGCGGCCAACGCGGTACTGCAAGAAGGTATTGCAGGGCTGCAGTACGGTGATACTACGGGGCGTATGCAAACCAAACAGATAATCTGTGGCCTTGTGCGCGACCTGGGTATCTTTGTCGCACCTGAGGACCTTACCGTGACCACGGGCGCCCAGCAGGCACTTGACCTGCTCGCGAAATCATTCATCAACCCAGGGGATAACGTCATCACCGAGGGGCCGACCTATCTGGGTGCCCTGCAGGCGTTCTCCGCCTACCAGCCAAAGGTCCATACCATCCCCTTTGATGAGGACGGTATGCGCATGGATCTGCTGGAGGCAAAGCTTGAGGAGTTGGGCCCGCGTGGTGCGAAATTCATCTACACCATCCCCACCTTCCAAAACCCCGGCGGTGTGACCATGAGCCTGGGTCGGCGCCTCCAGCTGCTCAAGCTGGCACGCACCTACCAGATACCGATTATTGAGGACGACCCCTACAGCAGACTCCGTTTTGAGGGAGAGACGGTGCCAAGCCTGCGCTCGCTTGATGAAGAGGTTATCTATCTGGGTACCGTATCCAAGGTCTTTGCGCCGGGTCTCAGGACAGGTTGGGTTATCGCTCCGCGTCCTATCCTCCAAAAGCTCAATATGGTCAAACAGGGCACGGACCTCTGCGGTTCAGCCCTCAACCAGGTTATCGTGGAGCATTACTTCAACGAAATCCCCTGGCGCGAGGTGCTTGAAACCATGATCAATACATACCGGGAGCGGCGCGATGCCATGCTCACGGCCCTGGAGGAGTTCTTCCCTCCAGAGGCCGCATGGACTCGTCCGTCTGGCGGTTTCTTTGTCTGGATCACATTGCCGGAATACGTCAACACGCCCCAGATCCTCTCTGTCGCGCTGGAGGCTGGCGTTACCTTTGTCCCAGGTGACGGCTGCTTCCCCAGTGACAGCGGTAGAGGGCACAATACCATGCGGATTGCCTTCTGTTATGAGGAACCCGAGAACCTCCGTGAAGCCATCCGTCGACTCTCATTGGTCATTGAGGAGCGCCTGGAGCTTTATCGCGCCTTCATCAACGCCGGTGTTCTTAAGGAGGACTGATGGCATACAAGATCGCTGTGCTCATGGGTGGCAGCTCCTTTGAGCGGGAATTCTCGCTGGAGAGTGGCAAGCATGTCCTTAGGACACTTGAGGCGGAGGGGCATACGGTCCTGCCTTTGGATACCTCTTCGTCGCTTGTCGAGGTCCTCCGTGACGCTAAGCCCGATGTTGCTTTCATCGCCTTGCACGGTGGGCATGGTGAGGATGGGACCGTCCAATCCCTGCTCGAATACCTGGCAATTCCCTTTGTGGGCTCACCATCCAGGGTCTGTCGTACAGCCTGGAACAAGAGCATGCTGCCCTGTATGGTGCTGTCGCGCCGTAAGGGAGCAGACGGCCCTTCTTCCTGGCCGAACTCGATCTGCCTGTCTGCCAGTAGCTTCAAGGACCTTGGCGCCGCCACAGCCCTCGATCTACTGCCTAAGAGGATCCCTTCTGGGTATCCCTTTGCCGTACTTCCCGCCTGTGGCGGGTCAGCCATGGGAGTCAACAAGGTTGAATCCTTTGACGAGCTGGCTCCTGCCATTTTGGAGGCGCTTTCCTTTGATGATGAGGTGTTGATCGAGGAGTGGGTCAGCGGCGTTGAGTTGGCTGTCAGTGTGATCGGGACAGCAGAAGATGCCAGAGCGCTTCCACCTGTTGAGATCTGCCCACACACAGGTTTCTTCAATACCGAAGTCCGCCTCAACAGCGACCTGGTGGATTACTATGCTCCGGTCAGGCCGCAGTCGCTTTCACCGGATGAAGCAGAGGCTGCGCGTATCCGCACGCTTATCGAAGACGCGGCGCTTGAAGTACACCGCAGCTTTGGCTGCAGGGACCTCAGTCGCGTGGATATGTACTGGGACGGGCAGCAGGTGAAAGTCCTGGAGATCAATGTCTCTCCAGGCATGGCAGAATTCTCTCTTCTTCCCGTTGCATGCAAGGCAGCAGGGACTTCCTTTGGAGCCCTGCTGAATGAGTTGCTGGACCAGGCTGTGAGCCGTTGACCTCTGGCAGCCGTTGACCTTCCAAACAAGGAAGGTACCCAAAAGCCAGCTTCATCCAGGAAGCCGACAGATGAGAACAGGGCTCAGTGGTTATCTGGATAAAGACTCTGAGAAGGCTAGAAGCTTGACCAGTAGTTAGCTGGCAAGCCGTAGATTGTGGGATCGTAGATCGCTGTTGCCAGGATCACGCCTGCGGCAATCAGTCCTAGCGCCCCCAGGATGATCCCTGCAATCGCCATTCCCTTTCTTGAGCTCTTCAATCCCAGGATGCTGAAGATTATCGCAAGTATGGCAAGGGGGAGGTCCAAGGCGTTGAAACAACAGAGGAGTACCGATGCGATACCGATTATCATGCCTGTCAGCGCGAATCCCTTACGGTCTTTTCCTGCTTGCTCTACCCCATAGGTTGGGATCGCCTGTCCCGGCGCATACACAGGTTGAGGGGTAACGGGCGGGATGCCAATGCTGCTCATCTGTTGCGGGTTCACCATCGGTTGCGTCTGTGCGGTCCATGCTTGACCATCCCAGTACCTGACTAATGAAGTGTCCCCAGCCGGATCAGGATACCAACCTGCTGGAGTCTGCCCGTTTGCCATGTTACTCTCCCTAATCTCACGTACAACTGTTATTGCGACTATCCTATATCATACCGCATCTTAATCAGGCAACGTCAGCGAATTGTGAATTATAGAGCGAAGCGTAGTGACCGCCAGCTTCCAGCAGTTACTCATGGCTGCCCTGCTCAACGATATCGCCGTTCTCCATGACCAGAATCAAATCAGCGTTACGGATAGTAGAGAGGCGATGGGCGATGATGAAGCTCGTCCGGTTGGCCATAAGGTTGTCCATCGCCTTCTGGATCTGGATCTCTGTGCGGGTGTCCACAGATGAGGTCGCCTCGTCCAAGATGAGTATCCTGGGGTCATGCAACACAGCGCGGGCGATGGTCAACAGCTGCTTCTGCCCCTGGGAGACATTGGAGGCCTCCTCGTTGAGCACCATGTCATAGCCGCCCGGAAGCGTGGAGATGAAGTGGTCCGCCTGTGCGATACGCGCCGCAGCCCTGACTTCCTCATCAGTCGCCTCCAGCTTGCCGTAACGGATGTTGTCGGCAATACTGCCGTTGTAGAGCCAGGTGTCCTGCAGCACCATGCCAAAAAGCGAGCGCAGGTCGTCACGCTTGAACTGCCGGATATCATGGCCGTCCACCATAATCGAGCCTTCGTCCACATCATAGAAGCGCATCAAAAGCTTGACGATGGTCGTCTTGCCGGCGCCCGTATGCCCCACGATGGCGATCTTCTGTCCCGGCTCCACCTGCGCGGTGAAATCCCGGATGACCGGCTTTGTGGCGTCGTAGCCAAAACGTACACCCGCAAAGCCTACCTCGCCCACAACCCCCGCAGGGTCAACGCTCTCCTCGTCGCTGACATCGGCGGGTAGCTCCTCCTCCTCCAAGAAGGTGAAGATGCGCTCCGCCGCAGCCATGGTCTGCTGGAGCACATTGGAGATCTGGCTGACCTGCATGATGGGCTGCTGGAAGTTGCGCATGTACTGCATGAAGGCCTGGATGTCGCCTACGGCGATGCGGCCGTTAATGGCCAGGTAACCGCCTATGACGCAGACCACCACGTAACCCAGGTTGCCGATGATGTTCATGATGGGCATCATCATGCCTGAGAGGAAGTTCGCGCGCCAGGCCGCGTTGTACAGGGTCTCGTTACTCTCGTTGAACTGCGCAAGCGCCCGCTTCTCGCCGTTGAAGGCACGCAGTATGGTGTGGGCGCCAAAGTTCTCCTCCACCATGCCGTTGACCTCGCCTAGGTACTCCTGTTGCGCGGTGAAGTGTTTCTGGGAACGCTTCACGATCACAGCGATGATGCCGGCGCTGAGCGGTAGGGTCACCAGGGCGATGAGCGTCATAAGCCAGCTGATGCTGAACATCATGATGAGCACGCCGACCAATGTGGTGATAGAGGTGATGATCTGGGTGATGGAGCGGTCGAAGCTCTGCTGGACAGCATCCACGTCGTTGGTGATACGGCTCATCACGTCGCCCGTGGCTGTCTTGTCATAGTAGCTGAAGGGCAGGCGCATGATCTTCTCGTCGATATCCCGCCGAAGCGAATAGCAGATCTTGTTCGCAACGCCCGTCATGAGGAAGCCCTGGACAAATTGGAACAGCGCGCTGACCAGGTACAGGCCTATGAGCAGCAGGAGGATCCGGCCTATGGCCGTGAAGTCGGGGCCTGTGCCGGTGCCGGCGATCTGGGCCATGATGCCCTCAAAGAGCTCTGTGGTGGCCATGCCCAAGACTTTGGGGCCGATGATGCCGAAGATGGTAGAGATCATGGCGAAGATGATGACGATGACCACGGCCGGCTTATGCCTGCCCAGGTATCTGAGGAGCTTCTTCAGCGTGCCCTTGAAGTCCTTTGCCTTCTCGCCAGGCATCGCCATGTTATGGCCTCCGCCACCGGGGCCGCGGCGCCGACGGGCGGACTGCCGCTTGCTCTGCTGGGCGGCCCGTAGCTGCTTTAAGCGGATGTCATCGCGCGATGGTGTGCCTGTCTCTGTTGTCTGGTCGGCAGCCATGCTATGCACCCCCTCTCCCAAGCAACTCACGTTCCGAGAGCTGAGAGGAGGCGATCTCCTTATAGGCGACGCAACTGGCAAGCAATTCCTTATGTGTGCCAGAGCCCACTATGCGTCCCTTGTCGATGACGAAGATCTGGTCCGCATCCATGATGGTACTGACGCGCTGGGCGATGATGATGAGCGTGCTGTCGCTGGTGTAGACAGCCAGGGCTTTGCGCAGAGCCGCGTCTGTGGTGAAATCAAGGGCTGAGAAGCTGTCATCGAAGAGGTAGATATCCGGTTTCACAGCAAGCGCCCGGGCTATGGAGAGCCGCTGCCGCTGACCACCGGACACACTTGACCCACCCTGCGACACAGGAAGGTCAAAGCCCTCCTCGTTCCCTTTTATGAACTCCAGGGCCTGGGAGACCTCTGCGACCTTCTCCAGGTCCTCTAAGGACAGCTCACCGGAGCCATAGCAGATATTGCTCTCGACGGTTCCCGCCATCAGCATACTCTGCTGCGGCACATAGCCTATGGCGCTGCGCAGCTCCTCCTGCGTGAGCTCGCGCACGTCAACGCCGCCCACCCTGACCGCTCCCTCGGTCGCGTCATAGAAGCGTGGGATGAGGTTGATGATGGTCGACTTGCCCGAACCGGTGGAGCCGATAAGGGCGGTGGTCTGCCCTGGTTTCGCGGTGAAGTCGATGTGACTGAGCGCCTCCTCCTTTGCCCCTTCATATTTGAAGGTCACATCCCTGAATTCCACCAGCCCGCGTTTTGCCGGGTCCATGGACCTGGGTTGGGCTGGGTCGACTATGGAGGGCTTGGTATCCAGCACCTCGTTGATACGTTTGGAGCTTACCGTCGCACGCGGTATGAAGACAAAGAGCATGGCGATGAACATGAAGCTCATCATGATCTGCATGACGTATTGCATGTAGGCCATCATGTCGCCTACCTGCATCTGAGAGGCCGCCACCTGATGGGAGCCTACCCAGATGATGAGTATGGTCAGACCATTCATGAACAGCATCATGACCGGCATCATGAAGGTCATGGCGCGACCGACAAAGAGGTTTGTCTGGGTGAGCTTCTTGTTCGCGACCTCAAAACGATCTTCTTCAAAACCCGTTCGGGAGAAGGCCCGGATGACCATCAGGCCGTTGAGGGACTCCCGGGCAACCAGGTTAAGGCGGTCGATGAGGGTCTGCATGATACGGAACTTGGGCATGACAACGGCAAAGAGCACCAGCATGATGCCGATAAGCACAACCGCTGCCACCCCGATGATCCAGCTCATGGACACCGACTTGCCCAGGGCCATGAACACGCCGCCTATACCCATGATGGGCGCGTAGCAGACCATGCGGATGCCCATGGTGAGCATCATCTGGATGACGGTGACGTCGTTGGTCGAGCGGGTGATAAGCGATGCCGTTGAGAAACGGTCGAATTCCGCATGGGAGAAGCTGGTGACCTTGGTGAAGATCGCCTTGCGCATGTTGCGCGCTACCCCGGCGCCTATCCTTGAGGAGAGGTAGCCAACCAATATGGTCGCTACACCGGACACGGCAGTGATCAGAAGCATCATCAGGCCGATATAGAGGATGTAGTTGATCTCTATCGCAGTCATGTCGCAACCGAGCTCGCGATAGAAGCCAGCGACCAGCATCATGCCGCTCTGTGCCTTGAGGCTGTCGTCCATGGCCGCAGCCTGGGCGTGTGCTTCTGCAAGCCACTCCTGAGGCAGGATGTCCAGAAGTGGTTGGAACTGGTAGATCTGTGCGAAATCGAGGGTTTGGATGTCAGTGGTATCACCGCTGCCCTCACTGCCGCCTATGGCGTCAAGGAGCGCGCTGTCATCAAATCCCGTGTCCCCGCTTTCCTCCTGAATCGCCTCCAGGAGCGTCTGGCCTTTATCCGCAGCATCCTGCTTCATCTGATCAAGAGTCAGCTGGGCAACCTCATCCACGGTCATTCCCGGCGGAAGGGGTCGGCTGACGTCTTCGAGCTGATGCCTGATCCTATCCAGGATCTGTTCTTCGACCTTCTCTTCTATGACCGACTCCAGCGAGCCGTCTTCCCTGGCCTCCTGCACCTTCTTAAGGAAATTCACCATGGTCCAGGTGGCGCTGCCAAAAGCTGCGTCCGCTTGCGCTCGCTCCTCGGCAGTGAGGCCCTGTTTGAGCACGTAGACCTGCTCTTCTGCTGCTTTGGGGAAGGTCGCACTGTAGGGCTTGCCGTCAGCGCCCAGCGCGTCGCCGGAGACCAGCTGATAGCTGCGCTCCATGACTGCTCTTTCATCGTCATCCATGAAGCTGGTGATGAAGGTATAGCCGTCCTGCGAGATCGCTTTGGGGCTGGACTCCTCCACACCGCCCTGCTGGATACCCACGTTGACTATCTTGCTCATATAGTTGGGAAGGTTGAGCTCGCAGATCGCCTGAATGAAAAGCAAGACGATGGCGAGCAAAAGGCCCACCAGGAAGGGTTTGAGGAAATGTCTGAGCTTCAGCATATGGCTTTCTCTCCGGCTATGCGCCAGCGGCCAGGAGCGCGTGCTCGAAGTAGGGGTACATATCCGGCGCACTACCCTCATAGATGGTGCCGATGACACCCTCTTTATCTATGATGAGGGAATAGGGGATGCCGTTTGAGGGATAGATGCGGGCGATGGCGCTGTCATCATCGAGTCCCCAGATGAAGCTATAGGCCTTCTCCTGGGCGAACTTTCTGGCCAGCGTGCTGTCGTCACTGCGGTTTATAGCCAGGATGACCACATCCGGGTAGTCCTCTGTAATCCTCTGCATGGCCGGCATCTCCTCGATGCAATAGCCGCACCAGGTCGCCCAGAAGTTCAGAAGGACCACCTGCCCCTGGTAGTCGGACAACCGTGCCGTGGCGCCGTCCATGGTGATGAACTCGAAGTCCGGGGCAAAAGCGCCTTTTTCGACCGCCGTCTTCTTCTCCTGCTGGTTCTGCTGGCCCTGTTGGCCTTGTTGGCCTTGTTGGCCTTGTTGGCCTGATGCCTGTGCGGAGGACCCACCGGGGTTGTCGCCGGTGTTGTTAGCCGGAGAATCTTTGGCGCTGCCTCTGGGCGATAGTATGAAGCAGCCGGTCAAGCTGCTGGTAAGAAGCGTTGCGAACAGCAAGAAGCAGACAAGCAGGCTGAAACCTTTCAGACAGGTGCCGTTTCTATGTGTGTGCATGCTCTTCCTCATCTGTGTGTTCTTTCAATGTGAATGTAAAGCATATCGCCTGAGCCTCACAACTGCTCACACAGTTTCCACATTGTATACATTCCCTGTCGCTCACCCGCAGGATGTCCGCTTTACATGTGGCGCGGCAGGTCCCACAGTCGGTGCATTTTTCTGTGTCCACCCGGTAGCGCAAAAGCGCGATGCGGTTGAAGAAGGAGTAGAGCGCGCCCAGTGGACAGAGGAAGCGACAGAAAGGCCGGTAGATGAACAGGGCAGCCACAACCAACGCGACCAATACGGCCACCTTCCAGCTGAAGAGCGGGCCGAGCATCCTCTGCAGACCGCTGTCTGCCGCGACGAGCGGAAGACCTGCCTCAAGCGTGCCGGCGGGACAAAGCCAGGCACAGAAGGCCGGCGTGCCGACACCAGTGCTGGCAAGCAGTATTAGCGGCGCGACGATTACCAGGCCAACAAGTATCAGGTACTTGCCCCAGGAGAGGACCCGCGACCAGGCGCCCTTCTTGAGCTTTGGCAGGGGCAGTTTGTCTATGAGGTCCTGGATGAGCCCAAAGGGGCAGAGCCAGCCACAGACGGTGCGCCCCAGCAGGGCGCCAAAGGCCAAAATGGTGCCTATCATATAGAAGGGTAGCCGTTGCCCGCTTGCAACCAGCGCCGCCTGCAGCGAGCCAATGGGGCAGGCCCCCACTGCGCCGGGACAGGAATAGCAGTTGAGCCCCGGGACGCAGACACCCTTGAAGCTGCCTTGATAGATAGTGCCTGTTGTGAACCCCTTGAAGTTCAGATTGCAGAGCAGGGCTGCCAGCAGTTGGATAAGATGCCGCTTGAACCTCGCGATTGTGGTCATGTTCACCCCAGGCCTATGCACTCATAGCAGATGAGCGCGGCCTTGCGGAGGACGTCGACAAAACCGCCCTGCGTGATGCCCACCACCACAAGAGCCAGGCCTATCGCAAGGATCACCAGCCCAATTGGTATATGTCTCAGTTGTTTCAACATAGTGCCATTGTACCGTTTTATAATGGAGGGAGAAGAAATCGCAGGTTGGGCGTAGGGTTGCGCACGCGGCCAGGCGCACGGTTGGATGCACGGTGAGATGTACGGTGAGATGCACGGTGAGGAGTGGATGATGACCGCTTATTCAGAATGGGGAAAGCAGCAACTGCAGGAGGAGCTCGACCTTCTCGTCAAACACTATGAGGGCTTCAAGGCGCAGGGGCTCAAGCTCAACATGGCTCGCGGCAAGCCGGCGCCCGAGCAGCTCGACCTTTCTAATAAGATGCTCCAGGCTCTGCCCGCTGATGCCCGCCCACTTGACCGCAACGGCGAGGACACCCGCAACTACGGCCTGCTGTTGGGAATCCCCGAGGCCCGCGAACTCATGGGGCAGATCCTGGGCGCGCCCGCCTCTGAGGTGCTGATTGGCGGCAACTCCTCGCTGAACCTGATGTATGACACCGTAGCCCGCTCGATGCTCTTTGGCGTGCGCGGCTCTGTGCCCTGGTGCCAGCTGGATACGGTGAAGTTCCTCTGCCCTGCTCCCGGTTATGACCGCCATTTTGCGGTGACCCAGAGCCTGGGTATTGAGAACGTTGCGGTTGCGATGACCGTGGATGGCCCTGATATGGACGCGGTGTGCGAGCTTGTTCAGACGGACCCTGCTATCAAGGGCATCTGGTGTGTGCCCAAGTACTCCAACCCCCAGGGCTATACCTACTCTGAGCAGGTGGTCCGACGCTTTGCGGGGCTTGTGCCTGCCGCATCGGACTTCCGTATCTTCTGGGATAACGCCTACGCCGTCCACGACCTTGTGGAGCCGGGCGATGCGCTTTTGAGCCTCAGGGAAGCCTGCCTTGAGGCGGGTACTGGTGACAGCTACTATATGTTCTCCTCCACCTCCAAGGTGACCTTTGCCGGCGGTGGTATCAGCGCACTTGCCACCTCGGCGGACAACCTAGCTGAAATCGAGCAGCAGCTCAGCTTCCAGACCATAGGGCATGACAAGGTCAACCAGTTGCGCCACGTGCGCTTTTTGGGCGACCTTTTGGGCGTCAAAGCTCAGATGCGCAGGCAGGCCGCACTTATCGCGCCTAAGTTCCAGCTGGTGCTCGAAGCCTTTGACCGCGAGCTTGCGGGGCTTGGTGTCGCACGTTGGACCAGGCCAAACGGTGGCTACTTCATCTCCTTTGACGGGCTTACAGGTACGGCTGCCCGTACGGTCTTGCTTGCCAAAGAAGCCGGCGTGGCCCTGACTGGGGCGGGCGCCACCTACCCCTATGGCATCGACCCAGATGACAGCAACATCCGTATAGCGCCTACCTACCCCTCCCTGGAAGAGCTTGCCCTTGCCTGCGAGTTGTTCTGCCTTTGCGTGCGGATCGCCGCCCTGGAAAAGCTCCTGTCACCCCGGGCTTGATGTTTGCCACCACGGGTTCATGACAAAAGGGACCGTCCCCTTTGTCATGAGCGCCTGCTCGTCCAAACCGCGCGTGGGATGCATGCGCTGGGCGAAGAGATGTCGCGCGACTTGAGGGTGTGCGCTGGGAGGGGACACGGGGTTTTCGTTATATGAGAACCCCGAATAGGAACCAAGACGTTTTGTCGAGCTTAGCCTATCCCCAGCACTTGCATAACAAGGAGGACAGCGGAGAGGACCACCACCACAATGATGGTGAGGTAACAGAGGAAGTTCGCCAGAGGGCCGTTCTTATACGCGCCCATGACGCGCTTGTTGTTGATGATGCGCACCAAGAAGACCAGCAGCACCGGCAGCAGGATGCCGTTGACGAACTGCGCCGTGAGCATGACGCCCATCAGGTTGATGTTGGGAACCAGCACCACCACACAGGCTATGACGATAATAACGGTGAAGAGCGTCTTGAACGTGGGAGCCTCTGCCCAGGTGCGGTCAACGCCGCGTTCCCAGCCAAAGGCCTCGCAGATGCAGTAGGCGGTGGTCAGCGGCAGGACGCAGGCCGCCAGGAAAGAGGCGCCCACAAAGCCTATACCAAAGAGCTGCTTGGCATAGATGCCCACCAGGGGCTCCAGCGCGTTGGCGGCGCTTTCTGCGTCCACCACCTCGATGCCCTGGGAGTGGAGCACGGTGCCGGTTGTGATGATGATGAACCACACCACCAGGCAGGCGACAATGGCGCCGGAGAAGACGTCGACGCGCTGGGTGACAAGCTCTTTGATGTTGACGCCTTTCTCCACCACGTTACTTTGGCCAAAGAAGAGCATCCACGGCGCTACGGTGGTGCCGATGATGGCGATTATCAGCGCGAAGAAGGTCTTGTCGAAGATGATCTTGGGCACAACGGTGTTGATGGCAACCTCACCCCAGTTGGGCTTGGAGATGAACGCGGCAACCACGTAGGTCAGAAAGACCAGGCTGATGATCATGAATATCTTCTCGGTGCGCTTGTAGGAGCCGCCGGTGATAAGTGCCCAAACCGCGATACCGGCTATGGGGACGCTGATGTATTTGCTGACGCCAAACAGCTCCATGCCCGCCGCGATGCCGGCGAACTCACTCAGCGTGGTGCCGATGTTGCCAATGAGCAGTGCGACCATGGCAAATGCCGTGAGCTTGAGGCCAAAACTCTCGCGGATGAGCGCGGAGAATCCCTTGCCGGTCTGTGCGCCCATGCGCGCGGCGGACTCCTGCACCACCATGAGGAAGAGCATGGCAAAGGGGATGGTCCAGAGCGCCGCGTAGCCAAAGGAGGCACCTGCGACCGAGAAGGTGGAGATGCCACCGGCGTCGTTACCAGCGAGCTCTGCGATGATGCCGGGGCCCATAGCAGCGAGGAACAGCACAAGCTTGGACTTGCGCTTGGGCTTGGGCTTTGGCTGCCCGGCCGCTTGCACCTGCGGGCTCTGCTCGATTCTCTTCTCGAGCTGTTCTTTCCTGTCCTTGGTCATCAGAGTTCCCTGGCTAGACGTACAGGCCGTTGAAGACGCCGCTGTAAAGCAGGATGGCGTGTATACCGGTCTGTATCACCAGGCCAAAAGCCATCATGCCCAAGGATAGGATGACACTTGAGAGCGGCCTGTCCTTATCGAGCCTGCGTCGCGCTATCATCGTCACAGTCGCGCTGGTTGCTATGATTGCGAAGCAGGCCACAAGAGCAGGGATGAAGCCTTGGATGAGCAGGTCATGTAGAGGCTGAGCTGTGAATCCCACTTCGCCGGACGAGGGGCCTGTCGCACCGATGGAGTAGAAGAACAGTAGTGCGAACAGCATGGCTACCACGGCAGTTATGATACTTGCCAAAAAATTACGCCCGAACAGACGCCCGATGGTTGGCGCATCGCTCGCGGAGCTGTACTCCAGAAGGTCGGTGACGGAGAAACTGACTATGTCTGAGGCGATGAGCAGGACAAAGGGCATGAAGACAAGAGCTGGTGCGAACTGAGGCAGGTTCCCGCTCATAGTGATGAGGAAGGCCATAGCCGCCCAGATGATGAACCAGGTCTCCCTGCGTAACAACCAGAGCAGCAGGCTGCCTAGCCCGTGTTTCTCGGCATCGCGTCCCAGGCCACTGGCGCCCGCTATCTGGAGGTCCTCGCTGTGCTCCTCCTCCAAGACATCCAGGGCGTCATCTACCGTGACAATACCCAACAAGACCTTGTTCTCATCCACAACGGGCATGGCTAACAGGTCATACTTCGAGATGGCCTCAGCTACATCCTCCTGATCGTCGTCAGGGGACACGGTAATCAGGTCGCGGAACGCAAGGTCAGATACATAGGTATCATTATCGGCCAACACCAGGGACCGCAGCGATAGCGCCCCGATGAGCCTCTTGTCCTTGTCCACGGTGTAGACGTAGTGCACGGTCTCATGGTCCTCTTCCAGATGGCGGAGCTTCTCGATGGTCTCACCAACCGTTGCGTCCTCCTGTACCGAAACGAACTCCGGGGTCATGATGCCGCCGGCGGTCTTCTCCTTGTAACCGAGCAAAGAGCGGATACGTTTCTGATCCTGCACACCCATAAGCCAGAGCAGGGTCTCGGCCTTCTCGTAGGGCAAATCGCCCAGGATGTCAGCCGCGTCGTCGGGATCCATCTGAGCGAGCAGGTCAGCCGCCTGATGCTCGGTCAGATCGTCGATCATGTCGGTCTGGTACTCATCCTCCAACTCCGAGAAGGTCTCTGCCGCTTGCTGCTTGTCGAGGTGCTCGAAGACCAGCGCGCGCTGCTGCGGGTCAAGTTGTTCAAGGATGTCAGCCACATCAGCCGGATGCAGCTCGGAGAGGCGCTTATGTGACAGGGAGAGTTTGACGTTTGAGAGATCACGGTCAACCAGATCCATGTAGTTCCAGGCGATGATGTTCTCTTCCAATGGGCGCTTGAAGAGTTTGCTCAGTGAGAGTACAGCCCGTTCCAGCGGCCGGCTCAAGCCGCGGAGCACACCACGGAGGCCCACCTCGGCGCCCAGCAGGCGCAGCTGGTTCCCCGAGCTTGACAGCTTGAGGTCATTGACGCGTACAACCTTGAGACCCTGCGTGTCCACGATCTGTTTGTTCATCAAATCGCGCGCAAGCAGGATCTCATCGGGTTGCAGGTAGCTGAAGCGTATATCATAGCTGGGTATGTTCAGCAGGATCTTCTCGTCCTCGTAGCTCTCAACGTATTTGCGCCATGACACCATGAACGGTGTTTTTGACGGCCCGAGAAACGCGAGTGATGTGATGCGCGGAAATACCTCTTTTGTCTGGATGGCGAGGTCGCTGATGCGACCGATCTCTTCTCCTTGGGAGTCGAAAACCGGTTTTCCGAGCATCTGGGAAAGGTAGAGCATGGTTCTTCTCCTTCCTTACCGCACACAGACGCAGGTATCCACAACTTACACGTGGAACCGTCTGTGGTTATTCGCAGCTGGTTCGGCAGCCCTTTCGGCCGCCGGGAAGGAGGAGACCGAATGGGCTAAGGTTTGTGAATATGATCGCTACTATGAGGGTGATCGTTCACAATAGCCCTTTCTCCTGGACAACATTCCTGCAGGGACAACGCGACGATGCGCCTGCAGTCCCCCCTGCTGTTCAGACGGATGCCACGCAAGGCCCGTCTGACCCTTGAGCATTGTACGTTATCGCTGCTTAAATGGCAAATTTGGGTAGCCTTGAAGGGAAATGTGGTCTTATCGCGGCTGGCATCCACACCGTGTTGTGGTAGTATATCTTCTTGCCCTTTGACGCATCCAAACAGTCTTCTTCGTCGGGTTGTGGCGCAGTTTGGTAGCGCACTTGACTGGGGGTCAAGGGGCCGCAGGTTCAAATCCTGTCAACCCGACCATCAGAGGAGTTATGCCCTAAACGGGCATAACTCCTCTGACATTCTGTGACCATTATGACAAAAGGGACCGTCCCCTTTGTCATACGTTATCCTCTATAATGGATGAAAACCGTACCAACAAAGGAGAAACATGAGAAATCTGAGACCTTTTGTTTGGCTCTGCGCCCTTATCCTGGTCGCAACACTGGCTGCTGCTACCGCCTGTACCTCACCACAACCGACAACCGAGAAAAGCGCTGACCCACAAGCGGCAGCAACACAGATCAGCGATTTGAATATAGTCACGGCCGAGCAGTGGAAGGGCTCCTATCCACTGATCTACGACTCATATCAGATGAATGCTGACAGGATGTCAAACCCCAGCTATTTAGAGCAATACCCCTTTCTTGTGATCATCTATAACGGCATGGGGTTCGCAAAGGATTACAACGAGGCGCGCAGTCATGTTTATACCCTGCAAGACGTTGCAGCAACAGCACGCGCCCATGAGACAGCAAACTGCTTGACCTGCAAGACACCAACAATGAACGCTCTGGTAAGTGCGGAGGGTGTTGGTGTTTACTCGGTGCCTTTTGATGAGATCTATTCTCAACTCAATGAGCCCGTCAGCTGCTACAACTGCCATGAGAACAGCGCAGGCGAATTGGTGGTTACTGCTGGTTTTCTCAAGGACGCCCTTGGTGATGATATCGCCAAGGTAAAACCGGGTTTGCTTGTGTGCGGGCAGTGCCATATCGAGTATTACTTCGACCCTGCAACCAAGGCGACAACCTTACCCTGGAACGGTATTTCTGGTATGACCCCCGATGCGATACTCTCCTATTACAATGACCTGGGCTTCTCCGACTATACCAACTCCTATAGTGGTGCTGGAATGATCAAGATCCAACACCCTGAATTTGAGACCGTTCAGGGGCATGGTGGTTTCTCTGCGACGGTTTGTAAGGCGACCTGTATCACCTGCCATACGCGCTTAGCGCTTGACGACGAGGGTGAGGGCTATACCTCGCACAACTGGATCAGCCCGTTGGAAAACCAGAATCTGATGGAGACGAGATGTAACTCCTGTCATCTTGACCTTGCGAGGACGATCTCGATCATCCAAACGGAGACCAAAGATCGGTTGGTCGTTATAGGGGAGAAACTCGCTGATCTGCACATCAAGATCGGAGAAGCTGCTGAGGCAGGAGCCTCTGAAGAGAAACTAGCCGAACTGCGCTCCATGGTAAGAGACGGGCAGTTCTATTATGACTTCGTCTTTGCCGAGAACAGCTTTGGAACACATAACTCGCATCTGACAAAGACCCTTCTCAACAAATCCGAGAAGATCGTCGATGAGGCTCTTGCCCTGCTTCAAGATTAGTCGAAGCCTGCTCCAAGCTGTTTGAGCTGTGAAACCGTGGGTCTCCCCGCCCACAAGTCAGATACGTACAGGCAACTGATTGGTGCTCCCTATGCGATGAAGTGGTTGAGGATGAGACCAGCCGCAAGGGACAGAAGGTTGAGGAAGACTGATAAGGCGAGGGATTTTGGGAACTTGAAATCGCAGAGATAGCGGTACACTGCAGCCTCGATGAAAACCGTTGCCAGTTCAGCCAGCGTTAAGGTGAGATAGTATGCTCCTTCTCCAAACAGGTTCACTGACAACAGCAACAGGAGGTTCAGAGCTGGGTTGGTGAGCAGGTTAGCCAGCAGACTGTAATAGACGTATTCCCTGCGCCTGAACAGGAGGAAGATGGCTGCTCCCTCTACCAGTACCGTTATCAGTAGATAAGCAAGGAATACCAGATATATCATTGCCCGTTGTTGTTGTAGTTACCGCCCTGGTTCTGGCCCTGGTTCTGGCCCTGGGTTGGGCTCTGATATGGGGCCGGGGCTTGATACTGACCCGGGGCCGGGGCCTGATACTGGCTTGGGGTCGGAGCCTGGCCTTGATAGGGAGCCGGGGCTTGGCCCTGATATTGGCCCTGATATTGACCCTGATATCGAATCTGACCCTGATATTGACCCGGAGCCGGAGCCTGATTCTTCTTCTTGCGAGCACGCACTATCAACACGATAACAACAACGATTATGGCAACAACAATCAAGACAAGGCAAATAGGCAAGCCGACAATCAGTAAATAGAGAAGCGGGCTACCCGCATCGAGCAATAGTCCTCCCATGGTCTATCTCCCTTCCTGTTCTTCTTTCTTTCCTTTGAGCATGTAATACAGACATGCGATGGAAACAATGGTCAGCAGTGCAAACACTAAAGGCGCCTGTGGCACCGCGATGAAGAAGGTTGGCACATTCCCGCACAACAGTGCAAGCGTAGTGATACCAAACGCCAGCCCCGGATTAGCGGTTAGCACCGATGCTATAACACACAGGGTTATCGACATATTCATGTTGAAAAGAATAATACCAGCTATATAAAACCACGGGTTGGTGAACCCGAAAGTCAGGATGATCACCGCGAGCGACAGGCTGGTTACCGCGACCCGCCTCGATCCTATCCTGTCTGCTAAGTACCCACCTGAGGCCTTCCCCAGAAAGGCGCCTATGGCAGGGATAAGGAAAAGCGCCGTTGTGGTCCGCCATTCTAAGGGAAGAACTGAGCCGGCATAGGAACGCACCATGATAGAGATCGAGGCCAGAAGGATAACCACCCAAAATCTCAGCTCGGGCCTGGCGAGAGTGAAAGGCTTATCGGAATCTGGTAGTTCCTTATGCGATGGACAGAAGAGGAACAGGAGGATGAGACAGAGTACCAGAGCACCTATGGGAGCAGGCATGGGCACAGAGCCGCTCTTGCCAGCCAGAGTACCAAGCGCAACGCCCAGGGCTCCAGAGGAGACAAAGACACCGCTACGCGCCATTCTCCCCTTTGCATGGCGCAAGCTGTCGGTGCCGCCGCCTATGTGGAAACAGGCATTGCCAAGACCCATCAGGAAGACTGATGCCCAGGGAAGGGGCAAGCTGAATAAGCCCGTGATGAGAAGGAGGCAGCCGATTATCGCTATGGGGATCTTTCTGTAGGTATCACAGAGATACCCTATCAGAGGCTGGGAGCCAAAGGCTATGATGTTGTAGGTAAGGATTCCCAGCGTTACCAGCTCAGGCTCTGCTCCGCCTGCATACCATGAGAACAGCATGAAAAAGCAGCTGAAATCAACACAGAAGTGCGAGAGAGTATAGACGGCAAGCCGTAGATTACTGATTGTGTTTCCCTTCTCACACCAACATGCAGTCCTACCCACAGTAGCAAACCGTCACTTCTAAGACAACAGCCGCCCTCAGGAAGAGGACGGCTGTTGCTTGATCTCAATCAGTCATGCGATGACTATGGTTGTTGTACTGTCATCCACCTTGCAGGGGAACCGGTTGCTCTTCAAGTTCAGGAGTTTCTGCTTTTCCTTTCTCTGGCTTCACCTTGACTAAGCCAAAAGCTGCGAAGACGGCAAGAACAATGAAGATGATGACATGCCATACCGTCCACTGGTCAAACATGCCCATGGGCAGGGTCAGATCTTGCGTAACAAAGAACAGGATGATGGCGACCACGGAAAGCGCAGCAGCAACGATACGTGGCCACAGACGTTTCTTCTGGGTTTCAGCAACCTCAGACTCATCTATCTGCTTTCCATACAGCTTGGCTAGCTGGTCCTGCTCTTCCTTCTCCTCTTCCTTCTTGCGGTTCACAAAGTACATGACCATGAGCACCAGGGCTGCCAGCACACCAATAATGGTAAGCAGGAGGTTTACCAGGGCCCAAACTCCTGTCACCTCTGGCGGTTGCTCGGTGGGCGGCGGCGGCGGCTGGATCTCTGTTGGTGGCGGTGCAGCAGGTGTCACTGGTGGCTCAACTGGCGTTGTGGGTGGTGTCACCACTGGCGGAGTTGGCGGAGTTGGCGGTGTGGGTGGCACAACAGGCGGCGCTGGGTTCTGGTTGTAGTAAAGACGCAGTACCAGGCTGCCGTCTGCGGCAATGGTGCCACTGGACACGGTGGGTGA
>Ga0082212_10000272_pt1 | contig 74942 bp, 70 predicted proteins | sample TergutNt197P3_FD_71548 | JGI IMG/M metagenome (GOLD analysis project Ga0082212, IMG submission 71548) | Neocapritermes taracua P3 segment gut microbial communities from Petit-Saut dam, French Guiana - Nt197 P3 | ecosystem: Host-associated > Arthropoda: Insects > Digestive system > Gut ...
TTTTCGTTTCTTTCGCTTTTCTGTTTGAAGATTGATAGCAATAGAAATAAAATCATCTTCAACACATGATAAATCGAAAATGTTAGAAGTTAATAACAGAAAAACGAATTGAGTTTCACGCCAAACACTCCGCAGAGGGGCGTTTTTACGGCTGAGGGGAAAAAGAACTTTTGGCTATGAATAGTTCGATTAATACAGCAACCATGAGTTTTCCGTTAAGCCATGCCAACGAAGATTTTTCGCGCTTTTTTGGTAATTCACCAAAACCTACAATTGATTTTAAGCGTTTGAAAAATATTTCCACTTGCCAACGCAGACGGTATGTTTGCAGCACCTCATGTGCCGAAATTGCATCAGGAAGCGCAGTGCAAACCACAATGAATTCATTCATTTTGTGTGCGGTATCCGATAATCTCCTTTGTAATTTGCGTTCCTTTTCTTTTACCCGCTTGATTGAATTTTCGCATGAAGTTTTATCTTTTCGTTTAACGCAAATGCGAAGTTTTTTCAATCCCGACGACAATTTAATGCTCGCTACTATTTCGCGTTCTTCTTCGTGTTTCATATCTTGGATTTTTGACAGCAAATCTATTTCTTTTGCGGTTTCATCGTACATTTTAAAGCAACCTGTTTTTAGCCGCAGTATAAACTCTGAGTTTTGCTCAACGCAGTGTTCAATGCTTTTTAGTGTTCCGTACATCCTGTCGGCGACGATTAAATCGCCTTTCAAAAAATTAAAGTTGGACAATTTTTCGCCGGTTTTTTGGTCTGTAATAATATATGCACAACTCACCATTTTAAAAATGTCAATTGCGTAATGTAACCGGAAAAGCCTGCCGCTGCGCCCTTTTTCGGTCACATCGGTAGCATCAATTCCGAGAAGTCTATAATTTGACAAGTATTTGGGAACATTAAAATCTGTCACTTGGTAAGCCTCTGTTTGCTCCAATATCCAACAAAATAATTCCCCGAGTTTTTCAAATTGTTTCATAAAGGCGACATCGCTTATGTTAGCGATTTTACCAATGCGCGCGATTTCGCTCACTTCGATTAACGTGCTTCCATTTACAACATGAAATAATGCGAGTAACATCAAATCTTCTACGTATTTTAACTCTCTTTTTCGTTTTATAATTCCTAATTCGTCGGCTTTTTCTTGCCACCCTTCGGGTAATATTGTGATTATTTTTGATACAGAAAACATTTTATCCTCCTGTGCGTTTTCTGTTTATTATAGCATATTAATTTTAATTTGTCAATATAAAGTTAGTGCATATGGGTCTGACTCCTTACGTTGGATATTCCGTAATGTTGCCATCTCTTTTTCACTGATGATTACATATAGCGTGTATTATTGCTTCAACACCGTATTTATTAATATTATTTTGAATTTCAGATAATAAGTTTTTTAATCCGATTGGTTTATATTTATAGTTATGTTGCTCTTTTTTGTAAGCAATCCATTCTCTTACCTTGTTTTCTAATTCAGAACTAAAATTCTTATCAGTCAATATCTTCAGAAACTCATCCCTTGTCGCCGCTTGCGGCGATGATGATTTATTTTCCTTTCCTTTATTTTCCTTTCCTTTACTTTGTAAGTTATCAGTATTTTTATCGGGGTTATCAGTATTGGTTATATTCTTAAAATCAAGTTTATCAATAACACTGGCGGGAACGTCCTTTTTGTCGTTCGTGTTAATCAACCAGTATTCACTAATAATCTGAACATAATCACGGCAATTCATCATTCTAATATATTGCCGTTGGAATTCCGCAGAAGTTAATACTCCAAACGCATCCAGCACAGTTTTATCAAAAAAACCACACTTAGTAGCACCCGCAATAAACTCCGCTATGAACGCCGGAGAACACTCGCAACCCACGGCATCAGCCACAAGTAGTTGAACATTCGTATTCCACGTCATATTGGTGACGCCGGAAAAGCTGATTCCGTGGTCGGTAACGCTGCTTGAATTTCCGCTCCCTACTCTGAAATAAGTCTCCTTTGTTTCCTCATCTGCGAGGGTTAATGCGGCGGGACGATACTTCTTGACGGTCTCCAAATCCGCCATTGATACGTCGGATGTGATGACGTAGCTGTTGCCCGCGATTGTTGTTTTAGGCATGATTGATTTCTCCTTAAAATATTTTTTTATAAGAAAACCGCCGGTATAACCGGCAGTCGCTTATTTTTACTGGGCGTTTCTCCTGACTAATTCGACTTTTGCCCTTAAATCCGGTTTCGGTTTTTGACAGAATGCTATGCACTCATTACACAATTCTGATATTTCTTTCAGTTGCTTATTGATTTTACGAATCCGGTAAGCTGTTGAGATTTTTTCAATTATTTTTAGCATGACGCTCACTCCCTTCGATTTCCACCACAAACAAAAATCCGCCGAGGCTCTTTTTGAGAGCGACCGGCGGACGATTATTTAAAGTTAAAGTTTATAATCACCACGATGATTTTCGCGATTGCGGGGATTAAAACTGCGAGAATATTTCTCACAAGTTTGCCTATATTTGCATTTGCGATGTCCTCCTTTTAAGCATTCGCTAATTCCTGAGCCGTTGCCGTACTCGTTTCTATTAAAATTGCCGTGGAATTTTGTCCGCTGTACAGCATAGAAAACAGACTCGGAACACCCGCCTTTTTGCGGATTGCGCCGGAAACTATTTCGATGCCGATACTGATGCCCGCGATAGTCGCGATTCCTGAGACCGCCGCCGTCGCGACTGCGACTCCGGTGTTTGCCCCGGCTCTGTTCATGGATTTAGCGACGTTGAATCCCACGGTAATCCCGCAGAAAAGACTCGCCGTATGCCCGACACCGCTGTTGATATTCGCGAGTGTTGCGAGTGTTTTCTTTTTCGGGTCGGTGATTGTTTGTGTTGGTGTTAGTAGCATGGTAAAAAATCCCTCCTCTGAAATAATATTATTCGTAGTAATTATATATATTTCGATTTGGGGAATATTTAGGTTATATCAGGTTTTCTAAATCTCTCTTGGCATAGATAAAACGGCGGACTTCCATCACATTGTCAATCACAACATAGAAGACGTAATAATTCCCCACTCTAATCGTATAATACGGCTGTTTCCTGTCTTTGACAGAGTGATATTTTCGGTACGCTGTCGGGTTAGACTCGGCTCGTTTTAGTATAGCCGTTTCAACGTCATCGACAAGACGGTCAGCCGCCGCAGAATTTCGCAAAACATCAGCAATATAATCGGTGATTTCTCTTACATCTTGCTCAAATAACGGCAGATATTCTACCGTGTATTCTTTATCCATTGCGATTCCTCAGCCTCGAAAAAACCTCATCATGCGTATAACGAACGTCCGATATTTCGGCGGCACGGTCGGCTTCATCAAGTTTAAGCTCAATTCCGTCGGTCATCTGCGAATACTTTTCAATGCTCATAACAACCATTGTCCCATAACCGTTCTTGGTGAGGAAAACAGGCTCACCGCTTCCGACAACACCCTCTATTTCAGGGAACTTGTTGCGTAAATCTGAAACAGGTCTAATTTGAATCATAATAACAACTCCTTTGCGATGTATTATCATTATTTTATCATAATATTATCACGATGTCAAGAGTGTTGAGTGATATTTATTCTTCTATAGCAATAAATCCCCATTTTCTGCTTTCCAAATCATCACCAGTCATAACTGCTACCATACCCTCAGAAATTTGTAGCATTGAATCATACAAGGGTATAACTTCATTTCCATTTTTATTAATGATTTTCCATTTATTATTCATATTCACACATACTAAACCGTTAGAAAACTTACAAGGATACCCACTTGCATACATGAGCGGTATAGTTTCATTTCCATTTTTATCAATAAAACCGGCTGTTGCATTTATCCCTATACCTACACTAACTTGTGCTAAACCTTCATTAAATTCGCCAATAGAATCATATATACCAAATGGGACAATTATATTTCCTTCATTGCCTATTAAAATATATCAGCGTACTTCAGTACCGCCCCATTCTATAACGCTGAATCCCTTGCGGCGGAAGCGTTTTAGTTTCTGCTCTCTAATGTCGAGTTTGCTTTCCAAAGGCTTATATGCCATAAAAACCCGCAGAACACTGTCCGGCTCGGGGGTGACATTAAGACGCACGTTTTTTTCGTATAATTCGGTTTGGAACGTGATTAAATTATACTTATTATCCTGCATAAGCGGAAGCCAATAAACAATAAACTCGTTATACTCACGCGGGGTAAGCCCTAAATACTCTAACTTTTCTTGCAGGAACTCTGCGGTGTCTTCACCCCTAACAACAAATCCGCTCGAGAAGTCCCATTCGGTTGAACCTTTCCCCTCCCAGTAGAGATAAGAATATTCCCGCCCGTCAGTTCTGTTAATAATCGTTCCGTCGGGGTAAGCGGTAACATTCCACCCATTGCCGTAATCGGGATAGGTACAGGTAAAATAACCGCCGTCATTGAATAAGACCTGTACATTAATATCGGTCGGCTTTTTGGGATAGAGATATATGACGGGCTTTGCTCTTGCCCCAATTGTAAAAGCCTCACAGTCAAACAGATAATCCTTGTTGTTTGACATATACGCCTCAACAAGAGCGGCAACAGAATCTTTAATTATATAATCCGGAGCGTCATACCAAGGAATACTTTCCGCGTTTGTGTTGCCATATGATACTATATTAGGGTCAAGCTTATAAGCGGTTGTTGCGGCGGTCAAAGATAATTTTCGCTCAAACGCTTCTTTAAAAATATGCCATTTAGTTACGGCATTTTTGTGCAACGGCACGTCGGGGGAGATAACGTCTGCAGTTCTCGGCGGATTTACCCCTTTAGAAACGTCCATGTCATCAAACTCGCTGTAGAACTCTTTAGCGGAATCTCTCAGATAACCGTCGGGGTCTCTTTCATACCATTCCAACTCAATCTCGTACCGCGCATACGATTGGTTGTAGGCGGCAATTTCCGCGTCGGTTAAGGTAAACAACTGTTCGTCTATATAACAGTCCATGGTGTCATGCCCGTTATCTGCAACAGTATAAGTATAAGAATACTTGACAAATTCGCTGACTTCATCGCCCGTAAAATCAAATAAGCTGTATTTGTCTTCTGTTATGTTTCCCCTTTTTTCGGTATACGATAAAAACCAGCTTTGCTTTCCGTTATCGTCTGTATAAAGTGATATTGATTTATTTGATGTTTCCGCGCCTCTGTTTCCGACGCTTTCGCCCGTTATTTCGGTCATCAGAGTCATTTCGTCGTCGCTTATTTTGTATACAGATATACCGCTTGCGACACTCCCGCCCCATTCACTCATTTCGCCGTACAGCACCAAAAATTCGGGCGTTCCGTCAAAGTCTAAGTCAATAAGCGAACCGCCGAGCATATTCGGCTTTTGCCAAACGTCAATGTTGTTTATAAGAAATCCCTGTAAAGACCCCGCATCGTCTTCCGACTGTAACGATTGAACTGCCGCCGTGTCCTCGGCAATGTCGGCGGTTTGCTCGTCTGGTGCTTCTGTTGCTCCCGTATCTGTTGACTCGGGACTATTTTTATCGTCGCCGAAGAAATACGAATACCCGAAATAACAGGTAGCCGCAAATAAAACAATTACAGTCGATATAAAAGCGATTTTGCCGCCCACAGTCTTTTTTACGGGACGATTGTTTTTGTCACTCATGCTATTGTCCTCCGTGTTCGGGGCTGTAATCTAATATTAATCCGGCAACGACATAGAATATAGCGGGCATGACCGCTAAACCGAACAACACCATGCCTAACCGCACAAGTTTAATCGACAACCCCGTGTACTCGGCGATTCCGCCGCAAACCCCCAACACTTTCTTTTGTCGGAGCGACTTGTAAAATTTCGGCTGTTCGTTTTTTCCCGAAACGGCGTTAGGCGCGCCTGCATCGTATTTCTTACCGCACTGCGGGCAGAATCCGTATGTAGCGAATTCGTACCTGCGCTTTTTCTCAATCCACGGCAACCCGTGCGTAATCGCATGAATCCCGAATGTGAAAATCAAGCACAGCCAATATTTCAATCCGAAAGCGGGCGGTAAAAGTATGGACGAGCTTTTGGCAGCCAACCCGCTTATAAGCAACGCCTTGTTGCCTTGACAAAAGGGGCAGTGTATGTCACGTTCAATGATGTTTTGTTCATTGGTAGCGTTAAGATTCATAGTAGTTTCTCCTATTATTTTTTTGATTATATCATACTTTATCGAAAAAGTCAAAATTTATTTGCATTTATATTTTCCTTGACTTATTCAAGGAAATATGTTAAAATAGGCTTGATAAGAAAGGCGGTGCTGTTATGAAAGATTATTGGGGAAACCCTGCGTTAGATTTCGGTTCGTTCACCGAAATGACAAAAAAATACAAAGACAAGTTATTTGTGTCGGTAAGCAATAAACCGTTTGGGGATTCGTATGTCTTGTTTGTATGCGATGAAAGCGAAGAAGACAAAGCGAGGTCTTTTCTTAATGAATACGACTCAAATATGAAAGCCAGAGGAATAACCGAATACGGTTCCGGTGTTAGTATAGGTGAAGCCATCCACGACAGAAATATAAGTATGTTCATGGGAGGGGCTTATAGTGGTCTTTAAACTCGAAAACTGTAAATCAAGTGACTATGTTGCCAATTATAAGCCGTTTCAATTATGGGCTACAGCACATGGGGTTGGTGGTGTAAAACGAGGTTTCTCGCAACCTGTCCTTGCAATGATTGACCCCGGGGCAAAACATACTATTTTGGGGAAAAGAGTAATGCAAGATATTCTTGATAAAATCAAGGACGAAAACGGTAACGAAATAAAACCGCCCTATCATTGAGATAGGGCGGTTTTCTTGTTTTCGTTATTATTGGTTGTTGTGGGGCGTGAATTTGTATTTTTGGTTCTCTACATCTGCTTTGCTAAAATAATTTAATTAAGTTTTGACTTTTCAGTAATTCTGTGGTAAAATAAAATTGAGAAAATCACGAAGAAAAGAGACGTTAGTATGTCTGAATATATCGGTAAAAAGATGTCAGATAACGAAGTAATGCATTTATTTCCTAAAGATTATGTCTTAATGCGGTATGAGAGTGATTCCGTTGAAGACAACTACGGTGAAATAATGTGGATTGAAAAAGAAGAGGGTGAAATAAGAAAACTATTAGATTCGGCAGACCGTTCATACCATTACGGAATAATTGTTGGGTCATGGTTTTACGAAAACGGTTTGAGGTTGTAATAAGGCTTGAACACATCAAGATGAAACTTGAAAAATACGTTCAGCGTTAGATTAGGAGAATCACGAGTATGAGTAGCAAAGAGCTTCACTTCACTGTATTTTGTATCGAAAACGTGGCAGAACACCTAAACAAAAGCGGTACAGAGATTTATAAGCTGTTAAAAGAGGACAGTGAAATACTTGACGATTATATAGTTCCTTGTTATGATACGCTCCACACACAGGACAAGGAGTATATTGTAGAAGATATTGTTGAATTTATGCGTGAAAAGAGGTTGGTCTGATGGTTCTTTATCATGGCTCTTATTTAGCCGTAGAAACCCCCGATATATCATATTCTCGTGAAAAGGTTGATTTCGGAAAAGGCTTTTATACCACTCCTATTAAGGAACAGGCTGTGAGATGGTCTGTCAGATTCAAACGAAAAAAAGGGAAGAGTATCGTATCGGTATACGAAATAGACGAGCTTGAATTGTTTCAAACTTCAAAAATCTTAAAGTTTGAAACATACTCCGATGAATGGCTTGATTTTATCCTCGCTTGCAGACGAGGGCAGAACACAAGCAATTACGATGTGGTAATCGGAGGAGTAGCCAACGATAAGGTTTTCGACACAATTGAGCTTTTCTTTGAGAACCTCATTGACAAAAAGGAAGCGATAGAGCGGCTGCGTTATGAAGAACCGAATTTTCAATATTGTTTCAGAACCCAAAGTGTTATTGACAAATACTTAAAATTCACTTCAAGCGAGGTATTTTAAATGAAAGCTAACCGTACACTGCTTCAACGAAAGTATGCACGAGTAATCGAAGCGTTTTCACAAAGGCAAAATATCAGTCTAAACGAGGCGATGGATATATTTTACAAATCGGAAACGTATCAGGAAATGAGTAACGGTATTTCTGATATGCACTGCCGAAGCGACGAGTATCTTGCCGAGGAATTAGCATTGGAATAGCTTTAGGTTTTCAAGTGCCGGATTTGCGCCCGAATACCGTCCCATTTTGAACTGTGAGCGGTTATTTTTTATTGTTTTTCCTATCTTGCGGCAGTGGTGGTCGCTGTGGTCGCGGTGGTGGAAGACGGGGAATTCTTTTTGTAAGAGGTAAGGTATTTATCCGCGTCCCAAAGCCCCTCTTCGCCCGTCCACTTATTCCCGCTACCGTATACATTACTTACTTTATTTGATTTTGCTTTACTTACGTCAACCTCGGAGCTTTCACCCGGGCGAACCTTTCTCGCGTATACAACAATTCTGCAATCCAAGCCGTCGGGATACCAACAAGTCATGAGAGAGAGAATTTTATCGCCGTATTCTATGTCGACATCTGTTAAAAGAACACTTCTGTCCATTATTTTAAGTATATATTCGTGAAATTTGTCTTTAGTTTTGAAATCAATGTGTTCCCAAAACTTAATAACCTCACCGTATTCCTCTTGTGTATTATGAAGAACTACCGCAAAAACCTTCCACTCCATTTTCTCATACATAGAGTCAAAATTTATAACGGGCGTTTCCTTATAAAAGGAAAGGTCGTTATTAAGTACCGGAGAGTAATACATCGTCTGAAGCGGTTTAAAAAAAGTTCCGTTTTTCATATTGTGTCCGTATAAAAGGGTGTTGTCCGATATGTCATATCCGTTAAACACGTTTTTGTAGTCGGCAGTTATAGCACCGTGAAATTGTGGGTTTTTATTAAAATCGTGGTCTGTATAATACAGATTATCTTCTGCCTGCATAACCGGCTCGGAAATTTTGTCGCCTACCTTTAAAAATCCTACCATATCGTTATTTTGTTCCCATAAATCGAGATATTCCTCAAGCATATCAGGAAATTCGGTAACCGCCGGCGTTGTTTCCGCCTCTGTAGTAGCGAGCGGGGTGGTTTCCTCCGGCTCGGGTTCTACCGCAACATCTCCGCAAGCGGTTAAGTACAGCGCGAGAATCGTGAAACAGGCGATTGTTAAAATTAACGAAAACCTCTTTTTGGTGTCCTTTTTTTTCATTTTTACGGTTTCTCCTTTGTTCAAGAAAATATTTTACCGAATTATTATAGCACATATACTACGGCTTTGCAATACTTTGTTTAAAAAAGTCGGCAAATTAGAAAAATTTTTTATCAAACACTTGAAAAAAAACAATTCTTATGATAGAATAACTAACTATAAACAAGATACGCCTCCGTAGTTAAATGGATATAATAGCCCCCTCCTAAGGGGTAGTTATAGGTTCGATTCCTATCGGGGGTAGCATTTTGAAAGTTAGCGAATCCGCTTGTAGTGCGGGTTCGCTGATTTTCATTTTTGCGGAATTTTGCGTTTGGGATTTATTTGGGATTTATTCCGAACCGGCATATCGTTCCGATGCTATTTTTGGTTGCTGTGTTTTTGAAAAATCAAGGGCGTTTTCTACCGCGCTTGAGATTTTTTCGTGGGAGTTTTGCAGTAGATGACTGTAAACCCCAAGCGTTACATTCGGATTGGTATGCCCCAACGCTCCGCACAAGGTAACAATATCAACATTCTCGCTAATTGCTAAAGACGCGAATATGGAAACCGCTTGGGGGCCGTTACCGGAAGTATGGGATTTGATGGCTGAGAAGTACAATTTGTCCTATGTTTACTGCTCGGAAGAGTGCGGATGTGCGGTTTATGTAAACACCGATTCCGAAGGTAGGTTCTTTAGTGACCGATATATTCTTGACTATTTCGTTGTCGAGTTCACAATCACCAATTATGACATTGACGAGTGCAAGCAAAAATTAGACGAGATTAACGAAATCATCAGGAAACTTCAGGTTTCGATTGACCGTGTGAATCTGGGTAATATGGTCGAGATTTAATTCATGGGAATATCTTTCCGCGTGCGATTCGACTAACCTCCACGTTACGGTTTTATTGTTAGGGTTCATGGTTTCTTCCATGTTAATTATTGACTTTTATCTTGAATGGAAGGAAGGGTATCATATATTCTCCAAATACTCTAAAACCCTTTCGGCAACTTCCAAACTCACCTTATTAACATCACCGTTTTTCAAATAATCATTTACATTGCCATGATTCAATTTAAGGTCAGTATAAACCCTATAAGCCGATATTTTCTTTTCCCTCTGTATTTGTCTTGTTCGATTCAACATTAACACTTTAGTGTGACTTTTCGCTTTATAACGGTCGCGGATACTGACATAGCTGTTATACGTTTTTTGAAATTCATACGGAATGTCCTTGTCGTGATTCTCCAATGAGCAAACAACATCTTCCCAACTTATACTGTCGGGAAAATACGATATGGCTTGTTTTAACTGATTATCCTTTGCCGCTCTTTTCAAATGACTATGCTTATTTTCTGACAACGCATATAGAATCAACGGCTCAATCAGTCTGTAGTTTTGGGGTACTTTGTCCGCAAGACGTTTTATGTCGTTGGTATTAAGGTTTGACATTTCACGAACATACTGACGAAGAAATCCCTTAAAAGTCAATTGTCGCATGAGCGATACCATTCCTTATATATTTACATTAATACTATTAATCAATTATAGTATATCTTATAAAAATTTAAGTGTCAAGAGTATAACGGGAAATTTTCATGACGCGAGCAAAAAACACATATAAAAAAACAGTTGCGTTTTTATTCTTGACATGGTATAATCATCATAGGTGGTGAAACAATGAGTAAGAAAGCGAAGATGTTAGCACGATTAAGGTCAAAGCCGAAAGATTTTACGTTTGATGAAGCTAAAACAATTTTAGAGCTTTGCGGCTATAATATGAAAACGGCGGGTAAAACAGGCGGTTCTCGTGTTTCATTTGATAAAGGGAAATCACGAATCCGTATGCACAAACCGCACCCACGAAACGAATTACATCAATATGTTATTGCTAAATTGATAGATGAACTGAAGGGAGAGGATTAAAATGAGTAATGTTTTAACGTATAAAGGATTTTACGGAAGCATTGAGTTTTTCGAGGAAGATAATGTGTTTCATGGAAAAATCTTAGGCATAAGCGACTGTTTCTTATATGAGGGGGACAGCGTTCAATCACTTAAACAGGATTTTCAAGATTCAGTAAATGAGTATATTGACTTCTGTAATGAAGTCGGGAAAGAACCCGAAAAAGCATATAAAGGCACTTTTAATGTGCCGATTGAGTCCTCTTTGCACAAGAAACTTTCGGTTTATTCCTCTGAGCATGGAAAGACATTAAACGGGACAGTAGAAGAAGCTATACGGCATTATGTAAGTTAACAAAACAATTTTTAGGAGGAATTATTTATGAAAAAGCTACTGTCACTACTGCTCACAGCGGCAATGCTGTGCGCCGTCGCAGTCCCTGCGACTTTCGCAACCGCACCCGCCGACAATGCTCGAACGCGCTACGCCGATATCTTCGATTTTATTGACATTCTTGAGGATTGCGTAGGCATGATTGAGCTTACGCCTGTGGAAGTATACGACCACAACAAGAACGGTGTCGTTGATATCTTTGACGGGATTATTGTGTTGGAGGGGATTATTGGATTGGGGGAAGCGGTAAAGATGCCTTTAGTTCGGACGCCGGGTAATCCGGCAGAGCCGCCTGTGATTTCAACCGCCACGCCGACAATCCCCACTACTATTGCACCACCCGGCGACAATGGAGAAGGTATGGTGTACATTCCGACACGCGGAGGGACACGTTATCACCGAAGAGAAAACAGTTGTGGTATGTTACCGCCTGTATTATATGTAACAGTCAGTGAGGCATTAGCACAAGGTTTCACTGCTTGCGGAAGATGTTATTAAGAGAACATCTAAAACTATTAAAAATTAAAAATAATGTATAAAACAGCCTTTATCAATTAAGATAAAGGCTGTTCTTAATAATTGGCAAAGTCGGCAAAACGGCTTTTACGTACCCCACTCCGACAGAATATTCCCCGCGGCGTCACTCAATAAAATATCCATATCGAGCTTAAAATCGAAATAAATCTGCATACGTCCGAGTCCGAGGTCATGGGTTGCGAATTTAATAAAAATCTTCTCCTTCGCCCTAATAATCCTTACCGGAATCTGCCATTCAAACGCTTCGGTTTTATCGGCGGACAAATACTGTGAAATATATAAGCCCTTACAAGAAACGGAATCCTCGGTAGGATTGTGCAGTACAATACTGTATGGTGCTTGCGTGATTTCGACGCTACATATATGAAGCTCGTGTTCGCTACATTGGCTGGAACCCACCGGCGTTGCGAATTTGGAAATTAGGCGAATATAAGGCAATTGATACCCTAAGCTCGGCTCTGTAATTTCCCACGTATTGATAGGCCAACCGTGGTTAATATCCATGTACTTTTTTGCGGGGGGGAAGCCCGATAAGGTATCGCGAACATAATCCCCTACCGCGAGGTCGGCGGCGGTCATCCATTGTCTGTGAGCGTTATACCCGCCGTCAACGGTATAATCTCCGTTCGGGCCGCCGGGCAGATATCCGGGTGCGGGGCCGGGGTTGGTACCGTCGACAACGCTCCATTTTGTTTCGGGCGAGTACCAATCGTGGTAAATCGAGTTAAGGCTCTTTGACGCGCCGTAATTGTTCATATTGGTGAGATAAACGGTATTGAGAGGATTGACCCCGTGGATATAGTGCAGATAATCCTCTGCGTCCGATTTATATTTTCCCGAGTCAATCTCATACTCTTCCCAGAAATAATACATTAAGCCCATTTCTGCTTTTGCTCTGTTTGAACCCCAAGGATAATCCTCAAGATGGGCTCGGTACCCGTCTTTCCCCAAGGTTGCTTTATAATTCCCGTCGGGCGCGTTAAAATGAGCAATTAACCCGTTTCTCCCCGGCCAGCCGTTTTTCAATTGTCCGACAAGCGTAGAGTTTGCATCGGGTTGTTTCATATATTGAAAATACATAAGATTTTGCGACGTGCGATAATGGTCCATACCCCACCAATTATACAGCGGGAGATTTTGGTAATCGGTCTCAAAAATTGTAAGATACTTATTTCTGTCGCCGGTCATCTCGTACATATAAAGCGCGGCTTTCATGCGGTTCTCGCTTCGGCTTCCGACGCTGTCGTCCATAATTTCCTGTCCGCCCGCCGCTAATCCGTTCGAATTGTACGACGAATTATTGTTTTGGAACATTACGTTTTTATTATTCTCCGCCCAGGTGAAGGCTTTATCTGCCGCCGTTTTTAATTTATCGGCATACGCGGGGTCAAATTCCTCAAATATAACCGCGCCGAGCGCGAACGCTCTCGCCCCCGCATATGTTGCGGTAGTGTTCGGCGGGCCGTAATAGGTTCTGCCCGCAGCCGTCGACGGCGGCGAAGCGTGTTTCGCAATTTGACTCAAGCTCGGGTTGGCAATCCCCGCCGCATTTATGTTTGAAAGTGTCATAACGCTGAGCATTGAGCCGTTAAAATTCGATAAAGCCGCCGAATTTGGATAATTTGGCGGACGTTGTGCATCGCTTAATGCAAAATTGCCGTCGTTTTGCAATTTTAAAAGGTGGTCTAATCCCCATTTTGCCTCATCGACAATATCCGGTATACCGTTATTCGACTCGGGAATGTTGTAATTGTCGCCGAAAACATCGGGGTTTTCGCGGTAACACTCGAGCATAGTCTCGACATATGCCGCCGTCCATGCGGTATATTTGTTATAATCGCCCGCATCGTACCACCCCCCGCTGACGTCGCGTTCCAACCCCGCGTTGTTCTGGTCAAAGAAGTATCGCGCCTGCGTATCCTGTCCCGCCCCCATATGGCTCGCAGAATCTGCCCAGGCTGCTCCGGCGTGCTGCGCCGTTTTAGCAATCCCCACGCGCTGATAATAAAACATACGGACGGCGTGTTTTAACACCTCATTATAAACGTCCTCCGCAATGTTAAACGAGAACGAGCGAACTTCCTTTTGAACGTCGAGAATATAATACCGCCCGGGTGTATTAACCGACGAAAAGTCGAACCACCATATTTCGTCGCCGGAATCTGCGTCCTCGGCAAATTTATGCACGGGCGCGCCGGTATAAACCACCGTCTTTGTTTCCTCCGAAACAACCTGATAGCTTGTTCCCGGGGCAAAGGATTTGCTCGCGTCCGCGCCTTTTTTCGGGTTGCGTATTACTGCGGTTTTTGTAGAATCGGGTCTGTAACCGAATTGGTCTATAACGATAAAATCGGTTAATTCTTCGGTATCGCCCCCGACGTTTTTGGGATATATATGCGTCTGTTTAATTCCGTCAATTGAAGTAACGGGTTTCATTGTATCGCCGTCACCAAATGCCGAATACAGTCCGGCAACCGCACCGATAAACGGCGCGTTATAGGTTATACCCACCTCGTTACCGATATAATCACCCGCGAGGTCGTAATAAAGTCCGTCGCTTCTTATAGGCCCGCCCACAAGCGCGCCGACAAGCGTTCGGTCGGCGGTTCTTGACGCACTGTTCCCCAATAAATCGGGTGCGCTTCCGTCCGACGGGCCGCCAAATGACGGTGCGGAGCCGCCGTTATACAAGCCCGAAAAATGCGGCTGTTTAGACGAGTTTGGCGCATATCCCGTAACGAGACAGAAGGTTTGCCCGTTATTTCCCGCGCCGGTAGGCCCGACGCCCATTATATAATCGGTTTGTCCCTTTGCCCAATTCTTATATGTCGTTTCGCCGGTATACTTATTATGAATAAGCCCCATAAACTGCACACCCGCGTTCAAAACCGAAGAACCCCATGCGCCGATAAAGCGGAAGTTTGTGACCGGGGTTGAACTCGCATAGCCGTTAATGTCGGTTCTTATCCGCTGTATCCCCGTTGTACTCGAAGGGGTAGGACTGCTTGTGTTGCCGCGAAGTGCGTTGGCGATTTGCCATACGGAATCCCACCCTAAGGGCCAACCGTCCTGTCCCCCCGTGCCTACACCCGGGGTCGCAATAAAATCATTTGCGTCCGTGCGGTAGGATTGTGTACCCGTGCCGAGGAAAAGCCATTCTGCCGCCGCCGCGCCGTAATCCTTCCACAAACCGTTTTGCCCGCCTTTTGAACCGTTACGGGGATAAAACCAACCGTCATATGCGTCGGCGCGGGCGAATTTAGGCCAATCAATTGCCGCTTTATAAAGTGCCTCCGCACATTTTAAGTCCTCCTCATCTCCAAAAAGATAATAGGTACTCGCAAGCGCGCCCGCCGCCCCCATAAGTATATTTGTCCCGGGATTTGCGGGGGTTATAAAATACGCGGTTCTTGTCGGGGTCGCGCCGTTGTTGTTTTTGTTCTCGGGCTGTCCCCAATAGTTATGGTCGCGACCGTCGCCCATTTGGAACATATACGCTTCAAGACTTCCGTCCGTTTTAAAAATTGTACATTTTCGTAAATACTCGGCAAATCGCTTAAGTATAATTTCTATATGCTCTTCCTGTCCCGTTTTTACAAATGCGTCCTCAAACTCTTTATACGCGAGAGCCATTGTCATGGTTGCATATGCAGATGTAACGCTAAACTTTATGTGGTCGCCGGCATCGTGGAAGCCGCCCGAAAAATCTTTTACACCATACGGGGTCGATACGGACGCGTCGCAGGTGTGACAGGCTCCGCGCCAATTGACGCCGCTTTCGTCCCCTACGTCCGCGCCGCACATATTCGCGTCGTAAAAGTATAAAAGGTATTGTAGAAGCCTTGCATAGTTAACCCCCGTTTCGGCGTTGTTGTCGGGGGTGGCGGTAACGGACGCCGCCGTTCCTTCTCCCGCACTGTTCAAAGCGCGAACGCGAAAGCTATAGCTCGTTCCGTTTGTCAAACCGGTGAATGTATGAGCGGTGCTTGTCGAAGCGGTAACCCACGTTGTTCCGCCGTCACGCGAAACCTGATACCCGGTAATTGCCGCGCCGCCGTTGCTCGAAGGCGCACTCCACGAAAGCGAAACCTGTCCGTTGCCCGGTGTAGCCGCAAAGCTTTGCGGCGCGCCGGGCGGCGTCGGCGTTGACGCAGATAAAAGCAGATATGCGCGGGTAATACGCATATCTATTGTGTCCGTGGTCGAACCCCATTGTCCGTCGGCATCGAGAGACCACGAAAAAAATTCTATTTGAAGCCCGCCGTCGTCCTCCATCGCTTGAGCATAAGCGGGGTGTGCATCGAGCGGCAAAGAAAATGTATTCGCGCCCAAAGCCTCGGGCGATGCTTCGGAATAATCAAAATCGTCCCACTCGTTGTCGTTAAAGTCACCCAAAAGTGCTATACCGTACCCCCAATTTGTGGGGATTAACGGGAGACTCGATTCAATATATATACGTCCGTCCGATTGCAGAATAATCTCTCTCGTTAAGCCGGGAACATCGGTGTCGTTAAAAACGGGGAGAGACCACGCCACACTTGCTTCAACCGCCCAAGGCGGAATAACCGGAAGCTCGAAAACCTCATCTGCACCCGAGCCGAATTGTATTGTGGGGATAACCCCGATAAGCATTGCTATCGTCAAAATAACCGATATCGTCTTTTTCATAAAATCACCTTCCGTTTTATTTTTGATATAATATATAATTTTATCATAAGTTATATATTATATCAAGGGATTTTATAAAATTTCACAAAAAAGCGGGAGAGTATTATTCCCCCGCTCTTGTTTAACACATCGTCAAGCTCCGCTCTTGTTTAGCATTACTTCCTTTTACGTGTGGTTGTTGCGGCGATTGCTAATGAACCGAGCGCGAGCGCGCCGAAGGTCACTATTTCAAAAGACCCCGTTCGCGGGTTGTTATCCGCCGCGCGAGCGGTTGTCGCCGCGTTTGTTATCGCCGTTGTAGCCTCCGTTGTCGCTTCTGAGGTTAATTCGCTCGTTCCCTCTTCAGATGTCTCGTTATTAGCCACATTAGTTATCTCGTTCGTTGCTTCGTGCGTTACTTCTTTTGTTATTTCTTCCGAAACCTCCGAGCTTTCAACAAGTCCGCCTACCGCATCCTCCGCGCCGCTCACTATATCGTCGGCGGCTTCACCTATGCCGCCCGCTAAGTCGCCGACTGCGTCGCCTATTGCCTCGCCCGCCGCCGAAGCGGTCATGCCAAATATAGTTAAAGCCGCAAAAGCTCCTATTAAACCGGAAATAAACTTATTCATTTCAGTTATTCTCCCTTTATTAACATACATCATATGATAAAACGAATTATTCGCTCTATCAATCGGCAGCCTCCGAAAATTAAAATCAAAAATATATTCCGTCGCTTGCCATTCCTTATTATCTCAAAATACGGGCTTATTATGCTTTGTAATTTAAGGGAACTAAGAATTTTTAAGGCAACTAAATAACCGTTAAAACAACATTATAAGTGAATTTAGCATTTTTTAGAATTTGTTTCCAATCGTCCTCGGTCTTGAGCCAGGCGGGGTAGTCATAATGCTTAAGAGCGTCCTCGAGATTAAAAACGTCACAGCCTAAACCGACCGCAAAATCAACCGTATCGCGCATTTTTGCTTTAATCGCGTTTTGCGCGGGTAGTACAAAGTCATCTGTATAATTGTCGATAACTGCGCGGCTTATTTTGCTGTTGCTGTCACCTTGTACCGTTGCGGAAAAGCGTATGTCGAAGGTCAAGTTTTCCCCGTCAAAAATTGGTTTTATTTTTACCTTCTTTTTAAATGTTCTAATCGACCGAATTTCCGAACCCGATTCAAAATCTATGCTTAAGGTTTTACAGGTGTTTGCAATCATCGCCAATCCCGCGCAACGCGATTCGCTCATAAACGCTTTGATTTTTCCGTCGTTAATTAATACGCCCCCCTCGGGAATGACCTTCGGGTGTTCTGTATCGCCGCCTATACCGGTAGAGTTTTTGTTCGAATCGTCGCCCGTTTCGCCGTTGTCTTCGTTTTCGGAATTGTCTTTTGTTTCTTCTTCGCCGGAATCGCCGCCCTTTGCTTCTTCGACCCTAATCATCGGAACAAAAAACGAGTTGCTTTTATTATATGCGTTTATTTGTGATTCATATATGATATACGCGGGATATATTCCCGTTTCTTTTGCGTTCTTTAATACAAGGAAAAGCTTATTTTTATCGGAATACTCGTCCTTATATGTTAAGGAAAGTATGTCCTCCGCTTTTTCATATGCCCCCGCTACATACGCGGTGGAATGATGGTCGCAATAGGTGAGATAATCCTCGAGCACCTCGATTGGATTATTGTTAAGAACGCTTTTCCCGAGGAACACAACCTGCGTATGAGAGAAGAACAATTCTTTTCCGACGCTTTTTTGCGCCTCTCTTACTGCGGAATACAAATTGACGCCTTTTCCCGTTATTGTTTTAAGGTCGTTTTCGACCTCCATAGCGTTTGAGGATTTTCCCATAGAGAATTGAATCGAAACGGTGTAAAGCCCGTCCTCAAAATCAATCCCGACCAATTGTACCATTATTCTTTGTTCCATACGAGAAAACGGAGAATACGAGCCGCATCCTGTAAAAAAAGTAAGACTAATCAATATTACTAATAAAAGCCTTTTCATATTTATGACCATTCCTTTTTGCTTTTTATTAATGCGGTTAAGGGTAGGATTAATGCGGTTATTATAAGCGTTACCGCAAAGAAAATGTTTAATATTCCGCTCCCGTCATCTGTCCACGCAAGATATTGTTCGGTATTACTCACAACAAAATATGATAAAACGGCGACGCCGATTAATAAAACCGTTGCCGTTATTTTTGCCTTACGATGAGGCTTAACGGGTTGAGGCGATTGTGCGTTTTTCGGCGAGTACAATGTCGATATAACGACCCTTATACATATAAAAGTTAATACAATCTTTAAAATCCCGCCTATAATCCCCGCGTTTACAAATACCCCGTCCATGCGCTCGATAAGAGTGAGCGACGAAAACGCAGCGGTCGCGTGAAGCGGGTAGGGTATACTCTCGGCAAAACGACAGAATACCGCGTGATAAAGCAAAGTCAACCACACCCCCGTTACGAGGGTTACGGGTAAATAATACAGAATACTCTTAAACCCCTGTCCTTGTGTTTTTTGTGTTTCGTTTGAGCTTTTAGGGCGAATAAACCCGCATAAGGTTGCGAAAAAAAACAACTCGTCGTTTCGTATTGCGTCGGTTAAGCTTCGCGATATTATATTTTCGCCGTAAAAGGGAGAATGAATACGTATTATTTCCACCCTGTCCCAAGCTAAAGCAGAAACGGTTACTATTACAAAAATATACAAAAGCAACGAAAGAGGAGCAATTCTCGCCGACGCTTGAATCCCTTTTGCGGAGCCGTAAAGCGCGACCGCAAATATGGATACAATAAATATAATTGCCGATAAATACCCCATAATCGTTTCTTTTATAAAGATGTGCATTTGTAACGCGGTTAATACCGCCGTATAAATGAGTCGGATTAGGATTATTAAACCGAAGAACCATTTAAAAAATCTGTTGTTTATTTCTAAAACGCCGCGGTTATTTTTTGCCGTGAATACTATAAACGGCGTATACATTAAAATGATTATTAACGCCGAGACGCCTAATATCACAAGGCGTTCTATCGAATACCCGACCGTAAAAGGAACGGGCATTGTGAGCGAGAAAATTACGCTCACCGCCAAAAGCGACGCAAGCTGTAAATGGCTTATTTTAACCGTTGAGCTTGATTGTGTTTTAGTTTGCATTATCGGATACCCCTGTCATTTGATTTACAGTGAAGTCGTTTTCCGCTAATTTGCGCCAGCTTCGCCGCATGAAATAATCGTACATTCCGCTTAACGTAAACGGTGTAAGCGGAGCCATATACGGAACGCCGTAGGATGACATGGCGCATATTTTAAACAAGACCGTCGCGCTCAATACGGTTATGCCGTATATCCCCATTAGTCCCCCCGCCAAAATAAACGCGAATCTTAAAATTGTTATTGTCGGCGACAAATCGGGTACGACAAATCCCGCTATCGCGCTTAAAGCTACTATTAATATAATGGGGGCGGAAATTAATCCTACGTTTACCGCTATATCACCCAACACCAAGCCGCCGATTATACTTACGGCGTGCCCGACCACGGAGGGGAGCCTAAGCCCCGCTTCTCGCAATATCTCATAAATCAAAATTACCATTATACATTCGCTCAGAATAGAAAACGGCGTTTTTTGTTCCGCGCCTATTATATTAAAGAGTATTGTCGGCGGGAATATTTCCGGGTTAAATGTTGTAACGGCGATAAAGAAGCCCGGAAGAAGTATCGAGATAGAAAACGCGATGTATTTGAGAATCCTCGTAAAGGTCGTGAAAGAGGACATTCCCGAATAATCGTCCATTGTTTGAAAATGTTCAACAAAGAGCAACGGTAAAAACATTGCGTACGGGGTTCCGTCAACAATAACCCCCACCCTTCCGCCGTAGAGCTTTGCCGCAAAGTTATCCGGTCGGTCGGTAACCCCAACCTGTGTGAAGACCGAATTATTGCTTTCTTGTAAAAACGGTTCAATATAACCGCTCTCCAATATCATCTCAATCGGAATATTATCTATTTTACTTTCGATTTGTTTTACAGTTTCGGGGTTGACCTTATCGCTTATATAACATATAGAAACTGCGGTTTGGCTTCTTTCTCCGGCGGTGGTGTTTTTTATAACGAGCGTCGGCGATTTTATTCTGCGCCTTACTAAAGAAACATTTGTTTTTATATTCTCGGTAAATCCTTCATTTGAGGCGCGAATATTACTGTGCGTCGCCGGTCTGTCCACCGAGCGGGTGCTAAACCCCTGAACCGCAATTGCTATTCCGTAATCAACGCCGTCGGCTAATATGACGGCAAACCCGGACATAAATGAGTCCGATAAATCCCCATATGTTTTAACGCTGTTTTGGTCTACGGAAATAAGAATATGCGAGCCTAACTTTTCCATTAATTCGTCCGGCGTATATTCCGAATGTTCTATCATTCTCAGAGGGCTGTACACTAAATCGGCAATTGTTTGTGTATTCACCATGCCTTCACAGGTGATTACGCAAATATCACACCCCGCAACCGAAGCATACTTAATTGTTAAGTCGCTTGTGTACTCGAGTATAGAGCGTATATTAACGGTATTTGTCGTTAAATCCTTTGACAACCCTTGTTTTAATTCTACAATTTCTTTCATAATGGTATTATATTTCCCAAAACCGGCTAAAATAATACAAATAATTATTTGCTTGAAACATGAGGGTTTTATATGTTCAGTTTAATGGTTCGGACTTTAGTTTTATATGTATTTGTAATTTTGGCGGTAAGGCTCATGGGTAAAAAACAATTGAGCGAGCTTCAGCCGTCGGAGCTCGTAACAACTATTATCATTTCTAATATTGTTACTATATCTCTCGAAGAGTCTAATATACCGCTTTTAGCGGGGATTTTACCAATAATTTTTATAGTGAGTATTGACGTTCTTATAACCGGTGTAAATTTAAAAAGCAATATTATGCGTAAGGTTACTACGGGAACGCCCAATGTTATTATATCAAACGGCACAATCGACCAATCGGCAATGCGGGGTTTAAGGTATACAATTGATGATATTATGGAATCAATGCGCGAGGCGTCAATATTTGATATTACCGACGTTCAGTTTGCCATTGTTGAAAACACCGGGAAAATAAGCTTTTTTGAAAAGCCGCCGGAAGACCCGAACACCCCCCCTTGTGACCCACAGGCGGTAATTATTAAAGATGGAAAGCTCGATAAAGACGGGCTAAAAATGAGCGGGCAAAACGAGAATTGGTTGACTATGATTCTTAACGAAAAAAAAGCCGCCGTAAAAGACGTCTTTTTGTTTACCGCCGATAAAAACGGAACTTATAATTATGTAGAGAAACAGCATTGAGCAAATTTTTCTTGACAGTTTTTTTCGGCGGTCTTATAACCGTTATGTAAAATTCTTTTAAAATCATGTTCGTTCGGTGTACTCAAGGTAGTGGGGTAATGTCGCACCTCGTCCCCGATTTGCAGATATAATCCTTTTCCGCGACGGGTTACGGACGAGTGAAATTCGCGCCGCCTGAGTTCCAAAACCTGATTACTTGAAATATCGAGAAGGCGTTTCATATTGGAAAGCGACGCGGTTCCCTTCCGCTTTTGAAAGGACATTGACGCCGACGCGTCCGAAACAATTAAAAAATCTATTTCGCGGTCAAGACAACACCCGATTTTATAAAGTGCTTCTAACCCCAAATTGTCATAAACGCCGCCGTCCCAAAGGGTGTATTTGGGATTTACCGATATTTCTTCGCCAATACCGTTTTTATCATGCGTCCAAACGGTATTTTTTGTTTTTAAAGTGTACGGGCCGATAAGCACGGGGAATCCCGCAGAAGCGGCAATCATTTGAGAAATCGGGAGGTTTGGCGATTGGGTATACCCCACCTTGCGGTCGCCCATATAATCCCGCCTTATTCGAAAATTCCCCCCCGTTTCAAAGGTTGTACAATTTATCTCCCAATAGGGACAGCTCGGATACCTCGGCAAATCCTGCAGCGTGCCTTTTATCCCCCACTTTTTTTCGAGAACATCTGCGATAATTTCGACCTTATTGTTCCAGTAGCGGGGATAAAACGGCAACCGCAATAATGCCGATTTTTGTATATCGTGTTGTAAGAATAACTCACAGACAGCGGGCAAAACTTCATTAACGAAAGCTTTACCCGTTGTCCATTTGTTATTGTTTACCGCGAATAACGCCCCTATGCAAAGACTCGCCCCCGATACCGAGGAAATGCTTGTGATTTGTTCAAAAAGCCCCGCTTCGCCCAGATACTTCAAAACGCCGAGGTGGTATATTGCGGCTCTCATTCCGCCCCCCGACAACGCTAACCCGATTCGTTGATTTGTTGTGTTCATTGTATAGGATATGTTTGCGGGGTATGATTGGTGATTGTTTATGATAAAAATTTCTTCTTGACATTGGAATAGCCCCTACACCATCAACCCGCACATATCTCTCACAAAATCGGCGGGATTCTCCACCGCCATTCCCTCAATCAACAATGCCTGATTATACAAAATATCGGCGTATACTTTAAGCTTATCCTTATCGTTATCGTATAAAAACTGTAATTTATCGAAAATAGGATGCCCCGAGTTTATTTCGAGAACTTTATCGGCTTTCGCTTGATTATCGGTGGGCATCGCGCTTAATACTTTTTCCATTTGCGTGGTAAGAAGCCCCGAGCTTGTGAGGCATACCGGGTGAGATTTTAGGCGTTTTGACACCTTGACCTCTGCGACCTTTTCGCCTAATGCCTCTTTCATTACCGCAAGCAAAGACTTTGATTCGTCGTTTATTCTCTTTATTTCATCTTTTTCGGACTCGTCCGCAACATCAACGTCCGCGCTTTGGATTGATTTAAATGGTTTATCGTTATATTGCGCTAACATTTGTAAGCAGAACTCGTCTACGTTTTCGATGAGATATAAAACCTCAAACCCTTTGTCCTTAAGCGTTTCAACCTGTGGCAGAGAGTCTATTCGCGCAATTGTATCCCCCGCCGCATAATAAATCGCCTCTTGATTCTCTTTCATACGCGCGACATATTCGGCGAGCGTCGTCAATTTTTGTTTTTCTTGTTTGTTTTTGTTGTTTTTGTTATCGTCCTCGCAAAAACTCGAATTAAACACAAGCAAATCCTTTAACACATCGCTATTTGCGCCAAAGCCGTTGTACACCCCGAATTTTAACTGCGTCCCGAACGCCCCCCAAAACTCGGTATATTTTTCGCGGTCATTGTTGAGCATTTTTTTCAATTCATTACGTACGGAACGGTCAATACTCTTTGCGATTACCTTTAGCTGTCTGTCGTGTTGAAGCATTTCGCGGGATATATTGAGCGACAAGTCCTCGGAATCAACCAACCCCTTGACAAAAGAGAAGTGGTCGGGGAGTAAATCGCCGCATTTCTCCATAATCATGACCCCGCTCGAATACAATTGTAAGCCCTTCTCGTATTCCTTTGTATAATAATCGAACGGTGCCTTTTTCGGTATAAACATCAAAGCCGAATAGGTCGCCCCGCCCTCGGTTTTATCATGGATAATCATTTGCGGTTCGGTGAAATCGTTAAATTTGTCCTTATAGAAATTATGATAATCCTCGTCTTTAAGCTCCGATTTGTTCTTTTTCCAAACGGGAACCATACTGTTGAGCGTTTTTGTTTCGATAACGTCTTCATATTCGGGATTTTCGGAATCCTCCGTTCCTTCTATTAATTTGCTCGACTTCATCTCCATTTTAATAGGATAACGGATATAGTCGGAGTATTTTCCGATTAAATTCTTAATCCTGTACTGTTCGAGAAACTCCTCATATCGTTCGTCGTCGGTGTTTTCTTTTATATACAAGGTTATACTCGTTCCGTATGAATCCATATCGCATGAATTAATTGTATAACCGTCCGCCCCCTCGGAAGTCCAAACAAACGCGTCCTCCGCGCCGTATTGTTTTGAGCTTACGATTACTTTTTTTGCAACCATGAACGCCGAATAAAACCCCACCCCGAATTGTCCTATAACCGATATATCGTCGGACGTATCGGGTTTAGAAGCGTCGACATTGCCGTTTTCCGCAATATCGTCTTTGAATTTGAGCGTTCCGCTTTGGGCAATAACGCCGAGATTTTTTTCGAGCTCGTCCTTTGTCATACCTATCCCGTTATCGGTAATCGTTAGCGTTCTCGCCTCTTTGTCGGGGATTATATTGATTTCAAACTCGCCGCGCGTTAATCCGAGATTTTCGGTCATCGACTTATAATACAACTTGTCCATAGCGTCGGACGCATTGGATATAAGCTCCCGCAAAAAAATCTCCTTGTGTGTGTAAATAGAGTTAATCATCAACTCTAAAAGTCGTTTTGACTCCGCTTTAAACTGTTTTTTAGCCATTTTACCCTCCTACAATTGTAAAAACATCTTGTTTTGGCACTCTCTTAATCAGAGTGCCAAAAGTATTATATCAATACTTTTCCGGTTTGTCAATAGGTAAATTTACAAATATTAAAAATATTATGCCTCAACGTCTTTAATATCTTCAATGTCTTTAATGTGCTTTCTTAGACTTTCGACTCTATTTCTAAACGCGCTGCAAATACTATTTCTGCGTTTTTCATCAATATGTGAAGATAACGAAAGAATATGAAAAAAATCGTCTTCTATACCGTTTAAAGCGGACAAATCAAGCCACGAAAAGCTTTTTACCAACTTAATTTGTTCCTCGTGCGTACTTCGGAAAGGCTTGCTTTCGGTTTTAGTAATTTTAAGCATTGCACTTGAGCTTTTATCATTCCAAAAAGAAGTACCGCTATCGAAAACAGGGGCAACTCCTACCCATTCAAGCGTTTTTGCGTTACGGATAGCACCGAAATTATTATAATGTCTGTCTCTGTTGGCGATTAGATAGTCAACAACAAGCATTTTATCAATATTCTCTTGTGCATTTGGTATACCTAACACTTGACAACAATCTAAAAAATGTTGATATGCCGAAACACTATTTTTCATTTTTTGTGTACTGTTTATATTAAATGCACTGACTAAATCTTTTTGAGAGTCTATAAAATTTTTGCAAATGCTAAAAGGAGCTTCATTTTCCCACGCAACAATATAAGGAACGTGTTCTATGTTTAAGCGTTTCATAACAGAGGTCGCCATAGCCTCATTAAGAGGCTCTTGTAACTCTATACCGCTACCGCCTTTTATCAAACATCGCTCCCCGTCAATAATTTTCCACTTCTTTTTTAACCAACCGTCAGAAGTGTTATCGGGGGAAGAAAGGTTAATATCATTTCCTTGCGGCGGATTTCCAAACAAAACATTTCCCACATCTTCTGAAAAAGGGTTATCAAAAAAGTTTATATCTTCCCATTTGAGAGGTTTTTCTGTGGGGTTTACCCAATATTGGTCTGAAAGAGAAAGCCCGAAGCATTTTGTTAATAGTTTACCCGAAGAAGAAACGCCTAAGTTTTCCATAGCCTCACGAAAATTTTGTCTGCTTGCGGGAATTGACCGACCGCTCCACCATTCGTTCAAATTTCCTCTGTTTGGTAAGTCGTTGACAAAGCCTATACCGACGGGTAAATGTTCGGGGGCAAAAACCTTACCTATTTTTAATATTGTTGCGGTTTCTTCAAAAATCTCAATTTCAGCAACAGGAATTTTTCCGTGCATTAAAGTATAATTCATAATCGCCCCCTCAAATTATATCATAAAATAGTTATACCACATAAAAGCCCGCTTGTCAAGCTGATTTATCTGCTCCTAAGCCGCTCATAATTCAGATGTTCCCTATAACAGTAACGAAAATTATTTTATAAGCATATACTGTCACAAATAACTTATGAAAGGTGGTTTAGTTTTGAATAACTACATAAACCGAAACAAAAGCTGCAACATGGATTGCGGGCCGGAGCCGTTCGTCACGAACATTTCTAACGACGCGAGATGTAACATGAATTTTCGAAACACAATTTGGACGGGGAAACACCTACAATGTACGGTGATGTGTATTCCCGAGGGAGAAGACATCGGGTTGGAAAAACACCCCGATACCGACCAGTGTTTGCTTATCGAGTGCGGAAGGGGAATGTGTTGTATGGGGCCGAAAAAAGACCGGTTGAATTTTCAAAAGGCGGTCTGTGAGGATTCGTGCGTTTTTGTTCCCGCCGGAATGTGGCATAATATTGTCAACACAGGCAGATGCCCGTTGAAAATATGCTCATTCTACGCGCCGCCCGAACACCCGCACGGTACGGTACAATGCTCCAAGGCAGACGCAGAGCGCGATGAAGAAAAAGAGAAACCGAAGGAGATGCCGAAGGATAAAGACCATATGAAATAATCGCAAAAGCCGCCGCGACTATAGTCGCGGCGGAGCTGTTATATTCTATATGCGAATATACCCGCATTTTTCAATAAAACTTTGCCCTTGTTCAGATAAAATCCAATCGAGAAGTTTTTTTATATTTTCGCTTTTTTTATCCTGCTCGGCTTCATTTGTAGTAACGGCGTAAACCTCGACCGTGAACGGATAAGTTGAGTTTTGTATATTCTCGACGGTCGGCGCAATACCGTCAACAGATAAAAGCTTTATGTTTTGATTAGGCTTCATGCCGGTTGCAAAATATCGAAATGAATACCCTATTGCGGACGCATAATTTCTGTATTCGGCAACGCGGCTAATCATTCCGCCCATAAGGTCGGCAGATTCCTCCCAAAGTGGCGGTGGTAAAGTCTTATCCTTCATAACCGCGGCGAGCATAATTGTTTGACTTCCGGAGTTTTCCGGCCGTTGAAAAGGCATAATTCTTTCGTTTTTTCCGCCGACTTTTTTCCAGTTTGTAGTCTTCTTTTGGTAAATATCCTGTATTTGCTCGGGCGTAAGGCTATCAACCGGGTTTTCTTTGTTTACAAAGAAAACAAAAGCCTCTTTCGCAATTGGCGTTAATTCAAATTGAAGTCCGTTTTCGTTGGCTGAAGCAATTTGCTGTTGTGACGGCTGCGCCCCGAAAAAAACATCAATTTCGCCGCGAATGAGTCGTTCGTATGCCTCGTCGGTGGTTGAACATTTCACATAGTTATTGACCGTCCTTTCGTCCAACCCCTTGTATAAAGCCTGTGTCATAGCCGCGTAGACGGGGTATGCCGCCGTCGCACCGTCGAGTCGCGGGTAATCGCCTTCGAATGTAACCGTGGGTTGCTCATCGAGCGTTTTTAACAAATTTTCCGTTTCATATGCGACCGAAGCGGCATATCGCGCCTTTTCCGAATCCGATTCATAAAACTCATCTTGTGCGTTTCTTTGTTCTCTAAACGGCTGATAATTATACAAATCAACCTCGTCGCGAATACGCTCGACATTGTAATCTTCCTTACTTAAAACCTTTGCGTTACGTTCAAAATGTTGAAAAACGGCGGCGCATATTAAAATAGCAAATAAAGCTCCGTAAACTATCGTTTTCCCATCGAAGACTAAATCGTTCTTTTTACGTTTGCGGGTGATTAATACGGTTATCATCGTTATCGCCGTTGTAGCCGAAACAATAACGGGGAAATAGCCGTAGCCTTCTCCCGAAAAGCTGTAAAAGAAATTAACGAATAAAAAAGGAATTGTCATTATGTGGAAAACGCCTTCAAAAGGCTCTCTGTAAAAGCGATATCCCGATAACCCGAAAAGAACAATCCAAACCCCCATATAATAACAAAACATAATTAAAAAAGGAAATAAAAGCTGTGACGTTTTTTCGGGAAGCTTTACCTTTGCGGCAAATATGCTCCACATTGGAATTAACAGCGGAATCGTAATGATAATCGAAAAGACCGCGGGTAATGATAAAAGCACCCCCATAAACGCCGCAAACGATATAACTAAAGGGGAGATGATTAATGCCATGAGCGTTGTTGCTAAATAATATTTCTTTAGATTCATTGTATAAATGCCTCCTGTAGATTTGAATTATATCATATATCGGGCGATATATCAACATATAATTATAAAACTATTGACAAAATAATAACATTGTTGTATACTGTAAAACAGAATAAAAAACAAAGTAAGAGGAGGGGTTCGGCGATGGAGGGAAGATTTGGTCAATTCGGAGGGCAGTATATACCCGAGACATTAATGAACGAGATTCACGACTTAGAAAAGGCGTATAAGTTTTATAAAGACGAACCCGAGTTTAATCGAGAGTTGGACAAGCTCTTGAAAGAATATGCGGGGCGTCCTTCTTTATTATATTTTGCCGAGAAGATGTCAAAGGATTTGGGCGGCGCGAGGATTTATTTTAAACGCGAAGACCTCAACCATACCGGCTCTCATAAAATTAACAATGTTCTCGGACAATGCTTATTGGCGAAGAAAATGGGCAAAACTCGCGTAATTGCGGAAACCGGCGCGGGTCAACACGGCGTCGCTACGGCTACGGCGGCGGCACTTCTCGGACAGGAATGTGAAATTTTCATGGGTGAAGAGGATATCGTTCGACAATCGCTTAACGTGTATCGTATGGAGCTTTTGGGGGCGAAGGTCAACTCGGTAACAAGCGGGACAAAGGTTCTTAAAGACGCGGTAAACGAAACAATGCGCGAGTGGACAAGACGGGTTGAGGATACGCACTATGTCATAGGCTCAACCGTCGGGCCGCACCCTTTCCCGCTTATTGTCGGCGATTTACAAAGCGTTGTCGGAAAAGAAGCCCGTAAACAGATTTTAGAACTCGAGGGCGAGCTTCCAAAGGCGGTTATAGCCTGCGTCGGCGGCGGAAGCAACGCAATGGGGATTTTTCGCGGCTTTATCGAGGATAAAAGCGTCCGCTTAATAGGCTGTGAAGCGGCGGGACGAGGGGTCGACACCGATGACCACGCCGCTACAATTACAAAGGGAGCGGTTGGCGTTTTCCACGGAATGAAGACCTATTTTTGTCAAGATGAAAACGGACAAATTGCACCCGTATACTCCATATCGGCGGGGCTGGATTACCCGGGAATCGGGCCCGAACACAGCGAGCTTAACGACAGCGGGCGCGCAGAATATGTACCGGTCACAGATGAAGAGGCGGTTTCGGCGTTCGAATACTTGGCTCGCACCGAAGGCATTATATGCGCCATTGAATCGGCGCACGCCGTCGCTCATGTTATAAAAATCGCCAATGAATTTTCCGCCGAGGATTGCGTAATAGTCAATCTATCGGGGCGTGGCGATAAAGATGTAGCGTCAATTGCGCGTTATCGCGGTAAAAATGTATACGAGTAGTGATATACTCCTTAACTGCAAAATTTAGCAGATAAGGAGTATAAATTGACAGTAATAATAAAAAAGCGACCGTTACGGTCGCTTTTTTTATTATTTTTTCTTCATCTTTCCTAATACGAAAAGTCCGACTAAGACGACCAAAGCCACCGACGCGGCAATAATCGCCCCGACAAAATCAACACCCGTTGCCGGATTCATAAAAATCACCTGCCTTTTTTGTGAATGAGCGTCAAGCTACTTCAATAACGCTGTTCATAGCACCTTCGGACATTTCGACGCCCGTAACCTCGGTTACTTCATCAACAAATCTCTTAAAAAGGTCTAAATCTCTGACATAAATTTTTACATCAGTCCATATGATTCTCGCCGAGATATCATCGACTGGGTTATCGGTTTGGATTTGTAAGCCGAATTTATTGACGCCGCCGCCCAATTTGTCGCTCGCGTCATCTTCGGGGTCTTCGGGAGTGGGGGGCATTGCGAAATCCTCTCTGCTCAAACCCTTATCATTAACGTGAAGGTCGACGAATGACGGGAAATCCCAAACCGCCTTCATTCTGTTACCCCAGTGGAACCCGTCGCCGCCATTGTCTTCGCTAAATTCGGCGAGCATATTATCCCCGTCGTTATACCAAGCAAAGCTCCATAACGCACCACCCTGATAAAATTTTTCAACATTGCTGATATTCTCGGCTTCAACGTCGCCCTTGCCTTCGAGGTAAAACTCCGCTTCTATACGTTCAATATTTTCCCAAAATTCGCCGTTTTGCGAAATGAGGATTTGCCATGTGCTGTCCGTTCCGTCCGCAAACCCGCCTTCGGGTTCTCCGTGTCCTTGAAATCCTATGATTCTTATTGCGTCCGCCGCGCCGTGATTTGCGTTCATGTTATCCCCGGCTTTTATATCGGTACCCGCGGGAATTGTAAATTCGCGGTTGTTAAACGACATTACCGCAAAATCGACAAATGTCGAAGGTTCAAAATCGTCGTCCTCGACGGGTTCGGGTTGATTATCATCAACATTGTCGTTTGCCGCCGGCTCGGTATCGGAAGCTCCGTTATTTGTTGCCGGGTCTTTCTCTCCACAAGCCGCCAAAGCGAACAACATAGCCGCCGCGAGTAATACCGCTAAAATCCTCTTACTTAATTTCATAGTTTTATTAGTCCTCCATTTAAAATAATTTGATGCAACTGTATACACCTTAAGGCAACCTCCGAAAACCTCTTCCGGCACTCGCCAGCGAAAAATCCCGCCATACTTCGTTGATTTTTCTTTAAATATCAACGGATATTCGCAGAAAAATCGCCTCGTCTGACGAAATTTTCATCTCGACGATTACACGAAATAGGTTTTCGGAGGTTGCCTTACTATATTTTACCATTAAACTATATATTTAGTCAATATACAAATTAACTAAATATTTGAACCGTTTTTAGTATTAAATGCCGATTAACGCCGAAAAATCTTCCATTATCCGTTTCTGTAGCTTAACGGCTTCTTCCCGCGTTTCACCGATACAGGTATAATAAATCTTCAACTTTGGCTCTGTACCCGACGGACGAGCTATGATTACCGAGCCGTCGGCTAAATCTAACTTTATTACGTTAGACTTCGGAAGACCGGTATTTTTAGGCGCGTCATTGCGGTTTTTAACAACCTGTTCCGAGTAATCGGTGAAAAAGTCAATATCCGTGTTGTTAACTTGTTTGGGACAAGACCTTCTGAGCTTATCCATAATTTGCTTCATTTGAGTCGCGCCCGCCTGTCCCGCGAATTGTACATTTTGTGTATCGTTATAGTAATACCCATATTCCTCGTACATTTTTTTGCGGGCGTCGATGAGCGTTTTGCCTTCTCGCCTGTAGAACGCCGCCATTTCGCATATAATCATTGACGCGCAAACCGCGTCTTTATCGCGCACATAATTGCCCGGAAGGTAGCCTATGCTTTCCTCGAAGCCGAATATAAACCGCTCCTGTTCCCCGTTTTTTTCGAGATTTCCCGCGATTTCGCCTATAAACTTGAACCCCGTAAGAACGTCCACAAGCTTGACCTTATATTTTGTCGCGATTTTATCCGCAATTGCCGTAGTAACGATTGATTTTACGGCAACCGGGTTCAACGGCATACTGTTCGCCTCTCTGCGTTCGCGACAGATATATTCGAGCATTAACGCCCCAACCTCGTTCCCGCTGAACAATTCGTAGTCGCCCACCCTATTCCGCACGGCGATTCCTACTCGGTCACAGTCGGGGTCGGTTGCCAATAAAAGGTCGGAACCCTCTCGTTTTGCCAAATCGAGCCCTAATTTTAACGCCGCCTCAAACTCGGGGTTAGGATAGGGACAGGTGGGGAACGAGCCGTCGGGAGTCTCCTGTTCCTCGACAATTGCTACATCGTTAATACCGGTTTCCTTAAGAATTCGGCACACCGGCTTAAGCCCCGCGCCGTTTAAGGGGGTATATGCGATTTTAAGCCCCGAGCCGGCGCATATATTACGGTGAATTGCCTGTTCCTTAACGGTATTGATGTACTCGTCGATTATATCGCCGTCAATACTTGTTATTAAGCCTTCGTCATACGCATTGTCAAAATCCGCCAATTTAACCTCGTCAAAAAGGTCGAGCTTATTGATTCGGTTGACTATAACCTCGGTATTTCTCAGATTCAACTGACACCCGTCGCTTCCGTATACCTTGTAGCCGTTATATTGTGAAGGATTATGACTCGCGGTAATGACTATTCCCGCGCTGCATTTAAGCCGCCTCACCGCAAAGCTAAGCATAGGGGTGGGCATAATCTCTTTATAGACGTAACATTTTATATCATTAGCCGCCAAAACGCGAGACGCAACTCTCGCGAAATAAGCCGATTTGTGACGGCTGTCGAAGGCAATTGCAACCGACGGTTTATCGGAATTAGGAGAAGAATGTGTCTTGACAAAATCGGCTAAGCCTTGTGTTGCGCGCGCAACAATATAGTGATTAATGCGGTTTGTACCCGCGCCGATAATTCCGCGAAGCCCGCCCGTCCCGAATTCGAGGTCACAGTAAAAGCGGTCTTCTAAATCGCCCTCAATCTGTTTTATCGCCTCCTTGTCGTTACTGCTGACGGCTTCCTTCAGCTTTTTGTCAATTTTTTTCAATTCCTTTAGTAAATCGGCATCGTCGGAAGCTTTATTAAGCCAAAGATTGAATTTTTCGGATATAGCTCTGTTTAACATAGAAAAAGACCTCCTGAATAATTTAGAGCCTGTTTAGCATTTCTACACAGGCTCTGACAGGGGCGTAGGGACTCGAACCCTGAACAACGGTTTTGGAGACCGTCATGTTACCAATTACACCACGCCCCTAAAGGACAGTTGACAGTTGACAGTTGACAGTTGTCGGTTGCCAAGTTTTTGTCGACCGAATAATATAATATCACAATTGTTACGGGTTTGTCAAGTAAAAAATTCAAAAAGACTTGCAAAAAAATGTTTTTTTTGATATACTTGTCTTTATAAAAGGAAAGGATTGGTCTGTATTATGGCAAAAGCAAAGGCAACAAAATCGGTACCGGTAAAGGCGACAACGGGTGAGGAACGCAAAAAAGCGTTGGCGTCGGCAATCGCTCAAATAGAAAAGGACTTCGGTGAAGGCGCGGTAATGTTCATGAATTCCAAAAATCGCATGAATATCGAATCTACACCGACCGGCTCGCTAAATCTCGATTTGGCGTTGGGTATAGGCGGTCTCCCGAAGGGGAGAATTATCGAAATATACGGACAGGAATCGGGCGGTAAAACAACCGTTTCGCTTCACGCAATCGCCGAAACGCAAAAATTAGGCGGAACGGCGGCGTTTGTCGACGTTGAACACGCGCTCGACCCCGTTTATGCAAAAAAGCTCGGCGTAAATGTTGACGAATTAATTGTGTCACAGCCGGATACGGGGGAACAGGCTCTTGAAATAATGGAACGGCTTGTGCGGTCGGGTGCAATTGATATAATCGTTCTCGACTCGGTAGCCGCAATGGTTACCCGCGCCGAGATTGAGGGCGAAATGGGGGATTCTCATGTAGGGCAACAGGCGCGGTTGATGTCGGCGGCTATGCGTAAATTAACAAGTATTATTTCAAAAACGGGTACAGCCGCAATTTTTATAAATCAAGTACGCGAAAAAATCGGCGGCTACGGGAACCCGGAAACGACGCCCGGCGGTCGCGCCCTCAAATTCTACGCGTCGGTCAGGATTCAAGTAAGCAAGACGAGCGAAAAAATCATGGACGGCTCCGAACAAATCGGAGTCAGAACGAGATGTAAGGTCGTAAAAAATAAAGTCGCGCCGCCGTTTAAAACCTGTGAATTTGATATGATTTACGGTACGGGTATCTCAAAGGTCGGAGAAATTCTCGATTTAGCCGTAGATTTAGCCGTCTGTAAAAAAAGCGGCGCGTGGTATTATCACGGGGATATGCGCTTAGGACAGGGGCGCGAAAACGCAAAGAACTACCTTTTGGAGAATCGCGATTTAATGGACGAAATTGAAACAAAGGTTCGAGAAAAATCCGAAACGGTTGATATTTTTGACGACGCCCCCGAAGTCGCCGCGAGCGAAACGGCGACAGAAGCTACCCCCGCACCCGCAGAACCCGCACGTTCAAAAAAAGCCCCCAAAAAAGCGGGAAAAGCAATACTTATAGAAGATGAGGAAAACTTTGAAGAATTTTCTCCCGATGAATTATAAGCCTTTAAGGAGTATATGATTAAAATTAATACATCAAGGGTTGCGGTCGTTTCTCTCGGCTGTCCCAAGAATCAATGTGACGCGGAGCTTATGCTCGCGAAAATTGCAAAGGCGGGGTATCGTTTAGTTGTTGAGCCGGGAACGGCAGATGTCGTCATCATCAACACCTGTTGCTTTATTCAATCGGCAAAGGAAGAGGCAATTGAAGAGATTTTAGAAGCCGCCTCGCGTAAAAAAGACGGTATTAATAAGAAAATTATCGTCACCGGTTGTCTCGCCGAGCGGTACAAGCAACAGGTTGCGGAGGAATTTCCGGAGGTTGACGGCGTTCTTGCGTTGTCGGATAACGCAAATATTGTCGAGGCGATTAACACCGTTCTTCTCGATAAAAGAGCCATGCTTTTCGGAGATATCGAAAATCATTGTATGGAGGGGGAACGCCTTCTTTCAACAATGCCGCATTATGCTTATTTGAGGGTTGCCGACGGCTGTGACAATCGTTGCTCCTATTGTGCGATTCCGCTTTTTCGAGGGAAATATCGTTCCCGACCGATTGAAAACATAATCGAAGAGGCAAAAAACCTTGTCGAAAACGGGGTGAGAGAGTTGATTCTTGTGGCACAAGATGTTACAAATTACGGAAAAGACGCAACCGGCTCTTCACTGACAATTCTTTTAAAGCAACTGACTAAAATCGACAAACTAAAATGGATTCGTCTGTTATACTGTTATCCACAGCACATTACCGACGAGCTTATTGAGGTGATAAAAAGCGAGCAAAAGATTGTTAAGTATCTCGATATACCGATTCAACATTGCAGCGACGACGTTCTCTCCGCAATGAACCGCACGGGTACTAAGCAAATGCTGACCGACTTAATTATACGGCTTCGTAAATCAATTCCCGGGTTGGTCTTGCGTACAACCGTTTTAGTGGGCTTCCCCGGCGAAACGGAGGAACAATTCACCGAGTTAGCCGAATTTGTACATTCGAAGGAAACGCGGTTTGATTATCTCGGTTGTTTTGCTTATTCGGAGGAGGAGGGGACAGCCGCCGCAGAAATGCCCGACCAAATAGACCCCGCAGAGCGCGAACGCCGCCAAAAAATCATCTTAGAGCAACAGGACATAAGGGTTGCCGAGTTTGTTAATACATTAATCGGAAACGAGCATGAGGTTGTCGTCGAGGGGTTTGACAAATATGCGGAGTTTTTCTTTGGTCGCTTCTACGGACAGGCACCCGAAATAGACTCGATGATTTATTTTACCCTATCCGAATCGGTAAAATCGAGAGCAAAACCGGTTATCGGTCAATTTGTTAAGGTCGAAATAACCGATAATTTGGATAATAACCTCGTGGGGGTAATGCTGTGAACAAATTTTTTATAAAGCTTAGAGATTTTATCAGAGGTATAATCGACGTCGTTATTGAGCTTAACGATTCAATTAATTTAGCAAACAAGCTTACAATACTCAGAATTTTTCTCGTCCCGTTATTTGTGATATTTATATCAATCGACAATATTCCGCATAATATCACAATTGCCCTTTTAATCTTTATCGGCGCGAGCATTACCGATTATTTTGACGGGTACATTGCGAGAACGCGAATGATGATAACCGAATTTGGCAAATTTCTCGACCCTATTGCCGATAAAATCATCGTTATGAGCGCGTTGGTTTGTTTTACGGGAAAAGGGTGGATTCAACCGTGGGTCGTCGTCGTAATATTAGCGCGGGATTTTATCATATCCGCTATACGTCTCGCGGCGGTTCAAAGCGAGGAAAAGCTCGTTATCCCCGCCCGAACATCGGGCAAGGTGAAAACCGCAATCACAATGATAACGATATGCTTTATTATGGGGTTATGGCTTTTAAACAGCTATGGGCTTGTAAAATTTGAGGTTGAGATTCAAGGCACAACGACCGTTTTAAACAGACCCGATTTACTTCTCGCGCCAATCGGTAACGCTTTAATGTATATATGCGTAGCTCTTAATGTATTTTCGGGCGTACAGTATGTATGGGACGCCCGCGATATTTTAAAAGATGTTTTTAAAAAGTAAAAGTTAAAATAGAGTTTACGAGCGAATTTATTTCACTCGAGAGCTTGACTGATTTCGCAAAGCTTTTTGCGGTTCAAAAAAAGGAGTTCATAAATGAGTTATTATTGTACACAATGCGGGACAAAGGTGATAAATGACGACGCGTTATTCTGTCACAAATGCGGGGCGGCACTCGCACACGCTTTTAATAATGTTGTCAAGCCTATGGACGAGCAAAGCCCGCCCGCCGACTCTTCTATTGCAAAACAACCTATTATCAGCTACAGCAATGAGCAATTTGACGAAAACGAAGAAGAATTCAAAGAAAAACTCAAAGAAGAACTCAATATTGAATCGAGCGACGATAATACAAACGATAACGATGAAGAGTTTAGTGAAGAGTTCAAAGACGAACCCGAGGACGAATCGGCAATAGCGGTTGCCGCCGTTAAGACCGAGAAACCCGTTCCCGAAAAGAAAAAACGAAGGAGAAATCCTTTAATCGCAATACTCGGGATAATACTTTCGATTATGCTGTTTATCGCGGTGACCGCGGGACAGGCGTGGTTTGTCTTAAACGAAAGCATACAGAAAAAGGCGGTAAAAGCCGCGGCAAAGGTTATTACCGAGGAGGTCGATTTTTCAAGTATATCCGTTCCCGGGTTTGTGAACGAGAAATATGTTACAATTCCCGGGGTTGACGCAAGAATTGCTCTTCCCGACGCGATTTACGGAACAATTGACGATTATTACAGAGAGATATTCGGCGTAGAGAGCGACCACATTCGCGAGCTTCTTCAAAGCGACGTTTTCAGAAGCTTTCTCGGTGCGATAATTGACGACGGCGCGGGATATATAACGGGTAACGATTCGGGCGTTATCGTTACATCTGCGCGAATTGTAGAGCTTATTCAAGATAATAAGGACGAGATTGAAGATATAACATCATACACTCTTGTCGAGTCCGATTTTGACGACATAAAAAAAGTCCTCACCGAATCGGGGCTTGACGCCCTTACGTGGGACTTGGCGACAGACACCCCCGATACATTTTTAATCAGGAATGCGTTTTCTATCGTCGATAATCAACCGATTATATCGCTCGTTTCGCTTATCGCCGTTATTGTCATACTTATCGCACTTCTTGCGGTTATAAATCGTCGCCGTATTTCAAACACGCTTTTATATTTCGGAATACCCTTTATCGTTTCCGGCGGGGTTTTCATAGCCTGTAGATTAATTGGCGCGGATTTGATTTCGCGAAGAATCATAAGCGAATTTGGGGTAGACGCGGCGACGATGAATTCAATTATGAGCGCGTTTTCGGGTACCGAAAGCATAGTTCTCTATTCGGGTATAATTGTTGCGGGGGCTGGAATTATCGCGGTTATAATAAGAATAATTCTGCACGGGTTGCGAAAAAAGCTTATTATATAGCAGTTGCCATAAATTACCCCATATTTGCGGCAATCATTCCCTCTAATTTTGCCGCCTCCTCCATTGACGCGGTAGCCGATACCTTTCCGTAAAGCTCGGACACCTTATCCATATCGCCGCCCTTCATGGCGGTGGCGATAAGCTTTGAATAAAGCGTTAATTGAGCGTCGTTCATGTCGAGTTTTCACCACCTTTATATAGCATTAATATATAATATACTCATTAACTGCAAAATTTAGCAGTTAATGAGTATATTAAGCTGTCAGTCTAAAAAGTCCTTTAATTTTTTACTTCTCGACGGGTGACGGAGTTTTCTTAATGCCTTAGCTTCAATTTGGCGGATTCTTTCCCGTGTGACGTTAAACTCGCGCCCCACCTCTTCTAAAGTCCTCATTCTTCCGTCGGTCAACCCGAACCGCAACCGCAATACACGCGCTTCTCTGTCCGTGAGCGTTTCTAAAACGTCCGAAAGCTGTTCCTTTAAAAGTGTGTGCGACGCGGCTTCGGCGGGTGCCGGGGCGTCGTCGTCGGGGATAAAATCGCCCAAATGTGAATCTTCTTCTTCGCCAATCGGCGTTTCGAGCGAAACGGGGTCTTGTGCAATTCGGATTATCTCGCGTACCCTCTCGACCGGCATATTAAGCTCTCTCGCTATGTCCTCTGGGGTCGGCTCTGTCCCGTTTTTATGGAGCAGAAGCGACGACGCTTTTTTTACCTTTGTAATCGTCTCCACCATATGGACGGGAATACGTATTGTCCGCGCCTGGTCAGCTATTGCCCTTGTAATCGCCTGTCTAATCCACCAGGTTGCGTATGTCGAAAATTTAAACCCTTTTGTATAATCGAATTTTTCCACGGCTTTAATAAGCCCGAGATTCCCCTCTTGAATAAGGTCAAGAAATTGCATACCGCGCCCTACATATTTTTTTGCAACGCTTACGACGAGACGTAAATTTGCCTCGGACAGCCTTTTGCGCGCATAAGTATCACCTTGTATCATACGGGTGGCTAATTCGATTTCCTCTTCTGCGGACAAAAGAGGAACCCGCCCGATTTCTTTAAGGTATATTTTTACGGGGTCGTCTATTGAAACCCCCTCGGTCGATAACGCCATATCGAGGTCGTCCTCAGATGAAAAGTCCAATGCCGAGTCGAGGTCGTTATCCGTTGCGTAGTCATCGACAATTTCGATATTAAGGGTTTCAAAATCCTCATAAAGCTTGTCGATTTGTTCTACATTAAACTCGAGTTCTTCTAAAAAATCGGTTATCTCTTTTGTGGAGAGCTTACCGGTCGACTTACCTTGGTCGAGCAGGTCTTTAAGTACCCCTTTTGTGGTATCGTTCATATAATCCTAACCTCCTCTTTTAACCCGTTTATTAATATATTCCAAAGCCTCTTCGTTTGTCATTTCGTCAGAGGTTTTTTTGTTCGCTTTTTGTTTAAGCTCGACTAATACATTAATATAATCGTTTAATCGTTCATCGGTAAAGGGCAAATCGGCATTGTCAATTTTAACCTTTTTTATTCTACCCACTTCTTCCGCCGAAAATTCGCCCCCGAGCGACGATATATCTATAGATTGTCTTTTAGTAAGCCTTAATATAAGCGTTTCAAACAATTTTCGATTAAATACGGTAGGAAAATCCACGGGATTTAATCTACGCAAGATGAGGGGGAGCTTGTCCGGCGAGTGAAACAAAAACGCTATAATGCCGTTTTCGGCTCTCACTTCTGCGGGAAACCTATTCGAATCGGGGTTTATTTCGTCGCGTTTTGTTGTCGATTTAAGTAGAGCCTTCCTGTCGTCTTTTTGTTGAAAATAGCGATTCGATTTCCTTTTCGCTCCAATTTGCTCCTCTATCCAGTCTACCGAAACCTTACAATCCTCCGCTAACTCCGAAACGTATACCCGTCGCTCATATTGGTTGTTGATTTCCGAAAGAAATTCAACCGCTTTTCTGAGATAATCTGCCCGCCCTTCGGGTGTATCCGTGTCTGCATTTTCTTTAAATTGGTTCAGCTTAAAGGATATTACCGGGATTGATTTATCTACGAGCGTCGCAAAGCTCTCCGCACCAAACATTTTTATGTAGTCGTCGGGGTCTTTTGCCCCTCGAAGCTCCAACACCTTTGCAGACATACCCGCCTGATTAAGCATACCGATTGTTTTTTCGGTTGCCTTAGCCCCCGCCTTGTCACAATCGTAAGCAATAACCGCCTTTTTCCCCTCCCAATAAAAACGAAGCTCATTCCTAACCTGTTCCGGGGTCAACGCCGTCCCCAAGATTGCCACGGCATTGTCGAAGCCCGCTTGATTAAGCGTTACCGCGTCCATGTTCCCCTCGCAAAGAATGACACAGTCTTTTTTAGAATTTTTTGCAAAATTTATAGAAAAAAGATGCTTCCCCTTTGTATAGACGGGGGTCGTCGCCGAGTTGACATATTTTCCGCTTTTTCCGTCGTCGTTGACTATCCTTCCGGAAAAAGCTATTATGTTCTTAAGTCGGTCTATAACGGGGAACATAACCCGCCCCCTGAACATATCGTATATGTTTCCGCGTTCGTTTTGCTTGAGCAAAGACGCCTCAATCATTTCGGCGTCGCCGTATCCGTGTAAATTCATATGCCGCTTCAACGAATCCCATGAGTCCGCGGCGTACCCCAAGCCGTACTTGCGAATTGTGTTATCGTTAAGTCCGCGTTCCCGCAAAAAAGCCAATCCCGCTTTCCCCTCTTCCGATAACAAATTGTTTACGAAAAACTTCGCCGCGAGTTTGTTCATTTCGTAGATACGCGAGCGTTTTCGAAGCTCCGCCTTTGCTTTCTCGCCGTCCTCGCCGTCCTCCGGAACGGGGATACCCGAACGCTCCGCAATAAGCCGAACCGCCCCCATATAGTCGAGGTTCTCGGTGAGTCGCGTAAATGTAATAACATCGCCACCCAACCCGCACCCGAAACAATAAAAACTCTGACTGTCTGTATAGACATGGCATGAGGGGGTCTTTTCCGAGTGAAACGGACACAGACAAGTATAATCCCGCCCCGCTTTTTTTAATCTTGCGTACCCGCTCATCACCGTTACAATATCGTTCGCCTGTCGAATTTGGTCAAAAAACTCATCAGGTAAAGCCATTATTCACTATCCATCGCCGTCCCGCAATCGGGACAAAACTTAGACCCGGTAACCGCCGCTCCGCACTTCGGGCAAGCCGGCTTTGCTTTTCCGCAACCGGCACAAAATTTAGAGGTGTTTTTGTTTCCGCAGGAACATTTCCACTCCAACGCTTTTTCAGACTCTTTCCTCTGCTTAGCGTTTTGGTTTGCTCTGTTCAGACTGTCAACATTTTCTTTAGTACGCCGAGCGTTCCAAACGGTATTATTAGCCGTGTTCATAAGCCGATTAGCCTTATTAAGTATATCCTTCAAATTTAACCTCCTAAAAAATCACCATGCCTTGGGGACGCATAATTCTATAAACCTTTCAACCGCGAAATCGTCGGTCATTCCCGATATATAATCACATACCGCCCGTTCAACCCCGTGCTTATTTGCCAATTCGCGGTAAAGCGGCGGCATTTCATCATGCCTCTCGTTATAATATCTATATAAAAATTCTACAACGTGAATTGCTTTTTCCTTTTCGGTGTTTATTTTTGGGTTAATATATACCCTTTCAAACATAAATTCGCGCAATTCGTCGTGCGCCCGTTTAACCGAGTCATCGTAGCAGATAACACCGTCGAAGTTCTCTATAATCGAAACAATTAATGTAGTAATCCTTTTACTTTTATTATCGCCCAAAACTCTTACCGCATTTGCGGGAAGCTCCGCCTTAGTAAGCACACCGCCGCGAATTGCGTCCTCAATATCGTGATTAATATAAGCAATTTTATCTGCCAACCGAACAACGTCGCCCTCGAGCGTAATTGCCTTAGCCTTACTCGAATGATTCATAATTCCGTCGCGCACCTCGCGGGTTAAGTTCAACCCCGCACCGTTGCGTTCGATAATATCGACGACGCGAACGCTTTGCTCGTTATGGCGAAAGCCGCCGGGAAATAACGCGCTTAATGCACGCTCTCCATCATGTCCGAACGGCGTATGACCAAGGTCGTGTCCCAACGCGATTGCCTCGGTTAAATCCTCATTCAGTCGCAACGCCCGCGAAACCGTTCTCGCTATTTGCGCGACCTCAAGCGTGTGGGTGAGTCGCGTTCGATAGTGGTCAGACTTCGGGAGTAAAAACACCTGCGTCTTGTGTTTAAGCCGCCTAAAAGAGCTACAATGAATAATCCTGTCGCGGTCGCGTTGAAAATCGGTGCGAATATCACAGCTCGGCTCACTCGTATCCCGCCGATTCTCGTTACAATCGGATTTACAGGCATACTCGGCAAGCATGACTCGCTCGTTTTCAATTGTCCGCTCTCTGATGTTCATACGTATACACCCTAATGAATATATAATTCCCGTTCAAATTCGATAATAACCGAACCGTTGCATATATCGGTCAAATATTTTGAAAACTCGTCAACCGCCTCGCAACGTATGACCGCCGTCATTTCTGTAAACTCGGAAAAGCTTTCGTTTTGCGAAATTCCGCCATATTTGCCGACCGCCGTCTTAATCCTTTTGTAATAGGTATACGCACCCTTTAGCTTGAGCGCGGCGGCGGGGTACATTGTGATAATATCTGCCTCATTAACCGCCATAGTCGCCGATTTTGAGTAGGCGCGGGTAAGTCCCCCCGCCCCTAATAAAACGCCGCCGAAATATCGGGTAACAATGCACATTACATCAAAAAGACAATTATTTTTCAAAACCTCGAGAATGGGCATACCTGCGGTTCCCGACGGCTCGCCGTCATCGCTGTACCGTTCTGTATTTGTATCGCGCAAAATATATCCGTAACAATTATGTCGCGATTTTCTGTTAGCTGCGCGGGTCTCTTCTAAAACAGACGACGCGTCTTTTTCGGTGATAATCGGAACGAGCATAGAAATAAACTCGGACTTTTTTTCAACAAACCGCGCCTTTGCGGGCTTTAAAACAGTTTTATATTGTTCCATAACATAATGAGATACACAGAACCCGCCCTATAGGGGCGGGCTCTGCCCATGCGCGACTCCGCCTATTGGCTGAGACCGAATTTCTTGTTGAATTTGGTTACCCGTCCGCCGCTGTCGACCAGCTTTTGTTTACCGGTAAAAAACGGGTGACACTTTGAACAAATTTCAACCTTAATTTCCTTTTTAGTTGAGCGGGTTTCGATTACCTCGCCGCAAGCACACCGTATAACGGCCGCTTCATAATTTGGATGAATACCATCTTTCATTTAAACATTTACCTCTTTAGTATGTGATTCCTAATTTACATTAACCGTCATTAGCAACGGCGATATCAATTACCTCGGAAATTGCCGATTCGTCGATTTTCACTTCGCGGATATTACGTTGAACTTTTCCCGAACGCAAACATCTTGTACAAGCGTTAAGTCTGCACGGCGTACCGTCAACAATCGCTTTTACCTTTTGTACATTGGGTTTAAATGTTCTGTTTGTTCTTCTGTGCGAGTGTGACAGCTTTATTCCGAAAGCTACGCCCTTGCCGCAAATCTCACATTTAGCCATATTTTCCACCTCCCTATGTTTGTGTTCGCTTCTTAGCCTATCAATTAGGTTATGCTAAAATAGTATAACAGATGTTTTTTATTATGTCAAGGGTTTTTTAATAAATTTGCAATAAAATAGCAAATTAATACGCCTCAATATCGTGAGACGTATTAATTTCACTTTATATATAGTGGTTTAATATTTTAAATACTATATATTGACTTGGACTTTGCCAATGCACTATTTCCTACGTCTTCCGGCAACAACGGACGCGCCCGCCGCAATAAGAATAGGTATAAACGCAATTGTAACGCCGGTTTTTGGGTTGGTATCGCTATTTTTCTTTGTCGTTGAGGCGGCGGCGGGTGCCGCACCGGTAACATCAGATTTTGTTATCGCTTCCCCTCCGCTTTTGCTTATCGTAAGGGGAATCTCGGCATAATCCTTGTCGCCGAATATCGCCACAAAGCTATAGGTTCCGTTAGCCAATGAGGAAAGATATGCTTCTTTAAAAGTGATTATCGTACTTCCTTCTTTGGCTTCATAATTAGCCTTATCAACGTCCTTATCGGGTGAGCCTTCTTTTTTCAATACAACCTTCTTAAAGGCAGAAAAAGCGGCGTCGATTTTCACCGTTGCGGTTCCGGTTCCCTTCCATTCTTCGAAAGGAGTCAGTAATTTATACTTTTTACCCGTTGCTTCAGCGGGAGTCTTGGGTTCTGTTGTCGGGGGCGGAGGAGGTGGTGGTGCAACCACTTCACAGGTACAGTCCTCTTTCTTTTTGCCGCAGGCTTTGCAACAATCGCACAAATAACGGAACTTTCCGCATTGTTCACAAGGGTTACATTCGCATTTTGACATTTCCTTTCCGCAATCGGGGCAGTTGCACACGCATTGTTCTTTTTTACAGTCGGGGCATATCAAACGAATAATGTTATTATTGTGGTCGAGTAGGGTCACCTTAGCGATAACGGGACATTTTGTCCAGTTAGTAACCATGACTATAAAGAAATCGGCATACGTCGCGGGGTCAAACTTCGACTCCGGTTCATACATTTTCGGAGCCGCGTTCATAGTTACGGGCGAAGGATATTCGGATATGTCCGTGGGTTCTCTTCCTTCGGGGTCGTTTTCTTCGATTATTCCCGCATTTGTGAGTATTTCTCCGATATTGCCGCCGGCTTTATGCTGTACAAAGTCGTCGCCGGGTATGTTTGTCTGTGTGATGATTTCAAAATCGGTGCGGTCTTCCGCAGGCCATTTGTCCCATTCAATTTCAAAATCCACGCTTACCTTTGCAATATCCTGAAACGACCATTCGCCATCCTCATCGTCCTCGGTTTTTCCGGGCTTTAAGCCGGGAAGCCTTAAAAGGACTTCATAGCCGTTGGGGTCGGGCATTGCGTCCACGTCGTTTTCATCAATTCCGTTGGGAATTATTTGTACCCGATGTCCGTAATTCATATCCCCTGTAAATTCGCCTTTACTGTTCGCGCCTCTGCTTATGTCATTAACAATCCAACCGCCGGTCGCCTTATCAAATTCAAACCACGCGGTAGCCGCGGCGGGTTTCGCGCTTACGGTAATTGTCATCGTTGCCGCAAGACTTAGCATCATTGCAAATACAACGACAAGCGTTGTTATTTTTTTAAGTTTCATAATATTAAGTAACCTCCTTCAAAAATTAAATATTAAGTTCAATGCCTATTCACTAAAAATAGTTACTGTCATTATACCATGAGTAATAATATTTATCAATAAAAATCTCGAAAAATATTTAACAAAATATAATTGATGTTTTTGTTAAATATGCACAAAACGGTCAAATTCTTAATCTATCTCAACCATGACCTTTTCGTTGACCCGAACCGAACCGGCGCGCATTATTGTGCGTATTGCTTTAGCGATTCTCCCCTGTTTCCCGATTACGCGCCCCATGTCGTCGGGGGCGACGTTAAGGTGGTAAACGGTGATTCCTTCTGCGTTCACCTCGTCTACCTCGACCTTTATCGCCGTTTTGTCATCAACAAGCCCCGCAACGATTGAGACTAACAATTCCTTCATCATTATCAGATTACCCCTTTATTTTTGAGAAGTCTTTTTACGGTATCGGTAGGTTGCGCGCCGTTTTTCATCCACGATTTTACCTTTTCGTCATCAACGCTTACCGTTACGGGATTTTTTGTCGGGTCGTAATACCCTATCTCCTCAATGAAACGTCCGTCGCGCGGAAAGCGCGAATCTGCCACCACAATTCTGTAGAACGGAGCCTTCTTTGCCCCCATACGTCTTAATCTGATTTTTACCGCCATGTTAAAATCTCTCCTTTTATTTTACATTGTTTTATTATTTTTTATCGTCGTTTTTCATCAAATTATGCCGGAGTCTTTTTGACTTAATCGCCGATATTAAAATCTTTAAAATCGTTAATATTCATTCCGCCGGGAAGTTTCGGCATACCGCGTTTTCCTTTGCCGAATTTTTTCATGCTCTTCATCATTTTCTGCATTTGTTCCATTTGTTTCATCAAAATATTAACGTGTTCAACCTTTGTCCCGCTCCCCGCCGCAATTCTTCTTTTACGCTTTGCGTCTATTAACGACGGGCGTTCTCTCTCTTTTTTGGTCATGGATTCGATAATAGCCTTTGAGCGGACTAAAAGACGGTCGTCGACATCTTCCTCCTTGATTTTGCCGCCGATTCCCGGCATAAGCTTAAGAAGCCCGCTTATACTGCCCATTTTTTCGATTTGGTTATATTGACTGTACATATCGTTAAAGTCAAATTGATTCTTTTGAAGCTTTTGCAGAAGCTTATTTTGTTCCTTTTCGTCATACGCACTTTTCGCCTTGTCGATTAATCCGAGTACATCGCCCATTCCCAATATTCGGGACGCCATACCCTCGGGGCGAAACGGTTCCAAATCGTCGATTTTCTCGCCAACCCCCGCAAATTTTATTCTCTTTCCGGTAACACCCAAGACGGATAATGCCGCGCCGCCGCGTGTATCGCCGTCTAATTTTGTCAGGATAACGCCCGAAAGCTCAATCCGCTCGTTAAACGCTTTGGCGGTATTAACGGCGTCTTGTCCTATCATGGCGTCTATAACCAATAATATCTCGTGCGGCGTGGTTTTCGCTTTAATGTTTTCGAGCTCCGTCATAAGGGTATCGTCTATATGAAGGCGACCCGCCGTGTCGATAATAACAACGTCATACCCGTTATCCTTAGCGAATCTAATGCCCTCTTCGGCAATTTTTACGGGGTCACCCTGCCCCTTATCAAACACCCTCGCTCCCGCTTTTTCCCCGACAATCCTAAGTTGGTCAATTGCGGCGGGACGATAAACGTCACAAGCCACTAACAGCGGGCGACGGCTCATTCCTTTAAGATATTTTGCTAATTTGGCGCAATGGGTGGTTTTACCCGCCCCCTGTAGCCCGCACATCATAATGACGCAAGGCGGCTTTGACGGAAAGTGGATTAATTTGGGGGTTCCGAGAGCCTCCTCCGTAATCAGCACCTGCGCTTGTGCCTTATCGCCTTCTGTCGAGTCGACAGCGTCGTCATTGGCGCGCGCCTTAACCTCGCCGCCGAGAAGCTTAATCAGCTCCTCGTTTACAATGTCAATTACCTGTTGCCCCGGGGTAAGGCTTTCCATAACCCTTGAGCCGATACAACGCTCGGTAACCGTCGCGACAAAATCCTTTGTGACTTTAAAATTTACGTCTGCCTCCAAAAGCGCGGTCTTAACCTCGCGCATTGCTTCGCGAACATCTTTTTCGCCTAATTTGCCTTTACCCTTGAGCTTTTTGAAAACCGCGCCCAATTTTTCCGATAAACCCGTCATATTTTCTCCTTAATCTCCACAATTAAGTCGTCTATATCCGCCAAAATGGCTTTATTTGTCATTTCCGATTGAATAATTAAGCCCTCTAATTTGTCAATATCCTCCGAAAGCTCGCGGAATTTCCGTATTAACCCCAACCTCGTTTCAAATTCAAAAAGTTTTTTTTCGGATTTATGGATACAGTTCATCACACCCTGTCTCGTGATACCCGTTTCCTCCGAAATTTCGCCGAGCGACAAATCCTCGCCGTAGTACAGCTCAAGCGTTGCCCTCTGACGGTCGGTTAAAAGCACACCGTAAACATCTAAAAGAATATTCACACCGAGATTCTTTTTCAAAGCTTCATTCTCCGTAAACTAAATTGGATTTACATAACAAAGGCTATTATAGCAACAATATCACCGCTTGTCAAGTGTTTTTTGAATAAATTTAATTTTATGTTTACCAATTCGTCAAGCGGAGGTGTTGACAAATGCCGCTCTATAGTGTAGAATACAAAAGGACAAGGCGGCGCGGTTGTTCCTCTTAAGGAGGTGATACCGTGATTACATTAGACAATTTATTTCAATTCGCATTGGTAATCATTGGTGTTGTCGGATTGTGTTTAATACACAAGAAGAAATAGCCACCCTCTAAAACAAAGGCGGCGTTTTCTCAAGTTACTTGAATTTACGGAACGACCGTCTGTTGGTAGCAGGTGCCGTTCTTGTCTGTACATATTATATCACACCAATTCCCGACTGTCAACATCAATTTTAAAAATATTTTCAATAGGGTGTTTTGAATAAATTTAATTTTATGCGGCTTTATGATATTGTGTATTGACTTCCTTAAATGTGTGTGTTATAATTGATGATATTATAACAATGCGGGAGGATAAAATATGTCAACCGATATTTTATTGGAAAGCGGTACCAACGAGTTAGAGATTATGGAGTTTACTATTGCGAATAATGTTTTCGGGATTAATGTTGCAAAGGTAACCGAGATTATGAAGTACGAGCCTATTAATTTCATGCCTCATTCCCACCCGAGCGTTGAAGGGGTGTTTATGCCCCGTAATAAGATTATAACGGTGTTGAACCTTCCTGCGTATTTGGGGTTACCGGCACACGACGATATAAGCCGCGATATGCTTATGATTACCGGTTTCAATAGGCTTAACGTCGCTTTTCATGTACACACGGTAGAGGGAATACATCGTATACGGTGGAACGATATCGAAAAACCGGACAGCACTATTTACGGCGGCAAGGAAGGACTCGCCACGGGAATTACAAAAATAGCCGATAAAATTATTACCATAATTGATTTTGAAAAAATTGTCTTTGACATAAATCCGGAAACGGGAATCCAAATGTCCGAGATATCCGATTTGGGCCCCCGCGAGCGTAGCTTTAAACCCATAGTGACGGCGGACGACTCGGTGCTTTTAAAGAAGATGATTCGCGAAGCCCTTGAACAGGCGGGGTATACAAACGTGACGTCCTTCCCCGACGGACAGGAATTGTGGGATTATTTGGTTAAAGTTCGCGATGAATCGGTTCAAAGCGACACCCCTATTGAAAACAAGGTAGCCGCGGTAATATCCGATATAGAGATGCCTAAAATGGACGGGCATCGCTTGACAAAACTAATAAAAGACGATAAAATTTTGTCACGGCTTCCGGTTATTTTGTTCTCGAGCTTAATAGACGAAACTATGCAGATAAAAGGCGAATCCTTAGGCGTGAACGCCCAATTGTCAAAGCCGGAGATAGGTAACTTAGTTTCTACAATAGACAAGTGGATATTGTAAGTGTATAATAGAGGTGACTTTTATGGAATGGGTCAGTAATTGGTGGAATATGTTGGAGCTAACCGAACAAATCTTATTTTGTTTTGCGTTACCCTCATCTTTGATATTGATTATACAGGCGATTTTGATAATTGTCGGCGGCGCGGGCGACGGAGCGGACGGCGGGGGAGATTTTGACGGCGGCGATTTCGACGGGGGCGATTTTGACGGAGACGGCACAGATGCATCCGGCTCGGGCGATTTCAGCGCGGCAAGTATGTTCACGTTACAGGGGATTTCGTCGTTTTTCTGTGTTTTCGGCTGGGTTTCGATTTGCACATACCGTACCGGTCTTCCGTTAATGGCGGCGGTCATTATCGCGGCGGCATTGGGGTTTGCAACCATGTACGCGATAGCAAGGGTTATGATGTACCTGATGAAATTGGCACAATCGGGGACGCTCGATGTCAAAAAGCTTATAGGGAGTACGGGTACCGTCTACCTTCGAATACCGCCAAAGGGAAAGGGCAAGGGTAAGGTCACCGTCCAAACGAGCGAACGCCTCGTTGAGCTTGACGCAATAAGCGAGTCGGAAGAGGAAATTCCGAATAATACCGATATAAAGGTCATAGATATATTGGGTGAAAATGTTTTGGTTGTTGAGGCAATATAACAATATTAATAAAACAGAGGGAGAAATTATCAAATGGATGAAATTATACTCTACTTAATTATGGCGGGAGTAATTGTACTTTTTGTGTTGTTTATGTGGATTCTTTCCCGATACAGAAAATGTCCGTCGGACAAAATCCTCGTAAAGTACGGTAAGGTCGGAACGGACAAAGACGGACAGGCGCGGAGCGCGAAATGTATTCACGGCGGCGCGTCCTTCATTTGGCCGGTGATACAGTCCTTTCAATATATGGACTTGACCCCGATTTCCATTAACGTAGACCTACGTAATGCGCTTTCAAAGCAGAATATCCGCGTTAATGTACCGTCGAGATTCACGGTGGGCATATCGGTTGAACCGGGTGTAATGCAAAACGCCGCAGAACGTCTTTTGGGGCTTAAAATGAGCGAGATACAAGACCTCGCGAGCGATATTATCCTCGGACAGCTCCGCTTAGTAATCGCGACAATGGAGATTGAGGAAATTAACTCCAACCGAGATAAGTTTTTGGCAGAGATTTCGAGCAATGTCGAGGGTGAGCTTAAGAAAATCGGACTTCGCCTTATCAATGTAAACGTAACCGATATATCCGACGCGGCGGGATACATTGAGGCTTTGGGAAAAGAAGCGGCGGCAAAGGCTATTAACGACGCTAAAAAGTCGGTTGCCGAAAAAGACCGCGACGGTGCAATCGGCGAAGCACACGCACAACGCGACCAAAGGGTACAGGTTTCGAGCGCGAACGCAACGGCAATTGAGGGCGAAAACGCCGCAAAGGTTCAGGTTGCACAGTCGGAGGCGCAACGTCGCGAAAAAGAAGCGGAGGCGTTGAAAATAGCTACGACGGCAGAAGCGGTTCAAGCAGCTAAAGCTAAGGAAGAATCGTATATTGCACAAAAACAAGCCGAGCAGGGGCGTGCCGAACTCGAACGGGCAACGCAACAGGCGGATATCATTATTAAAGCCGAAATCGAAAGGCAACAGGCGGTTATAGAAGCACAGGCACAAGCCGAGGTTGTCAGAGAAAAGGCGAAGGGTGAAGCCGACGCGGTATTCGCAAGAATGGAGGCACAGGCGAACGGCGCGAAGGAAATCCTTGTTAAACAGGCGGACGGAATGAAAGAGCTTGTACAAGCGGCGGGAACCGCGGAAGACGCGGTGAAGCTTATTGTAGCCGATAAGCTCGAGGAACTCATGCGGGTACAGGTTGAGGCAATTAAAAACATCAAAATCGACAAGGTTACCGTATGGGATTCGGGGAACGATACAGAAGGGAAAAGCTCGACCGCCAATTTTATCAGCGGGATGATGAAGGCGGTTCCGCCTTTAGGTGAAGTGTTTAAACAAGCGGGAATGGATTTACCGAAATTTCTCGGCGAAGAACAACATGAACAAACAGAAAACAAATTATAAAGGGAACATCTAAATTAATAAGTAAAAATTAACAATTAAAGAAGGGAATTAAAAATTAAAATGAAAAAATTATTATCTCTCGCGTTAAGCTTAGTTATGTTGGTTATGTTATCGGCGTTGACCGCCTGTGGAGGTGAAAAAACCGCCGACCCGATAATGAGCGACACAATGAACGGCTCAAAGGTCTTGGCTCTCTATGAAACGGCACACGGAAACGAATATACAATGGACGCGGATATATTAGGCGCGAAAATGGCTATGATAAAAAAAGGCGAGAAAATCTTTGTTGAGATGGACATAATGGGTCATATAAAAGGAAAGATTTATGTAGTCGACGATGTAATCTATATCTTTAACGATAAAGATAATTCATACGTTACAAAAAACTCGAACCCCGAACAGCTTGAAAAAATCAACAAATTGTACGACAGCTATTTCGACGCAATGATTAGAAGGATTTTAGGCTCGACCCTTTCCGAAACGGGAAGAGGGGATTTTGAAGAATACAAAGACGTGTATTATGAAGAAATAAAAGACACGGACGGCAATATGATGCGCTACTACTTTGAAGGCGACAATTTAATCGGCGTTTATATCAACGAATCCGGCTACGAAATGCCTTTCTTCGCGAGCGCGGTCGTCGACGATGACGCATTCGCGCTCCCCGACGGCTACAAGGAAGCGACCGACATCTCGTTTGACGAACGCTTCAGAGAATTGTTCGGAGGGAACGCCGCAAATAATAACAACAACAATGATGATGCCGCCAACGGCGTTGACGGCGTTGATATAGAAGACAATTATGACGATGTACCGGAAGCACTTGATGAAGACGACGCCGGCAATAACGGCGAGCCCGCAGGAAATGCAGACGATAATGACGCTGACGCCGACGATGATAACGATGCAGACGATGACAATAACGAATAAGATATGAATAAAATATGAAGGAATAGAAAATTTGTGGGGGCGCGTAAAGCGTCCCCACAACATATTGTGTTTTAGTAGAATCCACAAAAATATTTAATTTTTTTTAAGATTTTTGTTTACTTTTTTAGTTTTTTGTGTTATTATTAATGTAATTAGATATAACTCAATATAACTAACGCGGGAGAAAGGTGCTTTATAAACCATGGAAGATTCGAGAATTTACTTACTTTTAGAAGAAATTGCAAATGAAATCAAATCCATTGAAAAGAAGAATCGCGAGCTTTACACCTCTGCAATTGATGTAGAAGATGAATCGGTTTCGATAAAGGTTCAAGCGGAATCCTTTGCAACGCTCAGAAGGATGCGCGGGCTTAAATCCGCAATGGAGGTGTTTAAGTCCGAGCTCGAAAAAAGCGGAATCTTAAAAGGTTCTTCGGGCGTTTATATAAGTAATGAACACGGTTCAATCGGGTTTGGCGATACAAAAAAGACACAACCCGAAGCCGTGAGCGAACCCGCGCCTAAAATAAACACATATGAGGAATTTGAATACACACCCGAAGCAAAGCCCGCAACACCTCCCGGTGACCTTATAGAAAATCCCGTTAATTTTTACGAGTTGAATGCGGAACCCGATTTTAACCCCGACTTTAACTCCGATTTTAACGATGAAGAGAGCGAGCCGTTGCCCGATTATATCGCGGCGGAAATTGAGAATGTCGGCGATATAATTAACGAGCTGAATAAAAGCATGGACGAGGGAAACGACGACGGTATTTCGGACGACGATTTCGCCGATTTGGTGAAGGTGTCCCTCGACAGTCTTGAGTTTGAACCCGAATTTGAGTTTGGGGTTCAAAAGGAACAGGAGCAGGAGCCGAAAACTCAAGCACAGGTATTCCCGCAAATTCAACCCGATGCAGAAGCGACAAGGGAAGCCGTTAATATAACCGAGGATTCGATTGAGTCACTCGAGGCGGTAATAGACACCGTCGAAGGCGCGCTCGAGGCAATTGAAGAGGATAATCAAAACGAGGTAGAAAACAGCATTGAGGCCGCGCTCGGACAGTTGGGCGAATTTGGGCCGCGTGAGCTTCCGCGCGAAGAAAAGCCGCCCGTAACGCCGCCGACATTTGAACCGGTTTCTACGCCGCAACCGCGCCCCGATGTAATCCCGATTATCCCCGAGCCACAGGCGGCCGCGCCGACGTTTGAGCCGGTTTCAACGCCACAGCCGCCCGTAACGCCGCCGACATTTGAACCCGTTTCAACGCCACAGCCGCGCCCCGAGACAATACCGGTTATACCCGAACCGACTATACCGGAATTTAATGTACCGGAGTTTAGCACGCCCGAATTTTCGGAGCCTGCGTTTTCGCCACCCGAGGTTCAAATTCCGGAAATTCCCGCGCTTGATGATATTTCAAAGTTGACCGATAACGCAACCGGCGTTTCCGAAGCGGAAGATGACGATTTTTCGGGATTCACCGTTTCCGTTCCGGAGGTCGGGATATACAACAACAGAGTACCCGCCGGATTTGTTATGTTCGGGAGGCGTGTTGAGGTTCGCGATTGGTCGGATATGCTCGTAAAGGTTTGTGAGATACTTATTTTGAAAAATCCTTATACCGTGGCACAGTTTGATAAATACCACGATTTGAACCCGAGCGGAAATATTTATTTCAGCTATAATCGAACCGATATAAAGGATTCTCCGAGGAAGCTTTCTAACGGGCTGTGGATTGAACTGACGCGCACCAACGATGATGTCGTAATGTTATGCAAAAAATTGCTCGAGCTTTGCGGTTACCCGAGAAGCGATATCGAAATTGAGTTTAAGGATTAGCCTACAAGAGCTGAGCAAATAAAAGCCAAAAAGAGGTGATAGTATGAAATCGGCGAAAAGCTTATCTATCATAGGAATAGATTTTGGTACAACCAATACCGCCGTAGTCCGCATTGTACAAGATGACGGCGGTCGAATTCATACCGAGTATTTGGGCGAAAACGGGGTCGGGCCTTTTGCATCCGTTATAGCTATTCCTAAGGAAGGCGGAAAGCTTGTTTTCGGGAGAGAGGTTCGCGAACGAAGGCTCGAGCTTTCCGATACGCATTACATTATATCCTCGCTCAAGACATACATAGGCTCGGACAAGGAGATTGTCTCCGGAAAAAATCGCTATTCGGGCGAGGACGTCACCTGTGCTTTTTTAAAATATCTGAGAAAAAATATACAAAAGAACTACAAACTTGATATTAAAGACGCGGCTTTGGCTTTTCCTGTCGATTTTTCGGCAAAAGCGAGACGCGCACTTAAAAGAGCCGCCGAAAAAGCGGGAATACGCCTTTCGGGGTTTTCTGTGGAATCTACCGCGGCTTATATAGCAAATCGCAATAATGAAGAAATATACAAGGCGTATCGAAGGGTGATGATAATAGACTGGGGCGGGGGGACTCTCGATATAAGCGTATTGGATTTACAGGGGACGAGGGTTTATGAAAACTCGGTTTACGGCGAAAGAATCGGCGGAGACGACATAGATTTGGAGATAGCATATCGTATGCACGCGCGATTGTCCGCAAATTATGAGGTCGATTTAAGCTTTGACGAGATGGACGCGGGGAATAAGGATAAACTCATTTCCGCCTGTGAAAAAGCTAAGATAGGCTTCTCGTTCAGCGAGGAGGACGCCGTTATTGCCCTCAAAAAATACGGGCCGTTCGGCGATGCAGAGGTTACCCTTTCTTATTCGACATTTAAAGATATAGTTATACCTATAATAAAATCAAAGGCGTTAAAAGCAATAAGCAACGCCATGAAATCCGCACAGGTAAGCGCGTCGGGAATGGATGCGGTAATAATGGCGGGTGGAAGCTCCGGACTTAAGCCTTTTGCACACGCGGTAGCAAATATATTCGGGAGCGACAAGATTATACTCCCCGAGAACACGGCTTGGTCGGTAGCGGCGGGCGTCGCGCTCTTGACCGCAACCGAAGGCGAATATATGCTCAACGACGATTTGGGGGTTTTAATGTCGGACGGAACGGTTTATCCCGTTTTCAAAAAGAATAACGATTGTGTAGGGAGTAAAGCGGGGCCTATTAATTTCTCACTTACCGAGGACACCCAAAACGCTCACTTTATATTCACGAACAAGGACAACACAATTGTTTACGGAAAGCTTAATATAAACGCAAAAGGTTTTTTACAGGAAAATATGCAGCTCGCCGCAAAAATTGACCAAGACCAAACCGCAACCGTATTTGTCAGAAACCGATATATGGGCGAGGATTATAATAAGAAAATCGAGATTAACAGGTTGACGTTCTATTATGATTTAGCCGGATTACCGGAGGAAGCAGATGAATTCTAATATAACAATCGCGCCGAATATATATGTTCGCTCGTCCGTAAATATTCAAGATGACGACGAATTTGTAAAAAAGGTTTACGGTCATAAAGCGTTAAATATTTTAAAGTCACAATTCTCGAAGAATTACTCGTCAAAGCTTACCCGCGCCCAAATAGAAGAGATGAAACAAAACGTCATATGTCGTCACGGGAAAACGCGGGAATACGCTTACGGAATAGCGTTACAGGACGGCGATAAAATTGTTTGGTCGTGCCGCTGTGAGCATACCGACTGTTACGCATATGATAAGTGTATGAGTCTCCCTAACGCAATGAAGATTAAAAGGGGCGGCTTATCGGCGGAGGAAACGGACAAAGACGGCTACGGCTTTGAAAATGAACAAGACGATGTGTTTGAACCCCCGCACGTTTCGGTCGTGCTTCCGATTTTAAATGAAGTGCTTAAAGGTGACGATATGCAGGTGAAAAACGTGATACTCGCCGAAAACTTCGGAGTCGGCCCCGAATTTGACAATAAAAGGGTTTTGGTAATCTGTGAAACCCCTTGTGAATTGGGGTATCTCTCTACGCTTTTATATAAGAATAGTGTTAAACACAGAACGCTTAAGTCGGAGGGGTATACGCTCCACCGTCGAATTGCCGATGTTTTTTGGGATTATTGTAAGGACACAATAGACAGAGATGCGTTCTTTAATCGCTGCATTGTTCGTTTGGGCGAATCCGACGCGGAGCTTTCGGCGTTTTACAACGCTTTGTTCAAGCTGTGCGGCGATACCGAAAACGATGTTTTGCAAATATCTAAATTGGCGGCGGCTCTCGATGAAGCACCACAGTTGATTTCTAAATGCGTGTTGAATATGGACGGGCGGTCTGAAGTCTTTCCGGTCACCGTGTCCGTTCTCGAAACGCTTAACGTAAAAGACGAGTATGATGAGGTTTATCTTCTCGAGGGGGAAAAGGTATCGGTCATGTCGTCCGCTTTAAGCGACCTCTTCGGCTCTCCGCCCGTGATTATTCAGAAAGAAACAAAGGCGGGGTGGTTATTTAACAAAAGCCCGTTGGGAAGACCCTACAGAATTAGTCAGGATAATTATAAAGGGGGACGGGGACAGCATTGTCTCAATGTAGAACTCGGACTTTGGTGGGATATAGACGGGAAAAGCTTTTTAAACGACCATATGGGGGACGCAATCCGCCTACAGCTTTATATAGCCGAAAAAATCAAAACGGGCGATGAGCTGACCGTCGAAAAGAACACGGATACGGGCGGCTATTGGTTTTATCACAACGGAAACATTCTCGGCGAAATACCCTCCGCGCTCATAAGAGAGGTTAGGGCTATCGAAGGCTTCCCCGACGGGTTCATGGGGTTCGAGGGGATTTATGTACGCAATATCGTAACCTGTATTTCCGATAAAGATGATTCGACGCTTCCGGCGAGGTTTAAGGATTCGCGGGTTTGGCTCGGCTTAGACATTACCGGTTATGCAAAAGTTCTAATTTAATATTTTTTAAAATATATTTTATTGTTGATATTGACAACCTTGACATTATATGTTATTATAAAATTGAATTTGTATAGGGGACGCTTTTTAATTATGATAATTATGAAAAATATGAATAAGGTTAAATCGTTTAAAAGAATCGTTTCTGTGGTTTTAGCGGGGGTTATTTTAACAACCTCCGGTATCGCGGGTTCAGACAATGTTTTTTCGTCTAAAGCCGCTTCATCGCGTAATCCCGACGATTTTCAAAGAATGTTGGATGAAGGAATGGAGCCGCAGACGGGGATAATGAGCGGTGCTATCCGTACCGACCTGTATCAGTATTACATAGGCGAACACGGAGACAACCCCCGTCCCTCAAAAGAAATCGTAATAGATATGGCAAAATATACCGAAACCCGCCCCGACGAGGAGCTGGGTATAAAGCCCGTTTTCGAGGTGAAGAAAATTGACGCCGATAAATCGGACGGACAAAAAGCGGAGGATAAAGGCGACTGTCTCGTTTGGAAAAACGATTTGGGCGAGTTTGATTTTGAATTTGACGTAGCGGAGGCGGGGCTTTATAATCTTGAATTTTTATATCTGCCCGGGCAACCCGAGGACGGAAAGAATAATGCTGTTGAAATATCGCTCAAGCTTAACGGGGATTATCCTTTTTCGGCGACCCGCGCTTTAGAGCTTGACAAATATTGGCAGAATAACGGCGTAATAGAAAAGATAAGGGGTCATGAACAGCTTCCTTTACAGGCGCAACGCAATATGTGGATTACATATCGCGTTAAGGATAAGGAAGGGTTGTTTAATAATCCCTATTTCTTTAATCTGAAAAAGGGAAAAAATGTAATAACAATTTGCGGAGTAAAGGTCGGCGGAATCGCGTTTAAATCAATGACCTTCAAGAACTATCCCGAATTGCCGGCTTATGCGGACGTTAAACCCACCGCGGAGCAGATTAACGCCACACCTATGCTCAACGATAACGGAATAGGGAAAAACGATATTGATTCTACGACTATCCTCTTAAACGGACAAACCCCTTATTGGCGTTCGTCGCTCGAGTTGGGGCCGACCGCAGACAGAACCACATATTTGGTGAGTCCGAGTCACCCCGTTCATATGCGGTATAACACAATGGGCGGCAACAGCACATGGCGCAAAGCGGGACAGGCGGCAACGTGGGAGTTTCTTGTCCCCGCGGACGGATATTACCGCTTTTCTGCAAAAATACGCCAAAACGGGCTGAGGGGGTTTAGGTCAAATCGGCGAGTTTTAATCAACGGTGAGGTTCCCGTTAAGGAGTTTGAGGCACAGAAATTCAGCTACAGCTCGAAATGGCAACAGCAGAGCTTTGTTGACGATAACGGCGAGGATATATATGTCTTTCTTGAAGAAGGGAGAAACTATATAACGCTCGAGGTTGTTCCCGGGGAAATCGGCGAATCTGTACAAAGACTCGGTGATTACCTTTACACGCTTAACTATTTGTACCGACGCATACTTATGGTTGTCGGCCCGAACCCCGACGAATACAACGATTATCGGATTGACGAACAAATCCCCGAGTTAATCCCCGAGTTTAAACGAATTATACAGGCGTTGCGCGATGAAAAAAAGACGGTTGAAAAGTATTCAATCGGAGGAGGCTCGGAAGCGGCGACCTTAGAAACATTAGCGGTTATTCTTGACCGATGCGTTAGAAATCCCGACAGAATCCCGCTCAGAATGAAAAGCCTTAAGGACAATATTTCGTCATTGTCGGCGTGGATAAGCGAGGCGAGTCGTCAACCGCTTGAGTTGGATTATGTTGAGATTGCGACCGTTCATGAGGAGTTCGGAAACGCTAAATCGAGCTTTTTTTCACAACTGTTGTTCTTGTGGAACGGGTTTCTCGGCTCCTTCTTTGAGGATTTCACTAAAATCGACGACGAAGGCGATACAGATAACCTTACCGTATGGGTGGGCTTAGGGCGCGACCAAGCACTTGTATTAAAAAATCTTTTAGGCGATTATAACAGGGATAACGAAAGAAAATTAGCGGTTTCGTTAAATCTTGTGCAGGGCGGTATTCTTGAGGCGTCGTTAGCGGGCAAGGGCCCCGAGGTAGCGTTGTTCATAGGGGGCGACTTCCCCGTACAGCTCGCCGCGAGAGACATGACGGTTGATATATCGAAATTCGACGATTATCAAGAGATTGTAGATTCGAGGTTTGTCGAGTCTTTGCCCACCTTCTTTACTTATTTGGACGGCGTTTACGGCTTACCCTTGACACAGGTTTTCCCGATGATGTTTTACCGCGAGGACATACTGCACGATTTGGGAATAGAGCCGCCCGACACATGGGACGAGTTTATTGAGGCGATTGCGGTACTCAACCGCGCATTCCTCGAGATAGGGCTTCTCCCGCCGCTCAACCCCGCCGCATTGGGTAGTACGATTTTTGAGCCGGGCGAACCGTTCACAATGCTACAGCTTCAAACGGGGCAAAACTTCTACAGAATGAACGAGGACGGCTTGTACGACAGAACAACCTTTGATACCGAGGCGAGCATAGACGCCTTCACAACATGGACTAAATTTTACACGGTGTATCAATTCGAACAAACCTACGACCCGTTTACGCGTTTCAGAACGGGACAAATGCCGATTGTTATAATGCCGTATCCTTTCTTCAATCAGCTCAACGCCGCCGCGCCGGAAATACGCGGGTTGTGGAATTTCCGTCATGTGCCGGGAACGGAGCGGATTGATGAAAACGGGGAGCCTTTTGTTGACATATCGGCTTCGAGCGGCGCGACCTGCGGCTTGATTTTCAAAAAAGCCCCCGACCATCAAGGGGCGTGGGAGTTTTTAAAATGGCTGACGTCGGACGATATTCAATCGCGGTTCGGTCAGAATATGGAGTCGATGTTAGGCCCGCTCGGAAGATATGAAACCGCAAATAAAAACGCGCTCGAGAATTTAGCGTGGACGGCGGCACAGCTCAATCGTCTTACAACGCAAATGGACGCTTTGGTTGAGATTCCTATGATTCCCGCAAACTATTCGGTAACGCGGCATATAAAAAATGCGTTTAGGGCGGTGGTAAACGATAACTACATTCCGCGATTTGCGTTAAACAGCTATAACCGCGACATTAACTCCGAAATAATCCGAAAGATTAAAGAATTAGACAGTCACGCTTGGGGCGGCGAATGAACAATTTGAAACTTATTAATTATCTAAAAAGGGGGGGACGTTTTGGATAACACTACTCCGGAAAATAAGCCGGTAAAACGTATTGAGGACAGTAAGGTCAGATACACCTTAAGGGAAATGAGGCGTAATAAAAACGCATACGCAATGCTCTTTCCGTATTTCTTCCTGTTTATATTTTTGACGGCAATACCCGTAATAATGGCTTTACCGATAGGGTTTACGAATTTTAATATGGTAAACTTCCCGCCAAAATTTGTGGGGATTGAAAACTTTCAAACACTTTTCATGGAAGATGAAGTATTTTTACTTTCGATTCAGAACACACTCGTTTTCGCGTTGATAACGGGCCCGCTCAGTTATGTTTTATGCTTTTTGCTCGCCTGGTTCATTAATCAGCTTCCCGGGCATTTAAAAACAATCTTTACCTTTATTTTCTATGCGCCGACGCTCGCCGGTAATATCTACGCAACCTGGCAGCTTGTGTTTTCCGGCGACGCTTACGGACTCGCCAATGCTTATCTTATGGATATGGGAATACTTAATCGTTCGTATGAATGGCTAATTGACGGCGACACGATTTTGGGGGTCGTAATAATTGTACAGCTTTGGATTTCGCTCGGGGCGGGATTCTTGGCAATCCGCGCCGGGTTTCAGGGGATTCCGCGTGACAGATATGAGGCGGGCGCGATTGAGGGGATAAAAACCCGCGCACAGGAGCTTTTGTACATTACTATTCCGGCGATGGGTCCCCAATTACTTTTCGCCGCCGTTATGCAGATTACCGCGTCATTTGCGGCGGGCGACGTTTCGAGATTTTTAACGGCGTTCCCGACCACCGACTACCGAGCGCACTCAATAATGAACCACGCCTTTGACTACGGGTCTTTGAGGTTTGAAATGGGTTATGCGTCGGCGATATGCTTTATATTGTTCTTCTCGATGTTATTAGCAAACTGGGGAATAAAGAAAGTCCTCGGAAAATATTTAGATGCCTGACTAAGGAAGGCAGTTCCTAAGGAGTGTAGTACATGAAATTACGTGTAAGCAAGAAGAAGCGGCTGTCCGGTTCAATCGGCGGAGATATAGCGATTTTCCTGATGTTAGCTATAATCGGGTTATTCATGCTGTTTCCGATTTATCTGTCGGTTGTTCAGTCGTTGAAGCCGCCGGAGGAATTCTTTATATTCCCGCCGCGAATGGTTCCTATTAATCCTACCTCACAAAATTTTGACGAATTGTTTAGGGCTGCGGGGGCGATGTGGGTTCCGTTTTCGCGTTACCTTTTTAACTCAATCTTTGTAACGGTTGTCGTTACCGTATCACAAATAATTTTTTCATCTATGGCGGCTTATGTATTATCAAAGGTAAAAGCCCCGGGCGTGCGGTTACTCAACCGGTCGATTGAAATTGCGTTGCTCTTCCAATCAACGGTAACATTTATAATGGTTTATATGGTAATGGCAAAAGCGGGAATGATTGACACGTATTTTGCGATTACGCTACCGTTTATAGCGACGCCCATGTCGTTATTCTTCATGAGACAGTTTATGGGGCAAATCCCCGATTCGATGATAGAAGCCGCACACGTTGACGGCGCGGGACATTTCAGAACCTGTTGGCAGATTGTTATGCCTAACTGTAAGCCGGCATGGATAACCCTTATAATATTCGCGTTTACCGCGGCTTGGCAGATAACCGGTTGGTCGTACATTTTCTCCGAGACGTTGAAGCCTCTGCCTACCGTGCTTGAACAAATTCGACTTTCGGGTATAGCCCGTGCGGGTGTCGGCGCGGCGGCGTCGGTATTCATTATGACCCCGCCCATGTTATTGTTCGTATTCTGCCAAAGTAATGTTATCGAAACCATGGCACATTCCGGGTTAAAGGAATAGGGGAGGGGATTATGTTTAATAAAAAGCTGACTAAAACGGTTTTGGCGGTTGTTATAATCGCCGTAATGTTGAGTTTTATGTCATCGTTTATGTTGACGGCGAACGAACCGTGGGTTCCTTATAATTACGACTGGTGGTTGGAAACATACCCGGTTCAAAGCGGGTATGTCGTTGACCGGGTTATTACATCTAACGAGCTGAAGCTTTCGGTTCCGCTTAAGTCGCCAAAGGACGTGTTCATTTATGAGGACGCAAAGGGCGAGGTGTCGGTTTACATTGTGGATACCGATAATCACAGGATAATCATAACCGATTTAGAGTTTGATAAAGTCCGCGAATTAAGTACATTTACCTACGGCGAGGATTATAGGGTTGAGAATTTTGTACCCACGCCGTCATCTGTCGGAGCCGGTATCAAATATGACGATATCGAGGCTTACTGGGACGAGGTTGCAAAAATCGGTACAAAGACGACGTTAAGGAATCCGTCGGGAATATATGTTCAGGATTATCACGGTGAAACGAGAATTTATATTGCCGACAACAATAACGACCGCGTTCTCGCCTGTGACAAGGACGGCAACATTTGGATGGAGTATAAACGCCCGGGGAGCGAGGTGTTTGACCCGAACGCGTCATTCCGTCCGACAAAGGTTTTAGCGGACAATGCGGGAAACGTATATGTCTGTCTCACGACAATTGCCAAGGGCGCGCTCATGTTTAATGAGGAAGGGGATTTTCGGGGATTTTACGGTGCAAATAAGCTCGAAGAGACCTCAACGGCGGTTTTGCACGCATTTTTAAGACTTTTCATGTCCCGCGAATTTATGCAAAATCTGCGGGGGAACTCGGCGGTAGAATTTTCCGGCTTAACAATAGACAGTGACCAGTTTATCTATACCGTTACCGCCTCTCGGAGCGTCGGCACCGATATTGTTAAGAAAATCAATCCGTCGGGGCAAAATGTTTACGAAAAAGAGGGGAAAAGCGACTGGACATGGGGCGCGTGGATACAGCCTTATGTATACGGAAGAACTTTCATGTCTACCTTAGTAGACATAACGGTTGACGATAAAGGCGACCTCTTCCTATTAGACAGCACGTCGGGACAGGTGTTCCAGTATGACCAGGACGGGTATCTTATATTCACCTTTGGCGGAAAGGGTGAACAAAAAGGATTGTTCACCGCACCCACCTCGGTTGAGGATTATGATTCGAAAATATATGTTCTCGACTCAACAAAAAATTCGCTCACAATATTTAAGCCGTCAGAATTTGGCGAGCTCGTTATAGAGGCAATGGGGCTTTTTAATCGCGGACGTTATACCGAATCGCTCAAGCCTTGGAGCGAGGTTTTGAAGCGTGACGCAAATTTCTATATGGCTTATGTGGGAATGGGTAACGCAAAGCTCAGCACGGGCGATTTTAACGAAGCCCTTGATTATTTTCATATGCACTCTTATTTCGGATATAATTTGGCGTTTAAGGATTTAAGGGTGAATTACATGAGGGATAATTTCGACAGAATGTTACTCATAGTAATTATCGCAATAGTTATTTTTGCGGGCGCGCATATAGCAATAAAAATCATACGCAAACGGAAAGGATAGTGTTATGGTATATGATTTACATTTACCCGCCTGGAAATGGCCTTTCTATGTAGTAAGGCATCCTCTCGAGGGGTTTGAGGATTTACGGTGGAAAAAAGGCTATAACATAAAGGTCGCTTTGGTGATGATTTTGGCGTTTTTTTTGACAACCGTTGCACAAGCGCGCATGACGGGGTTTATATTTAACTCGGATTTTGCGAAGGTTTTCAACATAGTCCCTTATTTTTCATCGACGATTCTTTTGTTTTTAGTATGGGTTCTCGCCAATTGGTCGCTTTGTACGCTCTTTAACGGCGAAGGAACAATGAAAGCCATATTCTGCATGAGTTCATATGCGTTGTTCCCTTATATAGCGTCAATGATTATTTATACCGTCGCCAGCAATATCCTTCTTTGGAGAGAAAGAGGATTTTTAACATTTATTGTTATCTTAGGCATAGCTTGGTCGGTAGTGATGATGATTTCCGGAATAAAGGCAATACATCAATATTCGGTTCCAAAGACGCTATTAGCGATTATTTTCACGCTCTTGGCTATGGTAATCATATTGTTCATTGTCGTTTTATTAGTCGCTTTGTTTCAACAAATCTATATTTTCTTTTACACAATATATACGGAATTGCTTTACAGATTCAGTTAGGAATCAATTAGGAATCGCTATATTCCTTTGGAGGATGGTTTATGTTTAACTTAAAACGAAAGCTTTTAAAGCACAATAAGCTAATCGCGTGGTTCGTTATTTTGTCGGTATTTTTCTCGCTCGGGACACAGGCGTGGTCGGAGCAGGGGGACGACAGTGTATCGAGAGATGACGTTTCGGCAACCGATGAAGCAGATGAAGTCGAGGAGGAGGAAGAGGCGATACCTACCGATTTGCCTTTGCGCGACGAAGACGAGCTTCTCGCTCAAATGGAGCTTTTTGCCGACACAGATGATTTAGAGCTTTTTGTTCTTGAGAGCTATGAATATATCGGTACGGAAGATGTTCTTACCGAGTTTTATCTCTATGACAAAAACGGAAATTTGGTTGTATTTGAAGAGGGAATGTTCGAAAACACAGATAACCAAATCCCGATTTTTGACCAAAACGGAGACCCAGTATTAAACGGCGAGGGTGAACAGCTGGTCGAATCATTAGGCTTCTTTAACCGCATTGAGCCGGGCGACAGAATACAACCTGCGGAAGAGGACGACGATGTGCAAAATGCCGAGGTTGCCGATAATCAAGAGGGCGACAATGCCGAAGCTGCCGACAATGATGAAGACGAAGCAGACGATGTAGCCGACGACGATACAGATGATGAAGAAGACGCAAACACCGACGCCGACAATGACGAGGACGGGGGTGACGCCGACGAAGATGATACCGCGGTCGCGGCAGTAACGGAAGACGACGACACCGTAACGCGCTTATCATATCGGAGAGATGTCCCCAAAAACGTCAAAAAGCTTAAAGAAGAAGGCATTTTTGCCGTCCGTGTGAAATCGAGCGGGTATGTTTGGTGGTCAAATCCAATCAACGCCGCACATGACCCTTATGCAAAGCCGTCACAGGTCAACAGCCTTTCTTCACCCATAGAGTTTATCGCGGGAAACACAAATACCTATTCTACGAACATTTATCGCTCAAACACACAATCTTATGACGGACTCTATGTAAACGCAGTGGAAAGCATAGAGAAAATCGACGGCGGCGTTCGTTTTAATTACAATTTCCCTAAAGCGTTCGCGACGCTTGTGATGGAGGTTGTTCTCGACGGCGAAAGCGTTGTTGTGACTGTTCCGGAGTCGGGCTTGAACGAAACTCGTATTTCCGCAGAACAAGACAGCGATTTGAGTCCGAGCGCAATGCTCACGTTATCCTTGTTAAACAGCTTTGGCGCGGCACCCGAAGGCGAGGACGGATATATAGTTGTTGCCGACGGTTCGGGCGCAGTGATTGATTTTGATAACGGTAAGATAAATTCTGCACAGTATTCCGGGCAGGTTTATGGAAGAGATTTTGCAATTTCGCAAAAATTCGCCCCCCCCGTAATGCAACAGGTGTATTTGCCGGTATACGGAATTGTGCGCGACTCGGGCAATAACGCACTTGTGGCGATTGCGGAAAAGGGCGACGAAAACGCAACAATAAGAGCGGCGGTCTCGAAACAGGGGTCAAACCTTTCCGCTTTTAACATAGCCTGGTTCGATTTCAGAACGCGGACAACCGATTCCTTTTATATAGGCTCGACCTTTGACGAGCTTTCCATTTACGAATCGGGAAAAATAAAGACCGGCGACATTGCCGTAAGATATTACCCGCTTTCGGGGAAAAATCTTTCATATGTCGACGTTGCCGATACCTACAGAGATTATTTGATTAATATTAAGGATATTTCGGCAAAACCCGAAGCAAACGACCTTTCGTTTTTTGCGACGCTTAACGGCGGGACGGTGAAAACACACTCTATAGCAGGGTTCCCGTTTAACCTTCAAACCGAAGCCACAACTTACAGTCAGGCACAGAAAATTGTCGAATCGTTAAAGATGAAGGGCGTTGACGATTTGGTAATAACATATAACGACTTTAATACGGAAAGTATAAAGCGTAAGGTTTCTGACTCTATGAAATATTCAAAGCTTCTCGGAGGGCGGAGCGATTTTGTAAAGCTTATGGCGGCGGTTAATCAGGGGGGGAGCGTATTGTACCCGAGCGTAGGATTCATGGATTATCAAAAATCGGGCAACGGGTATTCCACCATGCGACACGCGCCGCGCGAGGTGACGCGTTCTCGCGCCGTACAGCAAAAATACGAATTAGCGTTCGGTACGCCCGATAAGCTTCAAAAGGTTTCGGCTATCCTTTCGCCGTATTATTACAAAAGAGTTTTCGATTCATTAACCGACTCGCTAAAAAAAGAGAATATTAAAACAATTTCGCTCGCCGAGGCGACCACAATGCTTTACAGCGATTTTTCAAGAAAGAATCCTTCCGGAAGAGCATATTACAACCGACACGATACCGTTAATGTATTAACCGACGGATTTAAAGCAATTAACGACGCGGGTGTATCAATACTTGCACAATCGGCAAACGCTTATGCTTTACCGTATGTATCATATATAAGCAACGTACCGATGAGTTCTTCTAATTTTGATATATTCGATTATGATATTCCTTTTTATCAAATAGCGGTCAAGGGGTTAATCCCTTGTGCGGTTGAACCGTTTAACGCGAGTTCAAATTTGAAGATAACGACCCTAAAAGCGTTATCAATTGCCTCCCCGCCGCATTATGAGTTTATTTATGAAAACCCCGGTAATTTTAACGACTCACCTTATAATAAAAAGTTTTATACCGGCTTTGACGCTTGGGAGGAACACGCGATTGGAACCTATAAGATGTTTAAGGCGTTAGTCGGAGACATTGCGGGAGAACGAATAGTCGGTCATAAGCGATTATCGGACAACGAAACGGAGACGGTTTTTGAGGGGGGGAGGAAAATTTATATAAACCTCAACACCCTTGTGTTAAAAATAGACGATAAAGAAATAGATATAGATTTGTATTATGAAGGGGGTGTAGCTTAATGGAAGACAATAACAAGAAAAACGAAAGTAATACCAAAGAAAAAACCCCCGAGCAATTAAAAGCGATTCAAGAAAAAAACGAAAAAGCCGAACAAAAACGAAGCGCGTACCGGGCAAAAAGATTAAAGAAACACGAAGCGGATACGGCGAGAGAATTTAAAAAAATTGACAAAGCCGAGGAAAAAGAAAAATCTAAAACACAAGACCCAACCGTTATCAGAGAGATTGAGCTTCTCGCAATAAAACAGCGTGAGGAGCTAAAGGCGGTATCTGAACAGAGGGGGCGCGTAATTGCGAGTTCAACCGGGTCGCGGCTTTCCTATGAACGTAAAAAAGGCTTGTACGGCTACGGCTTCATAAGCATATGGATTATCGGCGTAATTTTGATATTTATTGGGCCGTTAATCATGTCGATACAATACTCGTTCAGCGAAACGACCTTAGTCAGCAAGGATAACGCCGCAGAATACGGAATGAAAACTGCGGGGATTCACCTCGAATGGAACGATTTTCGACATTATAAATACGCGCTCACCACCGACGGAAAATTCTCGGTCGGACTTGTGCAGACGTTGGGCGATATGGTTCCGCAAATAATAATGGTACTAATATTCAGCCTTTTTGTAGCCGTTTTACTTAACCAAAAGTTTAAGGGGCGAACGCTTATGCGGGCGATATTCTTCTTCCCCGTTTTAATTGCGACGGGCCCGGTTATAATGGTTATCAACGGAACAATGTCGGCGCAGGGGGCGACGGGCGACGCGGCACAGTTCTCAACAATGTTTCAGGCGGACATGGTAGACGGGTTCATGCGGTTCTTAGGCTTATATAACGTGAGCGAGGAATTTACCACGTTTATCGGAAACGTCACGAGCGATATATTTAACCTTCTTTGGAAATCGGGTATTCAGATACTTATTTTCCTCTCGGCGTTACAACAGATTCCGACCTCTGCAAAAGAGGCGGCATCTATGGAGGGGGCGACGGCTTGGGAATTTTTCTGGAAAATTACCTTCCCGACAATAAGCCCCATGATATTGGCAAATCTTATATACACAATAATAGATACATTCAGCGATTCAAATAACTTTATAATGCGCCTCGTTATGGCGCAGGTGGGACAGAATCAAAATTTTGGCTACGGCGCGGCAATGGCGTGGATTTACTTCGGAATTATCGCGGTCGCTTTGGCTATTGTCGTAGGAATTGTATCGAGATTTATTTTCTATCAGGTTGACTGATTATAAATATAAGGAGAGGGGAGGAAATAAAAAAATGAACAATAACCCAACCGAAAATATGACCGATTTTGAATATGAACAGTATGCTATAGATTATTATGATGAAAACGGCGAATATCCCGAGGGATATGCCGAGTATTATCATGCAAAATACGGCGCGTTTCGGACGACGATTTTTAAAACGACCGATGACGCTAAAGAGGAGCTTACAAAAAAGCAGATTAAAGACATTGACAAAAAGAATAAAGAAATGCGGAAGCAATACCATGTTTCTAATCTACAGATTTTGAAAAACTACAGGAATTATTCCGAAGCGGAGAAGGAGCATTATCGTTATTTATTCGGTAAGCGTATCGCATCTGCGGTTTGGCCGTTTTTCAACTATGTTATTCTTATAGGCTTAGCCTTTGTAATTCTTTATCCTATTCTGTTTATGATTACAAACTCAATACGCCCACAATTTGAAACACAAGACCCGTCGACAATGTGGATTCCTAAAACAATAAGGTGGGCGAACTTTACGGAAACCTTGACCGCGATTCAAGATAAATACGGGCCAAATAGTGAAATACCTTTTTATAAATCCATCTTCTTTAACACCTTTTTTATAAACATAGGTTGTTCAATTGTACAGGTTGTAACCTGTGCGTTGACGGGGTACGGTTTCGCGAGGTTTAAGTTTAAAGGTCGTAATTTGCTTTTCGGGGTCGTTATACTACAGATGATAGTCCCTATTCAAATTATAATTATCCCTTTATTTATGCAGTTTAGGTTTTTCGATTTATTCGGAGTATTTAACGCAATAACGGGCGACTCGATTAATTTGATTAATAATCCGATTACAATGTTTATCATGGCGTTTTTTGTCAACGGAATACGCGCGGGTTTGTTTATACTCTTGTTCAGACAGTTTTTCCGCGGACTCCCGAAGGAACTCGAGGACGCGGCGTATCTTGACGGTTGCGGTCCGTTTGAGACTTTTATAAGGATAATGGTTCCTAACGCGCTTGTGTCGTTTTTAACAGTATTTATATTCTCGGTCGTCTGGTACTGGAACGACAGTTATGTTTCGGGAATGTTAATCGACGGCTCTCCGACAATTGCGCTCGCCATAGAAACGCTTTGGTCTACTATGTCATATTTCCTTAACAACGGGCAACAAATAGGTACATCGGCGTCGTATATTGTCTGGGTTCAGGCGGGTTGTCTCATGTCAATTGCCCCGATACTCATTATGTATATATTCCTACAAAAACACTTTGTCGAAGGTGTAGAGCGTTCGGGTATCGTCGGTTGAGCGAGAATTACAGGCTATAAATAAAAAATAAGCTGCGTACTTAACTGTACGCAGCTTTTCTTTTAATTTGTCTGATATCGTTTCCGTAAAACTTCAAAATCTTCATAGTGAGAAAGCGCGAATTAATCCTGTCTCCGTAACGCGCTCTTAATTCGGTCAACGAAAGGTTTGTATTAATAACCGTTGCTTTTCCGCCGTTCATACGCGAGTTAAAAAGGTTGTAGAAAATTGATATGTTTAATTCGGTGTTAAATTCGGCACCTATATCATCAATGACGAGAAGCTCGGCAGACTGTAACGATTCCATAGTGTTTTCGTTACCCCGTCCAAAGTGTTCATTTTCGATTTTCCTGAACAAATCGGGCGCGGAGCCGTAAACTGCGTTAAACCCACGCGAAAGAACCCGCCCCGCAATTGCTAAGGAAAGATGCGTCTTTCCGAGACCGGTTTCACCGATTAGAAGCAACCCGGTATTCGGAAGGCAAAATTCGTCTGCATATTCGCGACAATAGTTTAAAACACCGTGCATACTGTTGCGAATATTGAGACCGTCCTTTTCAACATCGGGATACAACTCAATGCTGAAGCTCTCGAACCCGGTGAGCGTTAAGGGCGAGGTCGAATTAATCCCCTCCGCGGCAAGTCTTTTAACACGGTTTTTGTAACAATCACAGCGTATTCCGCCGACGATTCCCGTGTCGAGACAGTTTTTACAGGAATAGATGTGGTCTAAATAATCGGCGGGCTTGCGCGCTTTTACGAGAAGCTCTCTTATCCTTGCGGCGGCGGCTGTGTTTTCCTCTTGCACAACGGCGAGCTGTGCGTCCGTGTCGCCGCCTTTTATAACAATCTCCGCTATTCTTGCACCCGTAGCCGCCATTACCTTTCGAAGCTTTGTGTATTCGGGGATAACGCGCTCAATTTCGCATCTGCGAAGCTCTAATTCCTTAGCATTAGTCCGCCGTAAATTTTTTAACTCGTTCTCCGCCTGTACATAATATTTTTGATTAAAATTCATATCTCTTTCAACCCTTTTTAACGCTCATTTTCTTCATTTCCTCCATAATCTGTTCGTCAAGTTCATCTAAATTAAATGACGGTGTATCGGAAACTCTCGTTTTTGCGGGCTTTACACCCGCAATTGTTTTATTATTGTCGGGTTTATTTTTTGCATTTTTCACGCCGCTTGCAAATTCGATTTTCCCGTCCTCTGTCAATACCGAAACCCCTTCTTTAAGGCCCGTCAAGACCTTGTCCATAAAAGTATACTGTAGTTTTCCCGTTTTTTCAAGCGTTTTCTGATAAGCAAGATAAATTATCTCGACAGAAAATCCGTATTCGTATAACCATTTCTCAAAAAGCGGCTTTTGTGCGTCGGGAATCGCTTTAATTTCAAGCAGTCGCTTCAACTCACCCTCAACACTATTGTACTCTGTCAACCGCTTAATTCTTTCATCGGCAAGCTCGTGCGAATCGACCCCCTGTTCAATCCACCTTTTTGCGAGCTTTTTAATATATCCCGTCGTTGTTTTCCCGATTGAAAAACAATATACTATAAGCATTAGCGCGACCTCGGGGTTCATTCCGACGTCTTCTATAATGACCGCCAAGGCTTTTTGCTCATTATGCTTGAGAAGTCTCCCGTACAATTCTTCACAGCGTTTAAAAAGATAATCAACATCGCTGTTGCTTTTTATTATATCCGATATTTCCTTAGGTGAATAGTCATAATCGCGCTCCAACAATTCGACGGAGGCTTTTACGTTTTCGTCCTTTATTGCAGTAGGTTGTTGGTATGTTGATTGTGTCGCGTTTATATCCTTGATAAAAGCTTCGTCCTTCAATCTTTGTTCCCAAAACGCAATTGATGTGGTCACGTTATCGGGGGCAATCCCCGTAGAACGCGAAATTTCACCGACCGATAACACCTGTCCCGTATAACGGAGACAATAAAGAAGAACCTTTAAATTATCGCCGGTGGCAATTTTTATGTAATTATCAATCAGCGAATTTGGTACGGCAAAAACGCCCCCCCAAATCCCCATATTAAAATTAAACTCCATAAAAGAATAAATACTCTCCCCGTAAATATACGTCTTTAATTTAAACACCCCTGCGGGTTATATTCCGCAGGGGATATTATTAAATTAGAACATTGGACTGTACTTCCTTTATTGTACTTTTGCGGTTTATATTAAACGCGTTTCCGCAGTTTCGACGCAGATTACCGATACGCCGTTCGGACTGTGCGCTAATACCCTTTGTTGGAAGTCGAAATTCAATGTGTTAAGCGTTATTCGGTGTAAGCACCGTCGCTTTGTATTCAAAGGCTATAACTCTTTACATAATCCGAACAATACCCTGTTCTTCACTATTTAATCAAGCTTTGCCTTCAGTAATACCATTTCTACTTAACCCAAATCGTGACGAAACCAACATCACGTATTCTTGACACAGTTGCAAAGTCTTCACTTACCATTGGTATCGCCGCCTTTCCGGTTTAAATTTACGCCATGCGGTATCAAGCCGCAAGCTCGCATTTTGCTCAATTGTCATATACCGTCATTACCTACTTGCTCAGATACGCATAACTTTTTAAATCATATAGATTTGATTCTTTTAGCTCTGCCCCAAAAGCATTCACTCTCCTGTGAGCAGATAAAACTCATGCGCTTTTAAACACGTTCCGGTATAACAATTTGCGTTTCCTTCAGAAGAAGAAGTATGATGTCGCTATCGAGATGCGTCTTTGTCAGCGCCCTCTTTTTTAACATCTACCGTCGGACTGTCGCTTGCGTGGTGTTTGCGTGTCTCTTCCATCTACTCGTCAGTATGTCGGAAGCCGCCGTTCACCTCGCCTGCTATCCTTTCCTCTTCTGTGATTACAGTTTACCACATAATTTTCGAGTTGTCAATAGTTTTTTGGTAAATTCTTTGTGAAATATTGCACAAAATTTTCCACAAAGTTTTATGCAAAATGTATATAATGTATGTTGTGGGTAAATTATGGGGGTTAATTTTAGGATAATCTCAGAATCCGATATGATTTGACACTAATTCTGTTACACCGTTGGGGATATCGCTATTATTAATTTCAATTAATTCAATAAATGACATCTCCCACATCGGAATTATTAAAGAGCGTTTAATCGTAGAATTTACAATCAATTTATTTTCATCAATCAATACAGAATCAATTGTATGAATTGCGCCGCCCGCTGTATCGTCATATTGCCAAATAATAATTGATTTTTCTTTGAAATAACTATCATCATACATTTTTTTCAACTCTACAAGTTCATAAGACAGATGATTATATTCGTCTTCGTTAGTATAGCAATAAGAGATTAATTCGTCAACAACAGCAGTCAAATCATTTAGGCTTCTTATAAGGTGTAACTGAATTCGAGGTGCAGTTCCGGAAAAACCATGCACGTAATATTTTTCAATGAGATTAAAATTAATTTTTTCTACAAATAACTTCTTAGACTCTAACCAATCGCTAAACCATGTTTCTGTAATGTAATAACAGCTTCCTATGCCGCACTCCCCTCTTATTTCCCCAAATTCACCACCGCCGCAGTTACTAATAATTTTATTATATAAATTTATACTCACATTCTCGCTTAAATCAACACGATTAACCAATAACACAATCCGCCACCATACAATATCAGCGGTTTGCAGACAAGGACTGCCTGTCGTCGCGTTTATTTTAAGTTGATTTGAGTCTATAGCTAAAGAATTAATAATTGTACGGTGACTGCCGCTTGAGCCGTTATATAAATAGAATACAATTGCCGTTTTATCTGCGAAAACATTTTCGTCAATATCCGCATCATAAAACGATTCACCCTCATAAGCTTTAAATACCGTTTCCATTTCTGTTAATGAATTAACTGCAACAATTCGGTTTTCTCGCGGCAAATGATAAAAACTCCGCCCCAACCAAACATATTCCGCAACCTCAAAATAAATTTCTCCCTCTAAGACCGGTCTGGCGGTAGTATCCTGCGGTATCGTAGTTGTTTCCGGCGATGTTGTAGTCTCCGGTACACCTGTAGTAATCTCCGGTACACCTGTAGTAGTCTCCGGTACACCTGTAGTAGTCTCCGGCTGGGGTGTAGTCACAACCGGCACGTCATCCTTATACTTTCTGCAAGATATCCAGTTGCGGTAAAGCTTCGCTACGTCTTCGTCGGTAAGTAACCCTAATTCATAGGCACCTTTTTTAGTACCCGAGTATTGCGTTACCGACAGATAATGTAAAACGCCATTATTCCAAATTAATATTTGTTGTCCGCTACTATACTCGAATGTATATCCGGCAACCGTTTCACTCCACTCCACATCGGTATACAACCCATTACCAAACCACAATGCAACACTACCATCATAAATTCCGAAACAGTGTTGGATTTTTACGATATCGGGGTTTTTCGGGTAAAAAGTTTGTTTTATTTGCTGTTGCAACTCCTTTGATAAGAAATAATCAACACAATTACTCTCCACAGGCATAGTCACACAATCCCCCAATCCAATAATCCCCTCCAACACAATAATCCCGTCAAAGATATCAACGACACCATTCTTGTTGTGGTCATACACCTCGACAGGCGTTAACTCAACCATGCCTACGCAATCCTCAAGAATGTCAATAAAATCGAAGATGTCGGCGTTGCGCGTTTGAGCATTGTCGGCGGGTGTGGTCGCGAGTACGGGCAGTGTGAGCGCGCACAGCATTGCCGCTGTGAGCAGTAGTGATAGTAGCTTTTTCATAAATAATTCCTCCTAA